>VMHT01040351.1_pt1 | contig 11757 bp, 8 predicted proteins | sample 4693611 | NCBI WGS metagenome assembly VMHT01 (sample SAMN12280063, study PRJNA550983) | marine metagenome | isolation source: seawater sampled from same location over 5 years 0.02-0.2 micron viral filtrate | place: USA: collected off the coast of southern California halfway between the port... ...
TAGAGGAGAAGAAGGTTATACAGGACCTATAAAGAGTAACCTACAAGGAAGAAACTCAGAAGATCAACCAACTGGTAGTTTAGCAGAAGATGCTAAAATTAAAGATACTACAGCATTAGCAAAAGATGGTGGTAAGATCATACCTGATAATCTTGGGGAAGAATCATTTGAACCTAAAATAGCTACTAGTAAATTAGACTTTGATCAAACTAGTTCTTTTGGTAGAACAGAAAGCAAAGAGGAAGCTTCATTAATAACAGGTTCTACCGTACAAGCCAAGGACGGAGGTATGATAATACCTGATAACACAGGCGTAGACACATTTGAACCAAAGATACCTACCACTAAAGCAGATGAAACTGGATCATTAGGGAGATACGATTATTCAAAAGATGGTATATCTGGTTCTTATTCAAACAATATAGACTTCATTAAAAATGGAGGCACAGGATATACTAAGAAGGATCAGGATAATGCAAATTTTGCTAAAGAAGGAGTATCGATAATACCTGATAATAGAACGAATGGATTCGATGAACAGTACCATTGGTCAGATATAACTTTCTCAAATAAAACTACAAAAGATAAAGACGAGTATTTCGGTAAAATGATAGACTCTAGAGCTGTTTCTGGCTCATCTGTAGAGAAAGATGCTTACTTACCAAAAACTAGAGGTACTAAAATTACCAACGTTAGTTCTTCAAGAGCTTCTTTAGATGCTAGATTTGGTAATCAGATTATACCTGACAATGTAGGAGATCCAGAATATTCTGCTTCAGTAGATACTCAAAAATTAAACCAACAAACATTAGCCGGTAATATAGAAACTGGAAGTAATGAGATTAGAAGTAATCAAGATTTAGGAAATGTTGGTCCTTCAACATCCGGTAGACATGAACCTACAGTAGGTACAGAAGGAGATGTAGTAGACTTCCAAACAAAATTAGGCTCTTTTACAGATACAGAAAGAATTAACACAGATAGTGTTTCTCCATTCGATAATGACGATGATGATAATCCTACAATACTTTCTCAAGATAATGGCACAGGAGGTAGAACTACTAGACTTATTGACTTTAGAAAAGTTAGAAAAGCAGGTAGAGTTGCTGGAGTACAAAAAATGGGTGAAGTAGAAGGAGAAGATGGATTTGTTTCTAAAACTAAAGTATATTATGAAGGTACTTATGACTCTATAAGTATGGAACAAAAGTACGGTATCGGTAACCCAGGAGCAGCACAAGCAGAATATGATCTTACAGCAGCATCTAAAGAAGAAAAAAGAGATAAGATTAACATGCTTGATGTTAATGAAACTGCATCCGGAATTACTGATATGATAGAGTTTAGTATTTCATCAGTAATAGCAGGATTTTCATTTGATAAAGCTACTGTATTACATTTTAGAGCATTTTTAAATAGTTTTAAAGATGATTACTCTGGTGATTGGTCAGGAGTTAAATATATAGGTAGAGCAGAAGAGCTAAAAGCATATCAAGGATTTGGTAGAAATATGAGTTTTGATTTTACTGCTGCTGCAATGACTAGAGAAGAATTAAAACCGATATATAACAAATTAAATAGATTAGCTGGATTGACAGCTCCAAGTTATAAAGATAATAGATTCCAACAAGGAACTTACGCTTTATTAACGATTGGGGACTATGTTAATAGAATACCAGTTGTGTTTACATCAGTAGGATTTTCATGGGAAGTAAACACTCCTTGGGAAATAGACTCATTAAATCAAGGCAATTTAAAAGTACCACATTCACTTTCAGTAAGCTGTAATGTTGATGTACTACATGATTTTGCTCCTACACATGATTCTACATTTATAGGATACGGAAATGGATAGATATAAACACATAGATATTAAAAAAAATAAAGACGGTATTAGGTACAGAAAGAATCCTATATACCCTACAATCCCTTTATCAGAAGATGATATTTATATTATAACAACTGGTGGAGATCGTTATGATACTTTAGCACAGCAATTTTACAACGATGCTTCGTTATGGTGGATAATAGCTTCAGCAAATGTATCAAAGAGAGATGGATTAATAGTTGAACCTGGAGTACAGTTACGAATACCTGAAAATTCACAACAAGCATTAAGACTGTTCTCCTCTGTTAACGAGAATAGATAATGCCAATAGGACAACCAATACGAGAAGAAGTAACCGCTCAAATTAAAGCTCGTCAAAAATTAATGGCGAAAAAAGATAGGAGTGAGGGTGATGTATTTAATTACATGACGTCAAGGAACGCATGGGTTAAAGTCTCTTCTTCTGTTAATACCGGTGCCGCAGGACAATCTACTACTGGTCAAACCTCTGGAGGTGATGCTAATAAAGCAAAAGGAGCAGTTTTATATAACTTTGGATTAGCGCCAAACGGTAAAGAAGGGAGCTCACACTTAGATGCAAGTAATCCTAATGGAGGTACCTCGACAAATAAAACAATTAACACCGGCGGCATACCAGGAGGATTTAAAAATAGACTTGATGGTGGTGGATATACCAACTCCGATACTTTTGGTGTTAGACCTACAACCGGCATTACCGGATTTACTGCTAAATCAAAAGGTACCTATGGAACTTTAAGAGAATGTAAAGTAGAATTTAACGTATATACTAAAGCTGATCTAGAATTAATGAATGATCTGTACTTTAGAGTAGGTTTTACTTGCTTAGTAGAATGGGGTCACACTAGTTATATTGATAATGATGGAATAGCCAATAGTGAAATATTTGTAGTACAGGATTTTTTCCAAAGCGGTAAAGATCAATATGATATACAAAATGAGATAGTAAAGCTACAAAAAAAGACAAATTATAATTATGATGCTATATGTGGTTTTGTAAAAAACTTTAACTGGACTTTTCAAGCACCTGGTTACTATGCTTGTTCAGTTGATATTATAGCTAGAGGAGAAGTAATAGAATCGTTAATGTCAGATTTTGATCCTATTGATCACTTCGGAAAAGAACATTTTACAGATAAAGATGAAGAAAAAGGTAAGTCTCAAAGAAGAAGTCCTTTTCATTTTATATGTGAAACCTTAAACGATATAGATGATGGAGACTTTCTTACTAAAAGCGATATTGTAAAAGAGGTTGATACTTTAGGTCCTTATATCTTAGACGATGCTAAGTTCCCAAGACATATGCAAGATTTAGCTGATACTGGATGGATATTTGAAGACTCAGTTAATATGGTATATATGACAATAAGAGATGTTCTTCATATATTTAACCAAGCTATTTTTCCAAAAGATAAATCAAAAAACAAGACAGAAGAGCCTCGATTAATTGGGTTTAATACTAAATATAATGCTCAAAGAGCATCTGATCCACAAGTTGATGCAACAGAAATAGTAAATACAAACTTTTTTAAATTAGATAATCATTTTTCAATTGATCCGTATATCTGTTTTCTATATGATATGGTACCTACTGCACCTTTAAAAAATGAAGTTAGATTAGTTATAGGTGGTTTATTTAGCGCTGGAGGAGGAGGTATAACAGGTGGAAACGATCTACAAAAAACAGTTAAAGAAAGAGTAACAAAAGCACAAAAAGTAGGTGCTGAAGGGTCAATACCTTCAAGATTACAAGATGGTAACAGAAGTATCTTAGACATTTCAGTTAGTACGTATTATATTATAGAGTTACTAGACTCAATGTACGATAAAGATGGTAACTCAGATAAAGGAGTTGTTGATTTCTTTAAACCATTTTTATCTGGTATTAGTGAAGCTTTAGGAGGAGTAAATGAACTAGATTTATACTTTAATGAAGATGATCAATTATTTTATGTAATAGATAGAAAATTAGATTTCCCTACTAAATGTCCACAAATAAACATAACAGGATTAGATAACGTAGTACAAGACTTAAGTATTTCAAGTAAAATATCAAACGAAATGGCTTCTATGGTATCTATAGCAGCATCTCCTACAGTTACTGATAATAGTGAAAAAGATTTTCATTCTATGTTTAAATGGAATAAAGGCAAAACTGATAGGATAGTTTCGTTTAAAGATAATAGAAAACCAAAATCAGGTGGAACAGCTAGTGAAGAAGATAAATCTACAAGAGAAGTAGAACAATACGAATCCTGGATAGAGGACTTAGATGATGCATTTGGTAGATACTGTAATAGATCTTTTCGTAATCAAAAATACTCTAAAGGAGATCATGATGCATTAAGAAGCTACCATAAAGAATGGACAAACCGCCAGGTAAAAGATGATTCAGATGCTAAAGGTAAACCAGTTCCTGGTATAATACCAGTTGAACTGTCTATGAAACTAGATGGAATTGCAGGATTAAGAGTAGCAGAAGCATTTAAAATTAATGGTAAAGGAATATTACTAGATGATTATGAAGATTTTGGATATATTATTACAGGTTTATCTCATGGTATAGAAAATAATAGATGGGTTACAGATATTAGCACTCAATTTTATAGTATAAAAGAACCTACTGTTAATGAACAAGCAATAGCACAGCAGAGAAAAAATGCAGCAAACAAACAAGAAGCAACTTCTAGAGGTTCATCTTCAGCTACATTTGAAACAGCTAACTTCGATCCTAAAGAAGCGTTGAATGGAGATAACGTTGATTATGATATGTTAGAAAGAGCTATAAAAGAAGAAGGATATCCCTGGTCAACACAAAAACATGTACTTAATATGATAGGTATTAGAAATATGAGAGGAGCTGAAAATACTTCTTACGGTGTTAAACTACCAGGTACTAATCACTTTGATGATCTAATTTGTGTAGCGTATATTGATGAAAATGGTAAGAAACAAGCACAAGCATTCCCAGCATCTACTGATCCTGGTTTTAGTGCTTTAGCAAAACCTTCAAATAAAAATGGAACTGCTATACTAAAAGAAGGGCATTACAAAGATACTTGGACTATAGGAGCACATGGAGGAAGCGCAAGAACAAGACATATAGCATTCAGACAAACTAGCGGTAAAGTTACTGTATATAGAGATAAAACTAAAGATAAAGTCTACGATTTAGATAGAAGAAGAGAATTTACTGGATACTTTGGTATCAATATACATAAAGGAGCAGTCGGTACCAGAACAGGTAGTAGAGTTGGTAACTGGTCTGAAGGATGTCAGATATTTAAAAGTGGGGCTCAACAAATTAAAGTAATGACCTTAGCTAAAAAACAAAAAGACCTCGGTGGAAAGAGTACTTTCTCTTATTCATTAATAAGAAGTACAAATAAAGTAATTAAAGAAGCAAAACTAATTTAAGATGTATTTACCTAAATCACAACAAAAGCAACAATCTGCTGAAGACTCACCTGCTGCTGATGCAAATGGAAATGCAGTAGATGCTACTAGTATTATTGCTACTGCTTTTGGTACCTTTTTTAAAAAACCATCTAAAGAAGATATAGCTAAAGGTAATTTCGGCGGTGCAGAACCATTAACTGTACAATCTCCATTGATTGAAGACTTAATGGAACCAACTGGGCTAAAGGGTAAAGATAAAAATGTATACTACCCCACACCAACACCTCAAGATTACACTGAAGGAGAGTTAGAAAGGTTCTATGTCCAAGATAAACGTACAAATAAGATAATAGAAGTTAATAAAGCCGGGTATTCTAAGTCTAAAAAACAAACTGTTTATAGAAGATTAATTTTAAACTGGGTAATAAAAGGACCTAAAGAAGATTATAAATTTGGCGATTATATGTACCCAGGTATTAAAAGTCAAAATAAAAATATAGTAGAACAAGCAGAAGCTATAATGCCAGGTATTTCCAAACACTTCGAAGACTTTGGACAATTTTGCCAAGATACTATAAAAGTTGCAAAAGAAGTTGATAAACCAACTAAAAAAGTCAAAGAAAAAAATATTAAACCTACTACTTTAAAGAAAATTCGCAAGTACTAGTTGCCTATTCTAAATAATTTTACTATATTATAGTAAAGGTTATTATAAATGTTTTATATTTCAGAGACTGACAATCAGTTACAATTCTTAGAAAATGCAGGAAAACAAGGAGTATTCGTTGTTCCTATACCTGATGGCTTCAATATACATCCTAAGTTATCAAAAACTATTGCAGTTTATATAAGACCTTTATCTCAATCAAAAGGATTTATTATTCCTATAGAACATGATGATGGAATGAATATCGAAAAAGGTCGTGTCTACGAACTTCTTTTACAGTATGATAAAGTATATACATTAGATAAAAAGAACCTCTTATACCACTTCAATATACAGAGAGCAATAGATATAAGTCTAATTTACTCTATGACTTATTTTCAACGATTAGATATTAGCTACGATACTATGTTAACAAATTGGTACTCAAGACGTTTTGATAAATACCTTGAGATAAATAAACTGATTCCTCTAACTAAGTTACATGAACATGGAGAATTATTATTTGAGAAAGTAGAAAAATACATAGATTTAGATATACCTTCAGGATTTGAATTCTATAATACTTTAGCTACAAATGTTTTCTTTTTATTAGAGCAAAAAGGATTAGGTATAGTTTATAATTCATTCGTAGAATTATTTAAACCAAGAAATATTAACCTAAATACAAAAAATAATGTTACATATACCTCTTATAACCTATACAACGGTACATCTAGACCCACTAATTCTTATAATAGTGTTAATTACGCTGCTATTCCTAAGTCGGAAAGCCATAGACAATCCTTCATCCCGCAAAACGATTACTTTGTGGAGTTTGATTTTGACGGGTATCACTTGCGTTTACTTTGTGACCAGATTAATTACCCACTTACTGATGAATCAGCACATAAGCAACTAGCAAAACACTATTTCGGTACTACAGACATTACTGAAGAACAGTACGATGAAGCAAAACAGATAAATTTTCAAGCTCTTTACGGTAAAATACCTCGAAAGCATAAAAATTTAGAGATATTTAAATTAATTCAAGAGTTTATTGATAATATGTACGATGTATGGACTCAAACTGATATAGTTTGTAATCCAGAGTCAGGAAAACCCTTTACTAAGGAGTTAGGACGTATGAATCCAGCAAAACTTATGAATTATATGATGCAGTCGTTGGAAACTTCCAGAAATGTTCTTATATTAAAAGAAGTATTAAGATACCTTAGAGATAAAAAAACAGCTCCGGTGCTTTATACTTACGATGCTATACTTTTTGACTATAGCAAAGAAGATGGTAAAGAGTTGTTAGAAAATTTAGAAAAAATACTAAGCGAAGATGGGAAATACCCGGTAAAATTTAAATCTTCTAAAAACTTGGTTTTGTAGAATAACTTTATATTTATATTATGACAGACTATGCTGTAAAAGAGTCGCAATTTGATTACGACTTCGACCAATTACAATTATACGAGGATATGAGCAACAAACTATTCTGTACGTTTTCAACTGAAGAAGACTTAGAAGGCGTTTTAGAAAACATACAGGAAAAATACAACATTATCTATAATAAGATATTTGTGTTATATTCAAAAAGTCAGAATGAGTACATTTGTACATATAATGTTGACTTTGGTAATGTTTCTAACTTTTTAGAAAATACTATCCTTGTACATAGAAAGAAAGAATCCAATACACTCTACACTATCAATGCTCTTAATAAATTAATTCAAGAGCTTAACGGTGGTAAGTTAGATACTTCATATAAAGTAAACTGGCTTGACTATCGTAACTGTATCTTATTAACCAGAGGTCCTGAGTTAAAAAGAATCAATACAAAACTTTTCAAAATAATTGAGATATAAGTTGCTTCTTAAATAAGAAGTTCTTATATTAGTTATATATTTAATACTTTTAAAAATTAGTTATAATTATGGGAATGGATTTATCCGCTATTAAGCAAAAACTAGAGTCGATGAACAGCAACGGCTCTAACGATCGAGAAAAGATCGATTACGAAAAAATCTTTTGGAAACCTACAATTGGTAAGCATCAATTAAGAATTGTTCCATCATCTTATGATCCTACTTTTCCTTTTAAGGAATTAAAATTCCATTATGGAGTTGGTAAGTATCCGATGATTGCACTGTCTAACTTTGGTAAGCAAGACCCAGTTGAAGAGTTTGTAAAAGAACTGAGAAAGACTAACGATAAAGATAATTGGTCTCTATCAGGAAAATTAAACCCGAAGACTAGAATCTTTGCTCCTGTTGTAGTAAGAGGAGAAGAAGATAAAGGTGTAAGACTTTGGGGATTTGGTATAACAATCTATAAAGCTCTTTTAGCATTAGCTGAAGACGAAGATGTAGGTGATTATACTGATACTACTAACGGTTACGATATGATTGTAGAGCAACAAACAGGCAATCCTTATCCAACAACTACTGTTAGAATTAAGCCTAAACAAACTCCGCTATCTACTAATGTAGATCAAGCAGAAAACTGGCTTAAGGAACAGCCTAATCCTACTGAAGTATTCACTCAGTACGATTACGACTTCATTAAAAAACAACTTCAAAATTACTTGAACCCTAATGCTGAGGAATCTGAGACTACGGTAGCAGCAACTCCAACAGAACCGGCAAAGGCATCTTCTGATTTTACTTTACAGAATGCATCAGACGGTAAGGATACAGTTAGTAAATTTGATGATCTTTTTAATGAATAAGAATGGCAGTAAAGAAAGCAACTAAAGAAGCAGCTGCTAAAGCAGTTAAGAAAAATTTTAATTTATCGAAGTTTAAATCTAAGAAAGGTTTTTCTAACGCTTCTGTTAAATTTAAACCTCAAAAATGGATACCTTTATCTAAGGCATTCCAAGATATAACCAATGTACCTGGTATACCAACAGGACATATTACGTTATTAAGAGGTCATAGTGATACCGGAAAAACTACAGCCCTTATAGAAGCAGCAGTAAGTGCCCAGAAGATGGGTATCTTACCTGTTTTTATAATTACTGAGATGAAATGGTCTTGGGAACATGCTGCAGAAATGGGATTACAGTTTGAGGAAATCAAAGATGAGAATGGAGTAACACAAGATTACGACGGGTTCTTCTTATATGCAGATAGAGGTACCTTAAATACTATTGAAGATGTAGCAGCTTATATGTTAGATCTTATGGATGAGCAAACTAAAGGTAATTTACCTCATGATATGGTTTTCTTCTGGGATAGTATTGGATCAGTTCCTTGTGATCTTTCAATACGTTCTAATAAGAACAATAACGAATGGAACGCTGGTGCTATGTCTACTCAATTTGGTAATAACTTAAATCAAAAGATCCTTTTATCTAGGAAAGAAGGTTCACCTTATACTAATACGTTAGTAGCAATTAATAAGGTATGGACTATGAAACCAGAATCACCGATGGGTAAGCCTAAACTACAGAATAAAGGAGGCATGTCTATGTGGTACGATTCAACTATGGTAGTTACCTTTGGTAATATTACTAATCCAGGTACTTCCAAGATAAAAGCTATCAAAGATAGTAAGCAAGTAGAGTTTGCTAAAAGAACTAACGTGCAAATAGAGAAGAATCATATAAGTGGAGTTACTACTAGAGGTAGAATTGTAATGACTCAGCATGGTTTTATAGAAGATGGACCAAGAGCTATCGAAAAATATAAAACTGAACATAAAGAAAGATGGTTAAATCTATTAGGTACTGTTAAATTCGATTTAGTAGAAGAAGGAGATTTAGAAGAAGATAAAATTTCTACAACCCTACTTGATTGATGGCAAAAGATTATTCCGACTTAATAAATAATTTGAAAGAAACCCCGCCTCGAGAGCTCAATGATCATATTTTGATAGTTGATGCGATGAATATGCTTATAAGAAGCTTTTCATTACTCAAAGCGATGAACCCGACGGGCCACCATATTGGTGGTCTCGTTGGCTTCTTGAGGTCTCTCGGTTATATGACCCGTGTTAATGATCCGACTAGGGTTGTTATAGTATGGGACGGTAAAGGAGGATCTTCAAATAGAAAAAATATAGACCCAAATTACAAAGCTCATAGAGAGCATACAAGAATTACTAATTGGGGTGTGTATGATACTAAACAAGAAGAAATAGAAGCTCTTATAGGGCAACTATACCGTACAAAAGATTATTTAGACTGTCTACCAGTACAGCAAATAATGATGGAGAAGCTAGAAGCAGATGATATTATCGCATATCTTGCTAAAGAAGCTTCTAATACTGGTAAAAAGGTTACTATTATATCCTCAGATAAAGATTTCTTACAGTTAATAAATAAGAATATAGAAGTATATGCTCCAGTTAAGAAGAAAACATTTACTATTAATAACGTAGTAGACGAGATTAAATGTCTTCCGGAAAATTATAATGTCATTAAAGCATTACTTGGAGATAATTCTGATGGACTAAAAGGTATTAAGGGATTAGGCATAAAGACTATTCTTTCTGAATGGAAAAGTGCAGCTTATGATCCTTTATTTAGTCTCGATAATATTACAGACCTTTGTGAAGTAAAATTAGAAGAAAAGAAACCTAAGAAAATCTTTGCTAAAATTATTCACGAATGGGATAGAGTCCTCACAAATTATAAATTAATGAATTTACATGAGTCTGTGTTGGATCTTAACGAAAAAAATACTATATTAGATATAATAAAGAGCCCGATACCATCTTTAGAGACCGGAGCTTTCTTGCATCTACTAGATCAAGATAAGATAGAAGGAATAACTAAGAATACGGAATCATGGCTAGAAACATTTAGAGGATTAACGGTTTTTAAAAAATAAGGTTATATGACATTACAAAAATTATCTCAATACGGAAAAGGATTTCAGCTTAAAGTATTGGGAGCTCTACTTACAGATAAGACTTTTCTTCTTAATGTAAGAGATGTAATAAAAGAAGAATATTTTGATTCAGATTCTCATAAATGGATAGTAGGTCAGATAATGGGCTACCACGATAAGTACCATACTACTGTATCAATGGACGTACTTAAAGTAGAATTACAAAAGATCGAAAACGATATACTTCAAGTAGCAGTTAAAGAAGAATTAAGAAACTCTTACCAAGCTTCTCAAGAAGATATGGAGTATGTAGAAGAAGAATTTTCTACTTTCTGTAAGAATCAAGAACTGAAAGACGCTCTATTAGATGGAGCTGAGTTACTTAATCAAGGAGATTATGAAGCTATAAGAAATAGAATAGAAAAAGCTATGAAGGCTGGTATGGATAAAAATATCGGTCATGAATACAATAAAGATATTGAAACCAGATATAGGGTAGACTATAGACCTACTATACCTACTCCTTGGCCTGTAATGAATGACGCTATTCAAGGCGGATTCGGTCCTGGTGATTTAATTATTATGTTCGGTAATCCGGGTGGTGGTAAGTCTTGGACAATGGTAGCTGCTGCAGCTCATGCTGTACAGTTAGGTTACAAGGTAAATTACTATACTTTAGAACTAGGTGAGGATTATGTTGGTAAAAGATTTGACTGCTACTTTACCGGGCGTAGTATAGACGAAGTAAACAAACATCGTAAAGAGGTTGAAAACTATGTGGATAACTTAAAAGGTAAGTTGATAGTTAAAGAGTATCCTCCTAAAGGAGCTACTGTTGGAACTATAAAAGCTCATATTCAGAAATGTACTGATATGGGACATAAGCCTGATTTAGTTATAATTGACTATGTGGACTATTTAAAAGCACCATCTAAGTCAAGATATAGTGAACGTAAGGATGAAATTGATGATGTATTTATCGCTACTAAAGGATTAGCAAAAGA
>VMHT01124955.1_pt1 | contig 11757 bp, 21 predicted proteins | sample 4693611 | NCBI WGS metagenome assembly VMHT01 (sample SAMN12280063, study PRJNA550983) | marine metagenome | isolation source: seawater sampled from same location over 5 years 0.02-0.2 micron viral filtrate | place: USA: collected off the coast of southern California halfway between the port... ...
CAATTATTTCACGTGAAAAGAATACAAATTTTGTACCTTGCTTTTTGGCTTTATAGCGTTAACTACTTTAGACAAATAATAATACTATTAGAATTTAATTGTAGTTGATTTTGATTTTTTTTATATTTAATATGTAGGGCAGGCAGGCTACCATGGGGGTACCCCCATATATGATTACGCCGTTATGTGAAAATTGTAAAAAACAGGTGTAAACTACTTTGGCGACACCTTAAGGAGTAAATTGTATGAGTATACTTATGACGTAGAGGCTTCCTTTAGGGAGTAATTCATTATACATCTCATATCAGAATTGTCAATATAAAAATATAAAAAAATACTTGACAGAAATCACTGAAACGCTATAATAGTCCACATGTATTATTTATTTGGCAACATAGCACACACGCTTTAAGAACCCTTAAGGCTATACGCCGTAAGTAATACACTTTCCATTGGTGGGAGGGGAACTCACCACGACACAAACACGAGTTCCGCACTTTAATACGCCAATGGAGGAGAGTTTCTCTGTTGGTATTCTATACCCTATACAACGGAGAACAAAATGACAACAAATGAAATGATTACAGAACTAACACAAACAGTATCTTTGTTACAAAAAGATGTAGATTACCTTTATAAGAAATTAGAACAGGCGTATGATGATAGAATTGCACTTCGTGCAGAGAATGCAAAGCTCAAAAGACCAGATTTAGTCAAAGCATTAGATGTTCCTGCAGAAGAAGAAGAATGCATAAGCTGTTCAGCCTAAAAGAAGACATAATTAAACAAAGTCAAGAGTATTATACAGCAACAAACAGCGTAGATAGGCAAAAACATAAAGAAAACCTACAAAAAACGTTTAAAAAGTTTCACAAATTTAGAAATAGTCAAGTAAATGACTATAAATTTGTAGAAAAACTAATAAAAAATATCATATAAGGGAGGAAACTACTATGATGGGAATGAAAATGAAGAAGAATGGCAAGAAAATGGCAGGGATGAAGAAAAAAATGGGTAAAGCAACTACTCCAAAAACAAAATCTGCTATGACTAAGATGAGAGCTGATAAAAAAGCTAAGAAATCTAAGTCAATGTATGCCTAGTTCGCCGAATTACAAAAGAAATTACAAGCAAGAAGCTAGTACAGAGTCACCTCTTCGTAAAAAGAAGAGGGCTATGCGTAATAAAGCTAGACGTGTAGCAAAAAAGGCAGGCTTAGTAAAAAAAGGTGATAATAAAGACGTTCACCATAAAGATGGTAATGCCATGAATAATAAACGTGGTAATTTACAAGTAAAATCAGCAAGCAAAAATCGTTCCTTCCCGAGGACTAAGTCTGCCTCCAAAAAATTTAGGACATCATAATGGCAAGAAAAGGATTATACGCAAACATACACGCTAAACGTAAACGTGGCGAAGCAATGAGAAAGAAAGGTGCGAAAGGTGCACCTACTGCGTCACAGTTTAAGAGAGCTAAACAAACTGTAAAGAAGAAGTAATGAAAGAAACACAGAAAAGAAAAATAAAAAAAGTAGCAAAAGCACTTAACAAAGCTTCACGTTCTCATGCAGGACAAGCTAAAACTTTATCTACTTTAGCTAAGAGTAAAACTAGATACTATGGCAAAAAAAAGTAAGTCAACTGTAAACAAAGCAGGTAACTATACTAAGCCTGGTATGCGTAAAAGGATTTTTAATCGTATTAAAGCACAAGCCTCGCACGGAACTGCGGCGGGCAAGTGGAGTGCCAGAAAAGCACAAGCAATGGCAAAAGCTTATAAAAAAGCAGGGGGAGGATATAAGTAATGAAAACAGTAATGAAGAAAAAAAATAAAAAGAAAAAGTTTCCAGATATGTCTGGAGATGGTAAAGTAACAAAAAAAGATATCTTAATAGCAAGAGGCGTTATCAAAAAGAAAAATGGTAAAAAGCCAATTATTAAGAAAAGGGTAAAAGTATAATGTGTGAATATTGTGGTGGGAGTTGCGGCGGTTGCAGAGGCTAACCGATGGCAGACCCAAAAGTAGGAACAGGTAAAAAACCAAAGGGTAGTGGAAGGAGATTATATACAGATGAAAATCCAAGAGACACTGTTAAAATTAAGTATGCGACTGTGGGCGATGCTAAAAAAAGCATTGCTAAAGTTAAACGAGTTAAAAAGCCGTATGCTAGAAAAGTTCAAATCCTAACTGTATTAGAACAGCGTTCTAAGTATGGAGGTAAACCACAACAAGCACGATTGGCAAAGAAAGCCAAAGTTAGTTTAAAGAAAAAACATGGCACTAGCAAAAAGTCAAAGAAGTCTTAAAGCTTGGGGAAAACAGAAATGGAGAACCAAGAGTGGTAAGAAAAGCTCTGAAACTGGTGAAAGGTATTTACCAGAGAAAGCTATTAAAGCTCTTTCTTCTGCTGAGTATGCGGCTAGTACTAAAGCTAAAAGAAAAGCTAAGAAAGCAGGAAAACAAGTTTCAAAACAACCAAAGAAAATAGCAAAGAAAACTGCTAAGTACAGGAAGTTTTCGTAATGAGAAAAGAACATAAAAGTAAAACTGGCGGATTAACTGCGGCAGGTAGAAAGTACTTTAAAAGAAAAGAAGGTGCTAACTTAAAGCCCCCAGTTAAAAAGGGAGTCAATCCACGAAGAATTTCTTTTGCCGCAAGATTTGCGGGAATGAAAGGGCCGATGAAAGATGAGAAAGGTCGCCCAACCAGGAAGGCACTAGCCCTCCGCAAATGGGGATTTCGTTCAGTTGAATCTGCTCGTAATTTTGCAAACAGACATAAGAAGAAAAAATAGGTGGCATTTTTAAATCACAACTTACCAGTCTTTAATTGTTTTATTCGAGATGAGTATATGTATGACCATGAAAAAGGTCATGGCAGTTTTAGTGTATGTGATGTACACAGTGTTGCAAGTTTAGAAAGAAAAGTACCTCTTTTTGAATGTTTACTAGAAAACGGAGTAAACTGGACAAGAAGACCTATTCATGCTTTATGTTGGAAAAAAGATGCACCAATACATAATTTAAATATACATATGTATTGGGATTGTTTTTCTCCATACATTGATGTTAATAGAAGAAATAGATTAGCTAACTGCAGAGCAGACCTAATAGATTTTAAAGGTACATGGAGAAGAGGAACATACATGTTTACATTAGATTGGGCATGGGAAAATAAAGCAGGTGCAACTGATACTAATTTCTCAGAAGACCCAGAACATAAATGTGGACATCTGTTTAAAATGGATGATGGTAATTTTTTTATCTATCCTAATAACAGAATTATATGGATGGATGATTCATACATCTCAGATAGATTGTTGAAGAATCCTGGATATAAAATAGACCAAACAATTTATACAGTAGAGAATACTAGAGAAGATAAGTTTACAGATGACTCTTACATAACAGAGTTTATAGATAATCAAGGAACGAGTTATGATAAAGACAAAGGCCATCTGTAATGAATGAAAATATTCTTTGACCATATAACAGGTAAGCTTACTAATTACGATTTAGTTTACTCGTTAGCATTAGCAACGTTTGAAGAAAAAGAATACTCTTATGCACTAGAAAATGGTTGGATACCTTTATCTTGGTATTATGAAAAGTTAAATGAAATGACTTGGATAAATGCTAGAGGGTGCAGATTAGTTTTATCTAAGTTTACGTTTAGTAAAAAACAAAGAAAGATACTTAATACAAAAGATATTACAGTAAAAATATTTGATAAGCTAGATGATAACTTACGTAATATTGTATCAGATATATACATAAAATATATTAAACACAAAGATTATTACGAAAAGGGTAATGAAGAAAATAGTGAAATACTTATTCGAGATGACCCTATTGATTGGAAGTACTTTGTTTATTACTATAAAGATACCCCAGTTGCATTTACAGAACTAATAGAATTTGCAGACGAACATGTTTTAACAGGTCAGTTTGCATGGGATTATAATAATCCTAAATTAAGTCTTGGAACATATGCAACATTATTTGAAATAAAATGGGCTATTGAAAAGGGATATAAAAAATATCATCTATCATATGCCTATGAAGAAAGCAGTATGTACAAATCAAGATTTGATGGATTTGAATTTTGGAATGGCAGAAAATGGTTGACAGATACAGATATGTATGTACAATTGTGTAAAGAAGATAGTAAGATAAATAGTTTAATAAGTTTAAATAAATATCAAGAAAAATATTTTAAAATTATAAAAGAGAATTAATGCCAATATACGAATATGAAAACACAAAAACTGGAGAGGTATTTACAAAGTTACTACCTGTCGCTAAAAGAGACTTTCCGTGTAAAAAGCGTTTTGTTAGAAGAGTTATTACTGCTCCTAACTTATCTCTTATATCAGATGTGGGTGGAAGAGAGGATAAAGCCAGAGAGCAGATACTCCAAGCCGCAGAAGACGGATACAAAGAACGAGAGATAAAAGAAGAATTAGGTATAAAGAAAAATCCAGATTGGATAAAAGAAAAAAGAATACAAAAGAAACAAAAGAGGCAATGGCTATAAATGCTACCAAGTAAAAAAGAAGTAAAAGAATTAACAGACCAACAACAAAAATTTATTAATGCATTGTTTGGAGAAGCATTAGGCAATCCAAAGAAAGCAGGAGAGATTGCAGGATATGCACCTAGCTCTTATCCTAAAGTTGTTAAAGCGTTAAAAGATGAAATACTAGAAAGAGCAGAATACTCTTTAGCACTTAACTCTGCAAAAGCAGTAAAAGGTTTAGTGGATGCACTAGATGAAGATGGTAAAACTCCTGGTGTTAATATTAGAATGGAAGCGGCCAAACAAATACTTGACCGTGTCGGACTTGTTAAAAAAGATAAGATAGATATTAACGCACAAGTTGCTCATGGTATATTTATACTACCGCCAAAAGATGCAACGAATTAAAAGAAAAGCAAGAGTAATACCATTTGGCTATAAAGAATCTGATGACCCAGATTATATTGAGCCAGTGCAATTAGAACTAGATGCACTAGAAGAAGCAAAAGAATATTTAAATAATTGTTCTTATCGTGAGGTTGCAAGATGGCTAACTCAAAAAACAGAAAGACCAATTACACATACAGGTTTAAGAAAAATAATTAATAACAGATGGCAGACATTGAACCACCTAAACCAAGAAAAAATCTTGGAAGAAAACGAGGAGTCCAACAAGCTCCTAGAGTTCTCAGCGTAGAAAGTAAAGCTAGGGCATCAGCTAAACGAGTTTTAAAAACTCAAGAAAAAAAAATACAAAAAGCCTCAGTAGATTTACACTATGCTAAAAAGAAAAAAGAACAGATATTAAAAACGGACAATGCATTAAAAGGAAAAGATTCTGCAGTCTTAACTAAAGATGAAGTAGAACAACTTCCGCCAAATGTACAAGAACATGTTGAAGATAATATAATCTTTCAACCAAACGAAGGGCCACAGACAGAGTTCTTAGCGGCATCAGAAAGAGAAGTTTTTTATGGTGGTGCAAGAGGTGGTGGTAAATCATACGCAATGTTGATAGACCCACTTCGTTATTGTGACAAAGGAAATCATAGAGCGTTATTAATTAGACGTTCAATGCCAGAACTTAGAGATATGATTAATCATTCTCAACGTTTATATGGTCAAGCATTTCCAGGTGCTAAATGGAGAGAGCAAGAAAAAGAATGGCGATTCCCATCTGGTGCTAGAATTGAATTTGGTTACGCAGAAAACTTAACTGATGTTCTTCGTTACCAAGGTCAATCGTATACGTGGATAGGTATTGATGAATTACCACAATATCCTACACCAGAGATATATAACTTTTTACGTTCATCTCTTCGTAGTGTAGACCCAGATATACCTGTGTTTATGAGAGCTACAGGCAATCCAGGTAACGTTGGTTCACAATGGGTTAAAGAAATGTTTGTTGACCCTGCAGAACCAAACTCAGCGTTTGATGTAAATATAAATACTATAGTAGGAAATAAATCTATAACAAGAAGATTTATACCTGCAAAACTACAAGATAATCCCTATCTAATGCAGACAGATGATTATCTTATAATGTTGTCATCGTTACCAGAAGTACAACGTAAACAATTTTTAGAAGGAGATTGGGGTGCATTTGAAAACTCGGCTTTTCCAGAATTTAGTATTCCTACTCATGTTGTGGAGCCTTTTAACATCCCCCGCAGTTGGCTCAGATTTAGAACGTGCGACTGGGGGTATTCATCTGCGGCTTGCGTTCTCTGGTTGGCAATGGACTTCGATAACAATTTCTGGGTATACAGAGAATATTACACCAAAAGAGTTACGGCAGACATTTTCGCAAAGCAAGTACTTGAACGAGAACAAGATGAATATATTAGATACGGAATCTTGGACTCTTCTACTTGGTCAAGAAGAGGGGATGCTGGCCCTAGTATTGCAGAAACAATGATTAGAGAAGGTTGTAAATGGAGACCATCAGATAGGTCGCCACGAAGTAGAGTAGCAGGTAAATTAGAATTACATAAGCTACTATCAAAAGATGAAAATACTGGACAGCCTAAATTAAAAATATTTTCTAATTGTATTAATCTAATTAGAACATTACCAATGTTACCTATAGATAGAAACAATCCAGAAGATGTTGATACACATGCAGAAGACCATGCGTATGATGCTCTTAGATATGGAGTGATGAGTAGAAGTGTTCATCCAAAAAGTTATGAAGCAAATAGATACACAGAAAAAGAAAAGTTTAAACCTTCTGATAGAGTTTTTGGATACTAATGGCTAAAGCAAAATATTGTGATTGTGTTAGTACAATACCAAATAAAATAAAAATAGGTTATAAGAATTATAAACTAGAAGAATGGAAACAAACTGTAGCTAGTGCAAATGAAGCACAAGGTCAGTTTTTTTCTAAAGAAGGTATTATAGGATATACCTCTGACGAGGAAGGAGTTTCTCATGCTAATACTATATTGCATGAAATATTACATGGTATAATATATCAATGGAATGTAGATGTAGGAGAGAAAGAAGAAGCTATAGTTAATGGTTTAACTAATGGTTTAATAACTGTTTTTGTAGATAATCCAGATTTAATGGGGTATCTTAAAAATAAAATTTTGGAGGAATAAATGCCAGAAGATGTAATGAAAAAATACAAACAAGGTGAACTTCCTGCTGATTATTCAAAAGATGCACCAGTAGGACAGAAAATTGACATGACTATTCATGCCAATGATGAAACAAGACCAAATGATTTTCCTAAACAAGGAAATAAAAATAAAGTAGACCCTGCTGTTTTTAGAATGGCAGATGAAAAGGATTACTAGGAGGAAAGATGGAAACACCAATTAAAATGAAAAAATATGTACAAGGCGAAGTTTCAGAAGTAGCTGATGGTGCACCCGCAAAAGAAAAACCAGATGCAGGAATATTAAAAATGTATTCACAAGCAGAGGTTTCTAATGTGCCAGATACACCACCTGCAAAAGAAAAACCAGATGCAGGCATGTTAAAAAGATATACTCAAGGTGAATTATCAGACGCAAAAGAAGCAAAGTAAAATATGGCAGATAAAAAGTCAGCCAATATTTTATCTTTAGCAGATACTGACGATAATAAAGAGCAAGACTACGAAGTTTCTGGTCTTGCAGGTCTTATTAAAGGTAAATTTACTGAAGCAGAAGACGCTCGTAAATTTGATGAAGAACGTTGGTTAAGAGCCTATCGTAACTATAGAGGAGTCTATGGTAACGATATGGCATTTACTGAATCTGAAAAATCAAAAGTATTTGTTAAAATAACAAAAACTAAAGTTCTTGCGGCATACGGACAATTAATAGAAGTTTTATTTTCTAGTGGCAAATTTCCAGTAGGAGTAGAGCCTACACCTATACCAGAAGGTATAGTGGAGTATGCACATGTGTCTAAATTTAAAAGACAAGAAGAACAACCTCAAAGTCCATATGGTTATCCAGGTGATGGTAATGAACTAAAACCTGGTGCAACAAGTATACTAGGCGGTTTAAAAGATAAATATAAAGGTATGGATTTTGTTGCAGGAGAAGCAAAAGATGGTAAATCAGAACCACAAATTAGCCCTGCAGAAGAAGCATCTGCTAACATGGAAAAACTTATTCATGACCAATTAGAAGAAGCAAGTGCTGTAAATGTTTTACGACATGCATTATTTGAATCCGCACTTTTAGGAACAGGAGTTATTAAAGGGCCGTTTACTTATGAACAAACAAGTCATAACTGGGAAAAAGACCCTGTAACAGGAGAAAATACATATTCTCCTAAAACAAAATTAGTTCCAAGAATTGAATCTGTATCTTGTTGGGATTTTTATCCAGACCCAGATGCAGTAACTATTGATGATGCCGAGTATGTAATACAACGACATGTATATACTCGTTCACAAGTTCGTGATTTAATGAATAGGCCATACTTTAGAAAAGAAGCTATTCGTAATGCTTTAAATATGGGGCCTAATTATGAAGCTCGTGGCTATGAATCATCATTAAAAGATAGAGAAAGCACTAGTGAATACGATAAAAACAGATACGAAATATTAGAGTTTTGGGGAACACTAGACACTGACCTTGCAATGGAAGCAGGTTTAGAGCTAGACGATAATGACATGGACGATATGGATGAAGTTCAAGTTAATTGTTGGGTATGTAATGGTGAAGTAATTAGATTAGTGTTAAATCCATTTACACCAACAAGATTACCATATTTAATTTGCCCATACGAGATAAACCCATATCAATTTTTTGGTATTGGTATACCAGAAAACATGGATGATGCACAAACAATTATGAATGGTCATGCAAGAATGGCTATTGATAATTTAGCACTTGCAGGCAATTTAGTATTTGATGTAGATGAAACTATGTTAGTGCCAGGACAAGATATGAAAGTATTTCCTGGTAAAATATTTAGAAGACAAAGTGGTATGCCAGGTCAAGCTATACATGGAGTTAAGTTTCCTAATACAGCAAATGAAAACTTAATGATGTTTGATAGATTTAGACAACTAGCAGATGAATCTACAGGCATTCCATCTTATTCGCATGGAACAACAGGTGTACAATCTACAACTAGAACAGCGGCAGGTATGTCAATGTTAATGGGAGCGGCGGCTCTTAGTATAAAAACAGTTATTAAAAATATTGATGATATGTTACTACGACCTTTAGGTGAAACATTATTTGCATGGAACATGCAGTTTAATGAAGACACTCCAGAAATAAAAGGAGACTTGCATATAAAGGCAAGAGGTACAACATCATTAATGCAAAAAGAAGTAAGGTCACAAAGATTAATGACTTTCTTACAAGTTGCATCAAATCAAAATTTGGCTCCGTTTGTTAGATGGCATTCTATATTATCTGAGATTGCAAAGTCACTTGATATAGAACCAGAAAAATTAATAAACGACCCAGAGAAAGCGGCAATCTTTGCAAAAATAATGGGAATGGCAAATGGAAATCAACAAGATAAAAACAATAATCAACAGTCCTCAATGGCCAATGATGGAGGAGCTCCTACGGGAGCGGATGCAGACGACATTACAGGCGTTGGCGGTGGCAACATCGGAGTTGGAGGTGTACCGACTCCAGGGGAAGATAGCTTCTCTGCAGGAACTGATGAAGATGAGGGAGCAAATTAAACGTAAATGACAACATACTACAAAGGAAATAATATAGGTTTATCATTTGATGGCACAGGATGGTCATTTAATAACCAAGCACAAGATTTTATTGACACTGATACTTTTAATAGTCAAGATATAGACTTTCCTTATTACGAACCACCTGCAGAAGAAGACGAAGAAGAAAGAGAGCCATGTCCAGAAGGATATGTTTATGATGAAGATTTAAGGCAATGTGTGCCAGACCCACGTTCTGGTAATCCTTATATGCCAGATAGTGAGCCTACTCAAGAAGTTATTCCTGGTACAGGTAGATTACTTCCTAATGTAGATAATAGATTAGCACCTCAAGGTAGTGGTAGTATTTTTAATTATGCAACTACTGCAGAAACTAGAGCACGTATGAATGAACATATGCTTTTAATGGAAGGTATATCTCATGGTTGGTTAGAAAAAGCACCAGATGGAAATGGATATAGAAAAGTAGCATTCAATGAAGAACAAGGAGAGGGTCTTGGTTATGTAGGAACTGTTTTAAGATATGTAAATAGAAAATCATATGATGATTATTTTGAAATATTACAAAATGGTTATCAACCAAATACAGATAATTTTTGGTCTAGTTTTGTAAGTAAAGGTGGAACATATTCTTTAAAAGGGGGTATGAAATATCAACGACCACCTTCAAGTGAATTAGGCCCAGGAGAATATTTTAACTATAGTCCAGAGTTTCAACAAAAAGTAGATAAAGCATTAGAATTAAGAAAAAATAATGTTAATGCTATTATTGATAGAGAGGGCAATGTTAACATTGATGCTGATGGTAAAGGCGGATATTACAGAGAAGATGGTAAATATGTAGATGAAAATGGTAGAGTAAATGCTAGAGGTAGTCTAGGTAATGCACTTAAACTGTTAAAGAATGCTAATGATATAGGAGGCTTACCTTCTAAATTAAAAGCAAGATTATTAAAAGGTATAAATACTAAATCATTAAGTCTTGGACAAAGAAACGCTTTAGCAGTAGCCGCAGGATTTGCAAATATTCAAGAGGCGGCAAATGCATTAAATGCTGTTCAAACTAAAATAGAAGAACAACAAGAACGTGATGAACCAGATACAACTACTGATGTAACAACAGTTGCTGATAATGTTATAACTGATGTAGATGGAGATGCATCAGATGATGGGGATACAGGTTCTCCACCAACTGGCGAACAATTTTATGAACAGACTTATGGCCCTGTAGAAGATGAGCAAGGATTTGGAACTAGTAGTAGTTCTGATAGTGGAAGTTCAGACTCTGGTAGTGGAGGTATTTCTGTTAGTGATTACAATAACCAACAAGCCCAACAAGCATATGAATCTGCCTATGGTAGAGCAGATGACTATGATGATGATAGTTCGGGTATATAGGAGAAAAATATGGCAAATGGAATGATGGGAAGTCCTATGGGAGCACAACAACCTCCTATGGAACAACCAATGAACAATCAAGGAATGCAAATGGGAGGAGCAGACGACTCTGTTCTTGATATGCATTTAACACAAGACGTAAAACAAGCATTACAGGCAAAAGGAATTGATATGTCTGCAGTAGCAGATAGAGGCCCAAAAGAACCTGTAATAGTAATACCAGTTTCAATAATTTTACAACGATATCCTTCAAATGCACCAGAAGAATCTATGAAACAATTTGTAATGGATATGACAAAACAAGATTCTGCCCCGTCTCCGATGGCGGCAGAGGCACCTAGTCCAGATGGATTAGGAGCACCTACAATGAATAGGCCACCTATGACTGCATAGTCATAGCCCCCAAGCGACTCTAGGCCACCTGTTTTCCAACAGCACCAATCAAGGAGGATAAAATGGAAGAAAATAAACAAGAAGAGATTCAAGAAGAAACTCAAGAATCTCAAACAGAGGCTCTTCTCGAGCCTGTTCCTTATAAACGTAAAGTTACTAAGGAAGAAACAGAGGACACAGCTACCGTTTCAGAGGACACTTCTTCAGAAGAAGAAGCCACTCCAAAGGAAGAACGCCCTGTCAACGCTGAAGAGAAAGTGTTTAAGAAACGTTATGACGACCTTAAACGAC
>VMHT01190575.1_pt1 | contig 11757 bp, 15 predicted proteins | sample 4693611 | NCBI WGS metagenome assembly VMHT01 (sample SAMN12280063, study PRJNA550983) | marine metagenome | isolation source: seawater sampled from same location over 5 years 0.02-0.2 micron viral filtrate | place: USA: collected off the coast of southern California halfway between the port... ...
CTGCTCACTGAAGCGGGTCTGAATCACGACGATCGCGCCGTGTTCTGGCTCGAGGCGGGTCCGCATCGTCGAGGCCCACCAATCTCTTAAGCCATTGACGAACGCGGGACTCTCTGCCTGCTGCCGATCCTTGACTGGGTCATCGCACACGATCAGCGAGGCGCCCCGGCCAGTCGCGGCCGAGCCAACGCCTGCCCCCCATAGGCCGCCTTGAGATCGGCCAGGGATTGGCTCGGTCAGCCACATTTTCACGCTCTGGCTGGCCGGATCTAAACGACCACCGCCGTCGACGTAAAACTTTCGAGCATCGCGACTGAACCCCTCGGCCAAGCTCATTCCATAGGACGACACCGCGACGAACCGCTCAGGATGTCTCAACAGGTAGTAACTGGGGAACAGCCGCGAGGTCAGTTGGCTTTTGCCGTGCCTGGGTGGGGTCTGGATCAGCAGCCGTTTGAGCTTGCCGTCGGCGACCTCTTGCAGTCGACTGATCAACAGCTCATGCATTTCGTAGAACTCAAACGTCGGCATAACCAACGCGATAAATTCCCGAAAACTGAGCTCGGTTCCCCGGCGCGTCGCCGCGCCCTGGGCTCGTTCGATCGATTCTTTGATTTCGTCGGTTTGCCTGGCTGCCTTTCGTAAGTAGGCAGTACCGAGCCGTTTCATTCGTTCTCCGGTGCGATTGCCTCAATCAGGTCGTCGACGCCCAGGCTGGCGGCTCCGACGTTCATCGAGCTATCGGCCAGGGCTGAGGCAGTCCGAGCAATGGCGGCCAGCTGCTGCTGGTCGATGACCCTGCCCGACTGCTGCATTTCGTCGATTGACTCGGTCGTGATCTCGATCATCAGGTCCGCCAGTCTTCCGAGGGAAACCGCTCGGCGCTGCTGCTCTTCTGCGAATTTCGCTAGTGCCGCCTTGTGCTTGTTTTTGAATTCTGCCCGGACCTCTGCGCCGAACTTTTCGACTTGGTGGCGGTCAAAGTACGCGGCCCTTTCCTGCCAGTTGTACTTGCTCGAGTATTGGCCACAGGTCGAAAGGGAGACGTGAGCGACTTCCGCCGCTTTCCGTAGTGAGCGATGACGTCCCAGGTCCAGGTAGCAGGAAAACACGCGATAGGCCTCGGGGCTCTCGCGGTTCCATTTTTTGGTGAGGCCCATCCCCGGATCCCAGAGATTTTTTCCGTGGGTCGGTTTCATGGTTGAGGCAGTCACTGCCTTTTAGCGTTCCGACCCTTTCCCCGGTGCCTCCTTTTGCCCTCACGTTCGAGCTCAGCCAACCGCTTTTTCTCGGCAGTTTTGGCGATTGTCTTTTTGCAGGCCGCCTCATAGCCAGGCGTTTCAAGGCCATGATCCGAGAGGATCTTTCCCCAGTCGATCATTCGCAGAAAATCGACAAAGCGAACAACACCAGCCCGTAGACCAGAGCAACGCAGAGAACGAAAACGAAACCGATCACTCAAAAGCTGCCTCGTGAACGACCGGCAGCTGCTCGGCAAAAATCTCGAGGATTGACTCGGCAACCCTTCGGTGTTCGAGCTGGGTGCCTTTCGAGGTGCGAGCCTTCAGGTAAAAGATCCAGTCGCGAACATTGGCGCTTGCGTAAAGGCGTGTTCTGATGCCGCCGATGGGGAGGATCGCCCGGGCGCATTCCTTCGCGACCCCGTTCTCGAGCAGGTAGCTGTAAAGCTCGAAAGCCTGGCCGAACAGGGAAACGATGGACGCACTCGCGAGCCCCTTGAATCCAGGGTCAAGCGTGTCGGTGCTGTTCTGCTTGTTCTTGGTGTCCTGCTCCCTCAGTTCGGGGATGACAAAATTTCCCAGTTGGGTGACGTCGCTGTAGCGGGTCGAAAATTCCTGGAAGCGAAACGAATGGTGACGGAGGATCTGCCGGCTGATGTCCGGCGTCGTGTTGATCTCGACCGTCATGTGGGCCTGCTCGAAGATTGACCAGTGGCCGTGCTTCATGCAGAACCGCAGCAGCTTTGCCCCGGTCTTTGTGTTCTCCTGATTGGCTGGATTGCTAACGCGGGCGCAGTAGACGATTTGATCCTCAGCGCCTGGCGTGATGGAAACGAGGGAAGCTGTGTGCATCACAACCCCGGGTCGTAGCCCTGGTCGAACGGCTCCTCGACTTCGTCGATGAAGCAGATCGCCTGAGGGAAAAATCCGAGCTCTTGGGAGTCCTTCGCCCAGTCCCGAGCAGCTAGCGAATCATTGAACGGGCCGAACAAGCGGCACCCGCCCTGGCTGTCGCATAAACGAGAAACAAACAGGGGACCTCGCGCAGATCCCTCAAGCTACCCAGCGCGTCCGATCTTCAGACCAGATAGATGTCTGAGTGGCCGTGATGTCTTGAGCGCTCTTTCAGCGCTGGAAAGTCGCGGGCAATCGCGGTTAGGTCGTCCCGGTAGACGACAGTTCCGGTCTCCCGAGTCACCTTGCCAACATCAGCCTGTCTGACGTTGTCGTGCTTCGTGACCACGTCATCAGACCAGACGACCCAGATCGAGCCGCGGGGCTTTCCCTTGCCTGGGTAGCAACTCGAGACCGCAAGGCGCATCCGATTGAACGGACCCTCGGGCCAAGCTTCCTGGCCTGGGATTGCCCCGAAGTAGCGGAAAGGGGACGGGGCCTTTTTACGTGTGCGACGGAGAGCGCGCTGGGCGCTTTGATACGTGATGCCGTCTGGCGTCTTTGACCAGCAGGTGTAGCAGAGGCCGCTCATTTCCTTTGCCCGACCTTTGCCGGTGGCCTTCATTTTCTTCCCGCACGACGGACAGTGGGGGACCTCCGGCGCCTCTCCTCGGCGCCGCGCCCTCGTGTCTGCCATCCGTTGCGTGGCTGTCTTGGGCATCAAAAAACGGGGGCGGGGGTTGCACTGTTCGCCCAGCGGGGCAGGCTCAGCGCCTGGATCATCCCGGGGTAGGCCCCGAACTTACCAGTGGCGCGGCAATGCGCCAGCTGTATGAGGGCGCGCTTGTATTCGGCGCGGCCGAACTCGAGCAGATCCGGCTCAGCACGAAAAAGGCTGATTCCGTGGGGTGCCTTGCGCTCGACAGTCACAAAGACAAACTCGACATCGACAGGGTCGCAATCCATAACGCGGGCGACCATATCGGTGTAAAACGCGGCCTGGACGTGATACCCCAAGTTGAACGCCTTCCGCTGAAACGCCTCCGGCCGAGCGTCGTCGGTTGATTTCAGGTCAAGGATCTGCCAGCCGGTCTCCGTTCTGATCAAGCGGTCGATCCGAGCTTTGAGCGTCGATCCGTCGGGCTCCCAGTTGTCGACATAAAGGCTGACCTCGTTGTGGCGGCGGTAGTTGTCTTGACCAGGATCGAACCAAACGCCGGCGGTCTCGTGAGTCCTCAGGGCGTCCGCCATTCCGCAGACGGTGCGGAAGTCCTCAGGCGCAAGGCTGGTCCGCTTGTCGACGGGTTTCCCGTCAGGGAACGCCAGGGCCTCGAGTTCGTCCTTCTTGGCCGTCTTTTTGTATTCGACCCCCTGGTCGTCGAGCATCGAGCGGAGCTCGGCAACGGTTGGATCTTTGGGCTTTGAGCTGCGATCGACGAATGATTTGTCGAAGGCCTCAGGCTCGAGCGTTTTGCAGTGAAGGCCGATGCCGATCGTCATCGCGAGCGTCGGGAACACCGGCTCGGCGTTGGGGCCATAACGGGCCAGCCAGTGGGCGGGGCTCCTTAAAACCTCTTTCAGTTCGGACTGACTTGTGCCGGGGTGTTTTCTGTAGTCAGGGTCGGCCTGTAGAAAACGGATTTCGGTGTTGGGTCCTGTTGTAAGCATGGACAAATGGGGTCGATGTAAACATCCTACCCCGTAAGAATTCTGATGTCGTAAAACTGCGCTTTAGAACGGACCCAGCGGAACGAAATCACAGGGCAGACGGTCACCCGGTCATCGGTCCAGCAGCCCCGCCATTCACTCTTTTTGTCAGGCAGGCCAGCGTCGAGCAGTGCCCCGATCAGATTGTCTGCATCGGCCCGGCCTGGGCCGTGCGCGACCACATGAAACTCGAAGTGCTCGAGGGTCTCGAGGCCCGTCTCCTCCCAGTAAAAGCGCAGGATCTGGCGCACCTTCTTTTTCCAGGTCATATAGGCGGCGGGCATGTAAGAGCGCCCCTTGCCAAACCTGGGGCGCGCCTTACTCATCAGTGGCATCTCAAGCCGGAAAGTGATTTCCTGGGCCATCAGGGGCAACTAGGGGCCGCTCAGGCTTCCCAGTCGCTGGGCTTCCAGCTCGCGAAGTCGATCACGTCCTGATGGGTGACACCACCCGGACCGTCGCTCCCTAAAACGAGGACATCTGGAGACGCTGTCGAGACCGGTCCTAGGTTGAGCGTCCACGGGTCGGGATCACTGTCGGAGCCAAACGCCCGGGAGCCCAGCTCCTGAAACTCGCGCTCTTCCTGTTTGTCCGACATAAAGCCGAACCCATCAGCGAAGGTGACCTGACTGTCGGCCTCGCGCTCGATCTTGTCGGCGTATCGGTTCACGTACCAAACCGCTTTCTCCAGGTCCTCCACCGGGTTGTTGCCTTTCCTGCCTGCTCGGGAGAGGTATTTGATCGCGTTCCCCAGGTGGAACCCAAGGTTCCAGTCCTCGATCACGTCAATCGGTTCGATCTGGCGCCCCTCGATGTAGTGGGGCGGCTGGTTGATGAAGTCGGTCATGGCTGCGGCGGTGAATAGAAACGAGCGCCCGCCTCTTGCAAGAGGTGATCGGGCAGCTGAGCGTCCAAAGCCGAGGTGATCGAAATCGCAGTGCGCAATGCTTGGGGGGTGGAGTCGAGGACGAACAAACCGTCGCCTCGGTCCCGAAGTATTCCTTTCTGAACCAGGCCGAAAATCGTTGCGGCCACAACAAGCTCTGCCTGGGTCGCCTCCGCTTCCCATGAACGGATGTCCTCCGGATGGGCGTGGATGTTGACGGCCCCAAGAACCTCATCCGTCCGCACGGCCCCGCGCAAAAGCAGGACCGCAAAAACGAACGGGCGAACCCGGGCCGGCGTGAGCTTCGGAGACTCATCAAACAAAAAGACATCCCCAACGCATCCCCCCAGACAGTTGAGGTCGTTCGGCTCTTCGATCTCCATCGCCATTAGCCAGCCCTCAGGATCAGAAGGGGATGGAGCCGGCCGCCGCAGTGGCGAACGGATCAGCCGCGGGCTCGGACTGCTCGAGCTTCGTCAGCTCAATCACTCGGGCCTGCTTGATCTCCATCGAGATCCCTTTCCCGTTCTTGCCTTCATAAGGTCGCTGGCAGAGCTGGCCGTGAACGCCGACCTTCTGACCCTTGCCGAGCCTGTTGACCAGGCGCTCGGCTTGTTTGCCCCAGACCTCGACGGTGTACCACTGCGCGGGGCTTTCGCCGGTCTTCGATGGAATGAACTCGTTGTCGGCTACTGAAAATGAGAGGACCTGGGATTGGCCGGCGGATCTCATTTCTGGATCGCGGCCAATGTTTCCAGTGATAGAAACTGATGCCATGCGGTAAGCTCGGTGATTTGGTCATTTGTCGGTTAGAACACCGACAGATCAAACTACTGAGTTAGGCGCAAAGATTTTTCAACGTAGAAATCAGCTCTTGCTCACGGCGGGACATCACTGCCCGCGTCGTGTTCATTTCCTTAGCGAGCTCGCCCAGGGTCGCCGGCTTTTCTGTGAGGTAACGCCGCTTGAGAATCTGCTGCTCCTCAGGATCGAGCGACGGCAGCATTTCGCGCAGCGTCTCGAGGTCCTCGTCGCGGTTGTCAGAGGCCAGGAAAAACACCCGCTCAGCGATGGTGTCGTCATTGTCCCCATTCCTCCGGCTGCGGAACGCATCGGTTGATAGCGGGTTGGTCATGTGCGCTTGACGGAGCAACCGGCGCAGATGGTCCGGTGTAGGGACATGCTTTCTGGTCTTTTTCATTCGCTCGATGATTTCCTCGCAGTCGGGAGGAGTCTCCCCTCGCCGCTCTGCGTCGGCCTGGTGAGCCTGGGCAGTCTTGAGCACCGCCATGTTGTTAAACGGGATTCGAACAGTGCGGTCGGTGTTGAGGTATTCCCTAAATCCCTTGTGAACCCATGCCAGCGCATAGGTCGAAAATTTGGCTTTGCTCGGTTGGTATTTTTCAGCCGCTCGGACCAGGCCAAGGCTGGCGCTTTGGAAGGCATCCATCAGCCCCGGGGAGCTCATCGGCAGGCGAACGGCGTATTTCTCGCGCCAGATGAAAACGACCAGCCGGAGGTTATGACGCACCATCTTGTCGCGTGCCCACATGCCCCGGACGACGACCGCTTTCGGCGCGGCGTAGTGCCCGTCGGGGTGCTGTTGCCATTCTTGGATGATCTCGGCCAGCTCGATGTGTTCGCTGTGTTCGAGAACCGGAAAGCGTGTGATGTCTGCGAAGAATTGATCGATTGCCGTGGACGACAAGGGCACCCCCTGTGTGACTAAAGACAGGGTGAAGTGCGCCTGAGCATTTGTCACTGTTTTCTCAGCTATTTAAAGAAACACGCAATAAAAAAGCCCCCGAAGGGGCGTTTCAATTACAACCGCGACAACATTTCACCAATTTTTTAAGGCGTTTTCTTTACCTTGCTCAGGCTTGGGTACGTGCTTTGCATTGATCTCGGCGATCTGTTCGGGAGTCTTGGACCGCAGCAGGCCGATGCCCTTCGCGTAATCACCAGCCAGCAACGGGGCGACCCCTTCGATCGCGGGAGTCGTGAGACCCATCTCCAGGCCGACGGCCTGAAAATCCTCATAGCTGGGGGGCGTCTCGACGACCTGGCCGTTTGTGGCGTTCGCGAGGTCCTGCGCGGCCTTGTCGGCGGCCTGCTCTGATGAGCCCTTAAATTCCCTGACAGCCTCCGCAGCGGGGGCCTTCTTGGCTGTAGCGGGGCGCGTCACCTTCATCCCATTGGTCGAGGACTTTGGGGGGACTTGCTGGATCGGATGGTCGACGGGCTGGGGAGTTCCCTGGGCCAGGGCCTCGGGTGCAGCCAGGCCGGCCTGATCCATCTCGTCAGCGCTTGCAATGCCGCCGCCGATGACATCAGCAAAGCCCCTGCGCAGGGCCAACGTGGTGCAGGCCTTCGCCAACATCGTTTCAGGGAATTTGCGCCACATGTGATTTCCCTGGGTGTAAGCCGCAAAGCGACAGGAGGCGACAAACGGACGGCTCGCGCCCTTGCGGTAAACGCGGACCAGGCAGGCAACTGGCGGCTCTTCTACAAGCCAGACCTCCGACTCGTTGCCCTCGGCGTCGTAAAACAAAACCTCGATCCCGTCGAGTTCGTTGGTCGCGTTGGCCAGCTTGAGATAGCCGTCGATGCCCGTCTGGATCGACATCTGCGCGCCGTTCTTTCCGTTGCGGGTTACGGCGTAAATCTCTTTCCTGATCGGATCGAGGCCGGAGCTCAGGCAGACCGCTTCAAAAAGGGCCTGGTCGGCGGGGCTCAGACCCCGTGCGACCGTGTTGAAAACGAGCTTTTTGTGGTCGGCAGACCACCCCTGGGGAGTCTCGGACATGAAAAAGGGGAACGCTATTCAAACAGCGTACCCCCAATGTCCCGGCTTTGCCAATCTTTTGTCTAAACGGCCGCCTCTTCCCGATCGCTGTTCGCCGCCTCTTCGCCGACCAGGGCGATCAAGTCCTCCTCGGTGATGCTCTCGTCGAGGATCACCCCAACGACGGCGGAGATTTCGGGCCAACACTCCTGCAATTCTTTCGGGCTGAAATTGTCAACCGCCGAAAGCGTCAGGACAAATTTCGTACACATTTCATCTGACCCCGTCCAATTCATTTTCACGACGCCTGAGGCGGTGCGGAGATCAAGGCCCCGCTCGTCGATAGCGTCACCGATCCAGCGTTGGAAATTTGCGGCAAGGTTTGCCCAGTCAACGGCTGCAGCCTCTCCGCTGAATAAGTCCAGTTTGAGGTGGCCTAAATACACCAGCATCATGTCGCCAGCATTCAGCGGCCGCTCTGAGTCCTCTGGGTCAGTCACGGGCACGTAACGGCTAAGAATCTCTTCGATCGCTGGGGTTGTGGTCGCCGTCTTAAGTGCTTTGAGAGCTTCCTTTTTGCCTTCGCGGTGGAAGTAAGCCGCCTGATTAATCAATCCCAGGCTGTCCAGACTTTTGACCCCTAGCATCCGAAGCTTCGCGTTCCGGATATGTGACAGCTGGGAAGTGTGAAGGCATCCGACTTCATTCATGGCCCAGTCGGCAAGCTTCGCCATTTCTGGGTGGCTGACCTCCCGCAGCAGGTAGCTGAGTAGCTTTGTGAAATGCAGTCGACCACCTTCGCGACGCATTTCGCCGCTGCTATTTGAGTTCTTCGAGTTAGTCATCGGAAAGTAAACGAAACGGCGGTAGAAAATCCGAAGCGTTACCCCCGACCGGCGAGAGGAGTCCGGTCAGCGCTGAGAATCTGCTTTAATTTGTTGTTGCCCCTCCCATGTTGTAACCCTAACAGGAACACTTGTCTGAGTGTGTTCTTCTTTCGTAATGCCAAAAAGGCTCGACAAAGATACCCGACGGAGACTGTGTCAGTTAGTACAACAGGCGGATGAGGCTGGTGTCGTCCAAAGCGACTTAATCAAGGCGATCTCACCAATTTGGGGCAAGTCCGCGGTGATCAACATGATCGCGGAGAGTAGGCAAAAAGACTTATAGGATTGATAGACGTCTCCGCCCGTTCTACCAAAAACCCGAGCGATAGGGAAGATGCGGGGCCTGAAAATCTGCTTAGTGGGATCGGTACGTTGATTTAACCCAACACCCGAAATGTCCCGAAGCTGGTTCTTCCCCGACGACTACCTGGCGGAAATGGAGGTATTGGTCCGCCTTCGCTACAGGATGTCAAACAAGCCGCAACCGAGAAAGGTCTCGATGGGTGAGGTCCTAGTTCAGGCCCAGGCTGTGGGGCTTTGGACCCAGGGCCTGATCGAACGCCATGGCGGGATAGATCAATGGCTCAAGCAATGGCAGGACGGGCCCGCCAAGGGCATGAACATCGAGGATCCTTGCGCCAAGCTCTCGCTGCAAATGGCAGAAGCAAGCGAGACGGGCGACCTTTCCAAGCTGGTTGAATTCAAATCAGCTGATACCAGCGAACCCACGCCCACAGCGGGTGCCATCCCCGAGACCTGGGGACGAATCCAAGAGCTCTACAACGACAAGAAACCAACAAGCTGGCCACCAATTGCCAAACGCCTAAAGGTCGCTCAGATGTCGACGAGGTTGGCGGAAGGAATACAACACGCGGGAGGTATTGCCAAATTCCTGTCACTGTTCGAGTCCGCACTGCTCAAGGTGCCCGAATTTTACCGCACCCAATACGTCAACAAAGGAAGCCGCAAACGACCTGCAACTGACTGTCTTCTTTGCCTTTTGTCGAGCGATAAAAATCACAAGGAACTAGGGGTCGCCGGCTGGCGGATGTTCGAGTGGGCCGACCTGATCGGCGCTGATCAGCCCACAAAGCAGACCGCATGGCGTCACCCGGCCGAAGAGTTCTGCAAGTGGACGGGGACCACTTGGACCCATCGCGGCCCGTTCTTCGAGCTCGACGAGCTCGAGCAGCAACAGAAAAAGCGCGACCTGATCGAGGCCGGCTTTGCCCCCGCGGATTCCTGACACCATGCAAAAACTGACACCCGAGCAGCGGGCCTGGGCTGAATCAATCCAGGCGAACGCAATCGAAAAGGGAGCGATCGAACTCGACGAGAACGGTCGGCCGATCGTTCAACAGCTGGCAACCGTCAAGGCCGAGCTCGAAGAGGTTCGGCAACAGCACCGCGAAGAATCCGGACCGAGTCAGACGGCTGACCAAGAGCGTCTGGTCCTGGGTTTCTGTCTCGTCGGTAAATACGACCACCGCGAGCAGTGGGGCGAGTTCCGGGGCCTGTTGGGTCTCCAGTTCTCCGACGAGCTGCCCGAGGTGCTGTGGACCGATAAGGCGGCCCGGTGGGTTGCTGCTGAGCTCGACGCGACCTACCGGAACCGGCGAGCGGTCCAGCTGATGAACGGCGACGCCCTCATCGAATCGATGCGCGAGGCGATCGAATCGCGAACCAGCTCCGCCAGCCTCGGCGATTTTGCCCAGGCGGTCCGCTCGATCGAGGCCGAATGCGAGAACACCCCCGCATCCGATTTCAGGCTTTCCGCCGAAATCCTGAGGACCAAGTGGGGCCGGCGAAAAATGATCCGCTTAGGGGAGGCCCTGGTCAGGGGCAGCAAGCGGGAGGCCGACCCGATTGAGATCATCGAAAAGGCGACCAACGAGCTGAACCAGACCCGCGACATTTTCAGCGGCCGGATCGGGGGGAGCTTCGCGTTCAACTCAATCGAGGACGCCTGGTTTCAGGTTGAACAAGAGGTCAACAAAGAGCACGCCGAGCCACTGCCGACCGGGATCCTGTCGGTCGATATGGACATCCAGGGAGGCGTTAAACCGAACGACGCCGGCAAGCTCCACCTAATCGGCGCGAGGACGGGGGTCGGCAAATCGACCCTGGCCATCGCGGCAGCGGGCGGCCTGGTTCAAAGCGGCGCGCATTGCCTGTTCCTTTCCTGTGAGCTCAACCAGAAAGAGATTGGCGCCCGGTTCCTGTCGAACTATGCGCGACACCTCAAGGGGGCCGGCCGGCTCGCCCCCGAGGTCTGCGAGATGTTGCCCCAGTGGCGACTCGAGGGACGAGGGAAGAAAAAGCCGGAGGGGTTCGACCTGGCCTACCTCCAGTTGATGGAGTGCATACAAGAGGACAAGCAAGCCGGCAGCGTCGGCGACTTCTCAAGCTTCTGCAAATTCCTCTGCGAGGCCGAGCAATTTGTCGAGGTGATGAGAGCCGCCAAACAACGCGATCCGGCCATCACGGCGATATTTCTGGATCATTTCCACGCACTGCGGCCAACGTCAAACGGCCCCCGGGACCGCTCCGCCGAGATGGAGGTGCGCGCCCAGATTTTCCACGGCGCAGCGAAAGAACTCGAGGTCGACCTTTTCTGCTTGTGTCAGCTCAACCGCCAGGCGGCCGACGACCCGAAAGGGCCAGCCGCGACCCATATCAACGGGACCGACGCCTTAGCCCAATTGGCCAGTGCTGTCTGGTTGCTCGAGTACAAAAAACCCGACCTTGATCTGGGCGAAAGCTTCGACCGGGGTGTTCTGACCCTCGTCCACGGGAAGGTCCGAAACGGTCAGCGGATCGGCGACCAGCGGGTGACGTGCAACGACAGCGTGATCCACCTCGAGCGCGATCACTGCTTTGTCGACGCCGATCGTCCGGAGTACATCTAACAATGCCAAGACTCAGCCAGCGGACGATTGACGCGGTCAAGGAACGCGCCCAGATCGTCGACGTGATGGAGGGGCGCACCCTCAAGCGCATGGGCCGCGAGTTCGTGACCCAGTGCCCGTGGCATGACGACCACAAGCCGAGCCTTTCGATCAATCCGCAGAAGGGTTTCGCCTACTGCCACGTTTGTCAACACGGGGTCGACCCTCTGGGCTGGTTGCAGGATCAGCACGGGATGACGTTCGCCGAATCGGTCGAGCACTTGGCGCGGCGTTACAACGTCCCGGTCGAGATGGAAGACGCGGCCGACAACGAGCGGCTGATCGAGGAGCGCAAGGCCCGGGCGGTTCTCTACCGGCGGCGTGAGCAACAAGAGGCGCAGTTTCGCGGGGCGCTGTTTGAGAACGTCGAGGCGTGCCTTTATCTGAAGGATCGCCAAATCAGCAAAGC
>VMHT01000585.1_pt1 | contig 11756 bp, 14 predicted proteins | sample 4693611 | NCBI WGS metagenome assembly VMHT01 (sample SAMN12280063, study PRJNA550983) | marine metagenome | isolation source: seawater sampled from same location over 5 years 0.02-0.2 micron viral filtrate | place: USA: collected off the coast of southern California halfway between the port... ...
TCAGCAGAAACTTCAGCGACAAGATTTGTTCTTTCAGAAACATTTACTTCCTTAGTAAGATTTACATTCTTTTCAATCTGTTCGTTAAGTTTTCCTTCTAAATCTTTAACTTGATTTGTTAAGTCGTCTAGCACGTTATATTTTTCTTCTGGAACATCAATATAATGTTCTTTGAAAAGGTCCTTTAAACCAGTAATGAAGTCCTCAGCAATTTCAGTACGAATACCTCTTTCAACTGCTAATTCATTTTCTTTCATCCATTCTTCAACAACGTAGTTTAGATATGAGTCAACTTTTTCGACCATAGCTTCTTTCATTGTTTCTTTTTCAGTTGAAAGTTTTTCTTCAAATTGTGATTCAAGGATCTTTGTCTGTTCTTTAATTCTTGTTCTAACAGCAGTTTCAAAAATTGTCGCTGCCTTATCTTTGAATTCCTCAGATAAGTCTGCGTCAGTTGAAACTAATGCTTTAACATCATCAGTTAGGTCAATGTCCATTTCAGAAGATTCAGCAGTTTCAGCAATTTCATCGCCTTCAACTTCAACTTCTTCTTCTTTCATGCCAGATGGTTTTTGGTCTTTTGGTAAAGAACCGTCTTTCGCATCTTTATTAACCTGATCTGATACTTTCGATACCTTTTTCGTAGCGTCTGGGTTACTGTCAGTTGGTTTAACAACTGGAGCACCAAGATCCTCTGCGTCATTTTTAAGGTGAGTAGGTTCAGATGCCACAGCGTCTTTTGTAATTACGCTAGGTGCTTCTGAAATTTCTACTTCTTTCTTTCCTTCAGTTTCAGACATTCGGTCTCCTTTAAAAATTAATTAATTTTTACTTACTATTATTTATACAAATTACCATTTTAAACCCTACGCTTTTTTATTATGCTGCGTAGGTTTATTTTAGTTTAGACATAAAGTCAGCAAACACTTTAGACTTAACCTCTGCTAATTCTGAACGTCTTGCTTTCTTTATTTCTGATTTGTATTGTTCAACCGTTACACTTTTCAGCATACCGTTATCCCATACCCACTCTTTGCCTTCCATGATACCTTCTACGAAAGCGTCAGGCGCTGAGGGGTCTGCTACTATATCAGCAGCAGTCGCAAGATAAAAGTCTTTTCCAACTAGATTTCTACCACCTTGTTGTTGAATAGAACCCATACCTCTTGATGATACACCTAGTACAGCACCCTCGTCAATTAAATTTTTAACGATTTTACCATAAGGAGTATCCATGATTTTTGCTTCACCAATGAAGTTTTTACCCTCTGGTTTTAAACTAGTAATCATGTGTGAAACTCTTTCAAGATTCACCGTTGGTCCGTCAGGATGTCCTAACTCACCAAATGCTCTTTTCTTCTCAATAAATTCTTTACTATATCTTCTAACTTCTTTTGCAAGTGTTTCAACTGGATAAACTCTGCCATTACGGTTTTTGATATCCGCTTGCATAAAGACACCCTTAATTTTGTAATCTTTTTTACCGTTTCTTTCTTCGGTTAAGACCTGGACATCTTCAATAGTTTCTGTAATTAGTTTCATTTCTCCACCTTTTCTTTTTGATTATAGACTTTATCTACAATACCTTTTTTTAATTCTTCTCTTTTAATTCCATACTTCTCAACAAACGCTTCTTTAAACTTTTCTGCTAAAGTTGCCTTTGATTTAGTTCCTACAATTCTTTCAAGAATTGCTCTTGTCTTATCACCTTTTGCCATTATCTTATTTCAAGGATAATCGTATAGTTATCACCTGCTACGAAACCTTTTGTTGATAATAAAATATCACCTGCAGGTGATGTGTTTGCTGTTAATGTTGCGTTGTTAGGAATACTATTACCAGCAGTAAAGTAATCATGGAATCCAGTACCTGAGAAAAATCCTATTGTTGCATTAGCAGCACTTGTGCCACTACCTGCAAACAGTAATTCAACTCCTGATTTACCATTTGTTGTATTAATTGACCAATATATTTTTGCTAAAACTCTTTCAGCATCTTCGGTCATAAAATTCAATGCACTAGCATCCATCTTTGTTACAAGTGTTTCACCTGAACCATCACTTATATTAGTAAACTTCATAACAGTTTTTGTGCCAACTGTATCTACTATTGTTTGACTTGTTACAACATCTGCCATTAATTATTTCTCCTAAATTCTGTTACTAACAGATAACTCTTTACAAGAGCATCTGTTGTTATTGTCATCTTCTTATCATCACCAAACTTTAGTTGACCGGGTCTTAAACCATATTTACCAGTCAACAATAATCCACCTAGTGGCCCATCAGTTTCTTCACTATCAGCACTAAACAATAATTTTCCATTCTTACCTGGAAACTTATTTATGATCTGATAATGACACTCAATCATACTCACTTTAGATTGATTAGTACCACCACTTAACTTTTCAGCGTCAACGATTACTTGGTCTATTTCACCCCCTACACCCTCAGATTTTACTATGTATTTAGAGGTTGTATCCACAATCGTTGTATTCTTAATTGTCATAAGAATTACGCTGTGAAGTTTTCGTCTTTTCTTAATTCGATAAGCACACTACCAGAAGTTCCAAAAGCACTTAACTCTAGGTCTCCTGAAGTTGCACCAGTATTTGTTGCGTTATTCGTAATCTTACCAGCAGTACCATCATAGTGACCTGTACCTGCAAGTTGAATTGCGATAGTATCTGATGAAGCACCTTTAAATTGTATCTGTACATGACCTGTATTGTCATCAGCAGTACCTTGTACTAAAGACCACCATATTCTAGTGATATCTAATTTTGCCCCATTAGCATGTCCTGATAAACCACTTGCGTCTAATATGTTTGAATTAGCAGTAGTGTTATCATCCATATTTACTAGAACAGTAACTTTACCACCTGACGCACCACCAGAAGCTTCTACTACCGTATCTCTTAGCGTTCTTGTTGCAATTGCCATTTTTTATTTCCTTTACTTTATACTTTCGTTATCAAAATAATCTTCAATACTATTCACACTAACATTGTGTTTACTTGCAACCTGTTTGATAATACCATCAATTTTTCCTACAATTGGATCAGGTGCTTTGTTTATCATAGAATAAACATCACGAATAGCGTTTCTCATTTTGAGCGATAGTTTTTTATATTCTATCGTTCCTTCAGGTCCACTATACCTGCGTTCATTTACTTCTCTACTAAGCTTGTGAAACGACAGGTTCATTTTCTTGTTCCATCTCTTGTTCACCTTCTTGTTCAGCAGGTGATTCACCATCTAATGAAGAATTGTCTGCTATATCTTCTTGTTCTAAAGCAGAATTTAACCAATCATTCGCAACGGTTTTTCTCTTATCATCTAATGCCTGACCAATCTTATCAGTTAGAGCACTTTTAAAAGAGTCTTGAGCAGCAATATTATCACCATCAACCAATGAATCAACCATGTTATTTACATGATTAACTTCAGGTGTTTCGGGTTCAACTGCCTCAACATTATCGTTCTTTATGTTTTCATCTTCAATCATTATCATCTCCTATATTTATATCTGGTTCTTCACCGTCTGTTTCCATATTCTCACCTTGTGGTGCAGCGATAATACCAGTTTTGATTTCATCAGCAATCTGTCTGTCAATTTCCATAATATCCTCATCAGATTGTCTTAGAATATTCTTACGAATATACTCAACTGAATAATATTTTCCTACATAAGGTCCTATTTGATCAGCAAGATTTATTCTTTCTCTTAAAATTTCTGCATTTTTAAGTTCAGCAAAGTAACCATCTTTTAAGAAAGAATATTGTATATGTTCTTTTATATTAATCCAATCTTCGATTGTCATTACACCTTTTAAAACTAACTGTGTTTTAAGTATGTCGTTAAACATTTGTGTAAATCTTTTTCTGAGTCTAGCAACAAACTTAGTAAACTTTAATTCATCTCTACTAATTTCTGCAGCACGACCTAGATTAAATCCATTTGAAGAATCTAATCTTGAAATAGGTACATTCAAAGCTTGATATAATTTCTTTTGAAAATACTCTACGTCTGATATCTCACCAAGATTTTGTCCACCTGATAGTGTAGAAACTTCGGTACCTTTTGCACCTTCTCTACGAGGTAACCAAAAGTCTTCAAGCATAGACATATGTTTTCTATCATCTCGTATCTCACCTGTTGCGGCATCATAGACAAGTTTATTTCTATATCTTGCCATAACATCTCTTAGATAAGATTCTGCTTTTACTTTAGGTAAGTTACCTACATCAACATAAAATATTCTTCTTTCGGGTGCTCTTACTATTCTGTAAATAACAACAGCATCCTCAATCATTCTCAATTGATTGACAGGTTTAATTGCCTTATGTAAATGCCCCATGACCATATTTCTAGTTTGATCTATGATACCAGATGTTATAAAACATATTGAGTCAGCAGAAATTTTTAAACCTGCATTTGAAGTTGCAGCTGACATTCCTTTTTCATTATAGACAAACCATTCGTTTGTTGCTTCTATAATCTCAATACCTTTAGCGCCTTTAGTATCTCTTTTCTTTTTGACTTCACGAACTTTTTTAATTTTTCGTGGATCAATATATCGTAATTCTGTAAGTCCTTTTCTTGGACTATTAGGGTCTATAACTTTATGAAAGTATATACGACCGTCTATGTAAAATCTTTTAAATATATCGTGACCTTTTTCGTCAAAGTTTAATAATTTTAAAACTTCGTCAAACTCATCACGAATTTTTGATTTGATGTTTTCTGATATTGCTAATTTGTCTAACGACAATGATACCGAAGTATCTCTTTCATCCGAAACAATAACTTCATTGATGATATCTTCAATTGCCATATCACACTCTGGGTGTTGTGCGACTTCTCTATATCTCTTAATTAAATCTACGTCATTCTTGGCAGTAACTTCCATATCCAAGTATTGGCCAAAGTAACCGCCAGCAGATATAGTAGTTGTACCGTCATCGGGAGTAGCAACCGTGAAGGCCTGTTTGGCCTCCGCCGGTTTCTCCCTATCATCATTTGCTCTTGTTATTTGGAACCCAAGTAATTGTACCATATTATATTTTCCTTATAACTTGTTTATTATTATGTAGTAGTATCTGTTTCAAAGTATTGATACAAGAAAGATACACCAAAAGTTTCAATAGCATTGTTTGAGTCGTAAGACAATGCGATATCATCTAGTGCTGTAGGAAATGCACCTCTTAAAGTATAAGATTTAAGAGTAGCACCGTTTCTGTCTAAATGATCAATAAACACATCAACTTGATAATCAACAGGATTTGTTAACCCTTCGTTATCTGTCATGTTGTTTATACCATTCATCCATCTTTCCATTGCTCTGTATATTTTAAAATCAGTATCGTTTAACACGGTAATAGAGAACGGATTAAACGTTCTATCACCTGCAATCTGTAATACACGACCTCTAAATGGAACAGAAATATTCGCAATATTTTGTCCCGGTATAGAAGTTGAAGTACATAAGAAAGCTAAGTCGGATGTTTCTCCACCAACTGCTGCATAACCAGGAAAAGGCATTGTTACCTTAAACTGATTGGCTCTTGCACCGCCGCCTGCTAGTCGAGATTTAAAATCATTAATATTTGGCATTTTATTTCTCCCCTATTATGCGCCTACAACTTCACTAAATGCTACGCCTGTACGTGTAGCAACGAAGTTGAGTTGGATGAAGTTAATAGAACGTGCTGGTTTGATAAAAATATCAGCCCTGAACTCGCTTCTATCGATTACATCTGCTGTGTTATTTGAGTCATCACAGATTACTGAAAATTCTGTGATACCTCTACGACCTTGTATATCTCTAAGAAAAGGTTCTACTATGTTTCTAAATTGTGCTCTTGTAAATTCATCATTGAACTCAAAAAGTTGAAATTTAGCAGCTGTAGAAATTGCTTTCTCTAAAACGATGAACAATCTTCGTACATTGATTCTATCAAAGGCACTTGGTTTTGCCTGTGCTGTCTTATCTCCGAACAATACAGTTCCTTGTCCAGGGAAAGTAACAACAGGATTTACCCTTGCTTTATATAATTCATCTCTTTGCGCTTGATTTGGATTAAAAGCAAGTTTTACTGCACCTCTAATTTGTCCACGATTATATCCTGCAGGTGAGAAGAACGGATCAGCAATATTGTCTGTTCTTGCACATAGTCCTGCGATATCACCGTTAAGTGGAACAAATCTATAAACATCATTGTACTTATCATACATTTGTTTATAACCACTATCGATAACAGCATAACTTGTTGATGGTAAACCATCAGCAAATGCTACTACATTTTGTGTTTGTGTGACCGCATTTGCAATATCCATAACAGCAGTTGCTTTTGTGTCGCCAGTGGCGTCAGCAGTTGTCTGTGAAGGACCACAAAGTAGTAAAGATATGTCTACGTTTTCTGTGTCATTAAATTTTTCATATGCAGTTGCGATCTCAGCATTAGTAGCAGCAAAATCATCTGTACCTAATTGGTCAGTCGCCGCACCAAGTGAATAAGTTTTTACAACAAAAGCATCTCCTTGAGCGTTATCGAAAGTTTGACCTTTTTTTGCTGAACCAGAATTTGCAAGTGTACTTTCATGATCCATAACATACACAAACTTTGAAGTATTGTATATTACATCAGCAAAAAAGTTACTTGAACCAGTTGATGTTTTAGCATCAGAAGCCTGTGAAACACCTTCGAATGTTTCTAAGATTTCTCCTGCAGTTCCTGTGATGCCACCATCTTCGTCAATAACGACAATGTGCATTTCATCTAGTGAACCGCCAGCAGCTAATACATCATCAGATGTTGTTGGTGGTTGAGAAAAGTTAAAGTAAAATTCCCAATGTCTTAGTATTTTAGCGTTATCAACAATAGCGTGTCTTAATCCGCCTGTTTCTGTTTTACCAGTTGCAGGATTAAATCTTGCGATTGTCAATAAATGAGTTGATATTGCTGTTATCTTGTAGAAAAATCCTGAAGGTGATCCGTCAGTTGAAGGTACATTACTTGCATCTCCAAATTCTAGTATGTCACCAACTTGCATTAAACTACCATCATCAACAGTAATTGTTGTATCTCCGATAGCAGCAGAAGCATCAGCAACTAGATTGCCACTCATTGAATGAGGTCCAAAAGCAGTAGAGTTTGAACACACAGAAATTTTTAAATTGTTTCCTAATGTGCCCGCTTCTCTAGCAGCGTAAGCGCCAACATTCGCAGCAAAACTAGCAGCAGAACTGAAATTATCTAGATAATCAGTTGTATTCTTGATCAAGATAGCAGTACCAGATACACAAGCATTTACCATGCCTGTAATTGGTCTCACTACCTTCAGATTGTTACCGTATCCTAAAAAGTTTGCAGCAGTAAAAAATTCTTCAAAGTTAGATGAAGTTGGTTTACCAAAGATTTCGACCAATTCATTTTCAGAAGTTATTTGAGTAACTTCGTCCATTGGTCCTTTCTCTGCTGTTATTACTATGCCACCTGATGTTGTTGCTACAGCAGGAATGACATTTGTAAGATCCTTTTCAGACACGAGAACACCTGGTGATACTTGAAAAGCCATATTTAGTTCTCCTTAATATTAAGTTTATTAGTATTAGTTATAACCCTTTGTGTATATTTATAGTATGCCAAAACTACACTACTGCCCTTTACGATATGTTACAGGTTGCCATAACTCACCTGCGTCATCAAAAAATGAATTATTACGCCCCTCTGGATCGTCTAATCCATTATCAATAAATCCAAAAGGTGCCATATCTGCCTCTATTGCATTTTTTTGATCACTAAACATTTGTCCTCTTACATCTACATCGGTTAGTTCTTTGAAATATCTTTGATTTGCCAACCAAGCAAATATAACTAAACACATAACAAGATCATCTGTAGCACCTGCTTCTGCTTCAAAAGATTTTCCTTTTGATATAAAAGTTGATAGTTCAGCAATAACATCAAAATCATTGATGATTAGTTTATCACCCTCTATCAAACTTTTCATGTTTGAAGTGCCAATTCTTTTTGTACCCTTAGTCATTCTTAAACCTAGTTGATTACCACGACCACTAAAACCTCCACCTAATACTTGACCAGAACGACCTCTTTGTGTAACCATCATCATGTTGTCATATTCTATTTCAAATTGTAAGTTGTCTGCTACTTGTTGTCCTAAATCATTTATCTCTACCAATACAAATGCTGAATTATAATGTTTAGCAACTTTCTCTATAATACTTGGAAACAATAAAGGTTTAATATCATTGTTACGATATTTTGCAACTAACTTGTATGGTGTTTGTGTAGCGTCTATAACACAAAATGCTGAATAGTCATTTGATAATCCTCTTGACACATCAACGGTCATTGTATAAGTATGATCTTTCTTTGGCATTTCATAGACATCAAGACCCATAGGACTTCTCTTAGGATCTATAACTGCCATTGTTTTAATTTTACTTGGATTAATAAGTGTATCTACACTACCTAAAAACTCACATTCAAATTCTGTTTGAAACTGCTCTAAACTTGTATTTCGTATTGTCTGTTCTTTCCATGCTTCATCACGACCAGGTACTTCACTCCAATGTACTTCGGTAGGTACATAATCATTCTTTTTGTTTGTCGCATCCATCCACATCTTATAAAACATATTCATACCATGTGGTGTAGAAACGATCATCACCTTAGATGATTGACCAGAAGATATTGTAGGATAAACTGAACTAAAAAATTCTTCAGCAATATTGTTGGGCACATAGGCGAACTCATCTAGAAATATAATATTAAAGGTACTACCACGAACAGCACTAGAAGATGTACTCGCCGCTACGATTCTACTTCCGTTTTCTAATTCGATTGAACCTTTGTTCCAGTTGAGAACGCCTTGTTGCATCCATTTGGGTAAATGTTCGTAAGCCAGTTGCAATCGCCCTAGTAAATCTCTTGCTGTTGAAGATTTGTTTGCTAGTATTGCAACATTCACATTATCATTAAATAATACATAATGTAAGAGGTATGATACTATGATAGTTGATTTACCACTTTGTCTAGGTAATTTACATATTGTAAACCTATTTTCATGGAATGTATCAACCATATTCTTTTGAAAATCATACATCTCAAAAGGTACAAGACCTTTATCTATCGTAACAATCTTCAAATAATTTTCTATAAAGTATTTAGGATCATCTAAACAATGTAAAACTTCTTGTATCTGTTGTTTAGAAAATCTTGACTTAGTATGACCTTTTTTTAAATTTGGATTTCCTAAATATTGATCTAATTTACTCATTTGCTTTCTTGTAATCTTCCTTATTCATAAAAATATATATTTTCTCACCAAGTAAGTTACCAATTTCATAATCTGAGGGATAATGAAATCCTGCTAAAACTCTTCCGTAACCACATTCTCTTGCTGCTGCCATTAATTGTTTTTCTAATTTTGGTACTTTACCAGCAACATATCTTGCAACAACTGTTGATTGACAAGCATGACCACTTGGATATGATCTAGTTTTATTTGTAGCACTTGGTAAAGTATTTAAAGCAGGATCTACTTCTACTGGTCTTGCTCTATTAAAATGTTCTTTAAAATGATTAATTATATCAGTTTGTTGATGTATAATATCTTTAAATTCTTGAGGATGAAATCTTAATCCATTTTCTTCACAAACTTTTTGAATGGCATAAAAAGGAACTCTATCGTGATTCATAACTGAGCGAACATCATCTTCGTTTCTAGTCGCAACAATTCTTTTTACTTCTTGAACCTCATCTATATCTATTACTTTAGGAGATGGTAGAGTAATTACATCTTCAAGTCCTTTTCTAAAAAACTCCATTACTTTTTCTCCTTCAACATTTTATGTAATTCAGTTGTTGACCCAACAAACAATGCATTAGTAACATTCTTAGGTCCTCTATCAGGTATGTCTTTTACTTTTTTTAACTTGTCTTGCAAGTCTAAAAGATTTTGTGATACTTCACTTACAGTTTTAATTAATTGTCCAGCAACTTCATATGCTCTTGGATGTTCACCCTCTTTTGCTAGTTCTAGTATACCATCAATTGCTTCATTACCCTTGTCAAGCAAATTGTAAAGATTTTTACGACCAGTTTCAAAATCTATATCTGGATCTTTATCTTCTGGTACTATAACTTGTTTACTTTTTTTAACTTCTACTGGCATAACATCGCTAGTAATATTTAAAACTTCATTTAGTTTATCATCTATTTTGCTCATTACTTATCATCACCTGTTGCCTCATCATAATTTTTACCATCATCAAAAAATTCAAGGGTTGTTGTATATGTATATGTATCATCTTTATCTGCTGATGTTGGATTAGGTTGTACTGTAACCCTCTCACTACGAGATGGACTTTGATCTGATGTATTAGTATATAAATCAGCAGATACTTTTTTAATAATTGCTGACTGACTAATTGGACCATACAAATAAATTTTTGCTGTAAATTGTAGTGTGTAAATTATTCTTCTTAAACTTGTAAGTGAACCTGTATAACTATCATCATAAGAAACATTTTCTAAAATAAAAGGTATATCTCTTTTTGTATCCATGTAAGTGTTATCTAAAATCATAGTAACAGTATAGTCAGGTTGAAAGAAAGGAAGTATCTGTTCTATAATTTGTAAACCATCGTCTGAATTTGCAACAAAAACATTTAACTCAAAAGACACATTGTATGGTACAGGTGAGTATTGTGTATTTAATTTTGATGTATCAGCATTTGTTGTAACACGTCCTAACTTTTGATTTTTATTTAACTTACGACTTCCATCATAACTGTAACCAGTTATGTCAAATGACATTCGAGGTAGAGTGATTGCCACTTTTGAATCGTCTCCAGTTAAATCTTGTTGTGCGTCTAGTCTTGCTAAGAATTTTTCTTTAGGTGAATATGATAAAGGAACACGAAGCGTCTGTAAAGGATTTCCGCTAGAATCCAATCGCTTAATATTCACATTATTAAAAATTGTACCAAAGGCAATAACAGTATTACGAATCTGTTTATGATAAAAATGATCACCAAACATTAGTATTCGTCAACCTCACCAAATGGGTTTCTTTCGCTAAAGTCTAATATATCATCAGCTGTAGATGATGTATTTGTACCTGCTTGTGTTTCAAATATCTGCCCTTGATCATTAGTTGATTGTGAAGCCATTGTAAAGTCCTCATTAATTAAATAATCAATCGCACCAACTGAATTTTCTAACACAAATGATCCTGTTTCATTTTCTAAACTAAACTGAAACTGCATTGTGTCAGTTGATAAACTAGTTTCAACGCTATCAATTGTAGTAATACCTGTATCAAGTCTTTCTGAACTATACTCAAATCGAGTACATGATAACTTGTAAGTAGGTAAATTACTTTGTTGATAAAATGGTTGTTCATGTTCAACAAACTGTATTTCAAAAAATGCGTTTGTTGTTGGAAAATAAACTAAGTCACCTTCTTGTGGTCTATCAGCAACCAAATCACTATTATTTTTGATTAACATTTCCCATCTTAGTTTAGATAAAGTAAATACAATATCATCTCTTAATTCTAAACCAAACTTTTTAATAATCTCTTGTTCACCCATGTATCCGTCAACATTATCAACATACATTTCAATAATGTAAGAGTCATCAAAAGATGAAGCAGGATCTTCGCCAAAGATTGTATCTTTGTTTGCTATCTTTCTAGGTAAATAATAGACATCTTGGCCATAA
>VMHT01206591.1_pt1 | contig 11756 bp, 7 predicted proteins | sample 4693611 | NCBI WGS metagenome assembly VMHT01 (sample SAMN12280063, study PRJNA550983) | marine metagenome | isolation source: seawater sampled from same location over 5 years 0.02-0.2 micron viral filtrate | place: USA: collected off the coast of southern California halfway between the port... ...
AACCAGTTCCTCGAAACAGGTGCTGTATTTGCTCCTTACATTCCATTAATTATGACTCCTCTTGTATACGATCCAGTATCGTTTACTCCAAGAAAGGGTATCATGACACGTTACGCGAAGAAGATGGTCCGTCCAGACTTCTACGGTAAGGTAATTTGTCAAGACCTCGACCGCGTGTAACTGGGGTAGTAATATAAACTAGGAAAGGGCCGCAATTTGCGGCCCTTTTTTTGTATGTATTATCGTAAAAATTGTTTTCAATGGCTAAGCAAAATATCGAAAAGGTGCCTCCTAAAGGACCTATTAAGTTTTCAATTTCCCTTTCTGGGGAACAAAAAAGCGCGAAAGAACAAATTCTTCATCGCCCCTTTAACTTTATTATTGGTAAAGCAGGTAGTGGTAAAACATTACTAGCTGTACAAGTAGCATTAGATATGTTTTTTAAACGAAGCGTAAATAAAATCGTTATTACGCGACCTACTGTATCAAATGAAGATAATGGATTTTTACCGGGTTCGCTTGAAGAAAAGTTAGAACCGTGGTTAATTCCTATCCGTTCCAATATGCGAAAGGTATACAATAAACCTGACATTCTTCAAAAATTAGAAAGCGAAGAAAGTATTGAATTAGTATCACTCACTCACTTCCGCGGCAGAACCTTTGAAGATTCCGTGTGTATTATCGATGAATTTCAAAACCTATCCAAGCAGCAGCTAAGTATGTGCTTATCACGTTTAGGTAAAAATTCAACAATGATATTTACAGGTGATAGTCAACAAATTGACCTAAAATTTAAAAACGATTCAGCTATACATGAAGTAGCTAAAGTACAAGGTTCACAATTTGTTAATAAGATTATATTAAAAGAAAACCACCGTCACGAAGCTTTAGACGAAATATTTGAGTTGTTAAAAGATTATAACTAATTTAAAGTCTTACTGGGGTTTTTTATATTTATAATCAAACCCCCTATACGTGGCAAATCTTACAATTAATATTCGTGAATCAATTGATCTTGGTAATGGACGTGAAAGAACTAACATTACTACTGTAATTCCCGATATCAATCAAGTTACTCGTCGAGTAGATACCATAAGTAACGTAAGTGACGACGAAGACGCTATAGAAATTATAACTTTCTCGGCAGATGAGGACTCACAAACTGCAGGATCCTTTGTTAGAACTGATGTAAAATACATTAGAATTACTAACTTAGATGATACTAATGACGTTGATGTTTATATAGTCCCAGATTTAGACAATAATATTATATATACTATTGGTCCTAAACGCACCTTAATACTCGCTTCAGCTACAAGTCGCGTAGATGATTTCTCAGATTATGTTGACAATGATTATGTAGAAAACACATTCTTTGTCAATATTACTGAGCTTCTTTCAATTAAAGCAAAAGCTATGAATGCTCCCTCACAAGTAGAGTATTTTGTAGCATCTACTTAATATTTATACTTGATATATCACAACACTACAACACAATACACATAAGCCATGGCATTAACATTTAGATCAGATAAAGGCGCCGCCCTAAGTATTAATGAATTAGATAATAACTTTAGACATTTTACAGGATCCCACGAAATTTCGGGATCTATTACTTTGACTGAAGGTGGAGTATCTCATACATTATCAGCTACAGACATACAAGAATTAAGAGCGGGTAAATCAATAGTCTCTACAACAGACTCTCGCGCTAAAGGAACAGGGGTTAGTACAAACTACGCCCAATATGATGTTCTTTATAACGCTAATGACAATACTACATTCCTTGACTTATCAGAAAGTGGTGTTATAGACTTTAGAGCCGATAGCCTTTCAGCCTTCAGTATAAATAAACCTACTATTCCAGCAGGAAAAGATGGTATTATTACTTTAGGTAGAGATTGTATTTATAAAACCCATATTAGATGTGATTTATTTGTTAGTGGTAATTTAGTATTTCCTGATAAAGCAGGTTTAGAAATTTTAGCAGGAAGAGCTAGTGCTAGTTTTGGTAACACTATAGTAAACAGCTTAAAAGTAGGTGATGAAAGTGTTACTATTGAAGGTAATGGTACTTCATTTATAAAATCCTCAGTAATCTCCAGTACTAATAATACAGGAGGTGGACAACAAATTGGTCCAGGCATTTTTGCAGGTGACGCAAATATGGGTAGTACTAGAATTCTTTTAGGTGCCCCAGGATCGGGTCAAGATGAAATCATTTCACTTGGACTCGCCGGCGATTCAGTTTTTGGTGCGCAAACCGACCAAATTTTATTCCAAATTACAGATCAAAGTGTAGCGCAGTTCCTTCCATCACAAATTAACATCCTTAAAAATATTAAATACACCGGTGCTGCTGTAACTACAGATAATACAGATACTACAGCTACTAACCACGTATTAGTTCTAAATTCAGCTGGTATAATTGTAAAAGGTAGCCAAGTTGGAGACTTAGGAGGCGAAGGAAGTGGCGATCCAAACGTACCTGCTTTTGCAACAGCTTCATTTATAGGAGCCGCAAATGTAAATATATTTGCCGATTCAAACAGCAGCAATATAAGTTTTGACGCAAGTGGTGGTATAATATACAGTGTAGACCAAAGTAACCAAACAGTTACAATAACAACTAGTTCAAACTTTACAGTTCCATTAACATTAGCACAAGTTTTAGCTAATGGTAACCAAGATCAATCATCTACTGGATTTATTGTTGGTGGTAATATGCAAACCACTGCTGACTTAATAGTTGGTGGTATTTCTACACTTAGTGGTAATGTTAGAATAGATGATGCTAACTTATTCTTTAATAATGCCACTAATGGAAGCCAAGCTATTTACTTAGGAGTAGCAAATGCTAACGAAACTGCTGGATCTAAATTACAACATAATCCATCTGCTAACCTTGTTTTACAAAACTTTGTAAATGAAAAACAAATCCATCTTTTAGCTCAGGGTAACATTGGTATTGGTACTGAGTCACCAGGTCAAAAAATACAATTGGGTGACACTAACACAGATATAGTAAGATTATTTGCACAAATAGGATCAACTGCTGGTGATACATCGAATACAATGATCCTAATGCAAAATGCACAGAGCGATGTTCAAAAAGCTGCATTAGGAGACTTAGTAGGTGGCTTAACTATTTCATCTTCACAAATTTCTGATTTAAATTACTTTACTATAAGTGACCTTCCAGTAGGAACCGTTTCGGGTTCTTCACAAATAGACGAATTAGGATTCTTACAAGTAGTAGGCGACAATGTATTAAGTGGTTCAGCTTTATTTGCAGAAACTAGCCAAGGCCAAATCAGCCTAAAAACAAATGGTGAAACTACTTCAACTATAAACATTGACAGCTTAACAGAAGCTGATACACCATCATTTGTAAAATTAAACTTAACAGGCATAGCGGGAGATACTACAAACGAAAGAAGACCATTAGTAATAGTAGGCAACGAAATTATGTCTGCTAGTGCTGATTACGCTACAGTAGACCAAGTTAATGGAATATTAGCATCTTCAGGCTCATTTGTTTTAAGTGTTTCTGCTTCTAATGATGGAACGGCAGTTAATACTTTTGAAATATTTGACTCTTCATCTAAATTATTACTTAATGCTGTAGGAAATGGTTTAACATTAAGTGCTAATGGCTCAACAGGAATTGATTTTACACTTTCAGATGGTGTAGTATCAAGCTCAGCCCAACTTGCGGATGCCATTAGTGGTTCATTTAATGCAACTTCTGCTTCACTCGCAGCAAACATAGCAACTAATGTTACTAATATCAGCACTAACAGCGCTAGTATAGCTGTTATTAATTCATCTACAGCATCATATTACACGGCAGATTCAGACGTTGATGGTACTGCTATAACAAATAATACAGTATACATAGGTTCAGCTTCTGTTGCTTTAGGAGCTTCAAGCTCTATCCATGATCATTTAGTGGATAGCCAAGTAGTTAGTAGTTCAGCACAAATTACATTTGATAATATTACAGGTGTTAGTAATGTAGTTGAAGGTACTTTAGGTTTAGTTGCTGGTAATGGGCAGGGTCAGGTAGATCTTGTACTAGATAATGATGGCTCCGCACAAATTTTAACAGATAACTTAACAGTAACCGGTTTAGGAACAGGTGGATCACCATCATTTAATGGCTTATCATTAACAACTCTTAGTGGTAATAGTAGTGTTACACCACTTGTACTTGGCCCTGATAATGTTATCATGACAGGTGCAGCATATACAACTGCAGATGCAATTGACCCATACGATTTAGATATAGCAACCAGTGGTGATAGTGGCAATATTACAATCACAAATGCCGAAACATTAATAATTTCAGGCGCTGGTGGTTTAGATGTTACTTCTGGTACAAACACAATAACCCTTACAGTTGGTAACGGTATATTAAGCAGCTCAGCTCAAATCGCTACAGATATTAGCGGTGTAGTTGATGCAGCTACGGGTTCATTATTAGGTGACTTTACATTCTTTAGTGGTTCGTCTCAAGTTAATTTCGATTCAATAACAGGCGTTCCAGCAGGATTAGTAAGCGGGACAATCGCCTTTAAAAATGGTGACAATGATACCGCTACTTTACTCCCATCAGAAACAGCTTCCTTCATACAAAACGTTACAGGAGATGTATTTGATATAGAAGTTACGGATACCGCAGGTGGAGTACAAGTTAATTTATATGCTCCTGACGGTGTAATATCTGGTTCAAGCCAAGTTGATATAACTACTACTAGTGGATATAGTGGTTTTAGTAGCTCAATCGCTAGTGATATAGATGATAATGCAGGCGCAATCAATATTAATACTAATAATATTTCAACTAATGCTAGTAATATTAGTAACAACAGTTCAAGCATTGATTCACTTAACGCCGCAACTAGTTCTTACTTAACTACTCTTGATGGTGCATTATCATCTTCAGCATTTACATCACCTTCTCAAGGTACTGTTAGAGCTACAATTAACGGTGTAGATACTGAGGTTGATACAGGATTACAAATAGGAGATTCCCCATCATTTACCGGTCTTACAATAACAGGTACAGATACATTAATTGTTGATACTCTTTCACAAAATGCCAGCACAACTCCTCTTGTATACGATTCATCAACAGGAAAAATCTATAAAGGAAATTCATATAGCACATACACCCCAGATAGTGACTTTACTTCATTTATAGCTTCGGGTTCTACAGGTGGTGCAACAATTGGTGGAGCCGATACTATTACCATTGGGGGTAATAATGGTATTATTACTACGGGTGCCCAAAATGGCCAAAATGGTCAAATCACAGTAGAATTAGATCCTAACGTAAGTATCTTAAGCAGCTCAGCTCAAATCGCATCAGATATTAGTGGTGCATTTGATGCTGTTTCAGCTTCAATAGTTACCCTTATATCAGACAACAGTGCAAGTGCTGCCTCAGATATATTTACTAATATTACTAATATTACAAATGCTACTGCAAGTATTGCTAATTTAGTAAATAATGTTAATACTAATTCTACTGATATTAACGATTTACAAGTAAGTGCTTCAGCAGGTATTAGATTTGAAAATGACGGTGGATTAGGAGCTGTAGGATTTAGCTTAGAAGCACTTGAAACAGCTTCATTTAATGCCGCTGGCGGTTTTGGCCTTACCGTAGCAGTAAATAATAATGCAGTTACTTATACTTTAAATGGAGTAGTAAGTAGCTCATCACAAATTCACTCACAAATTAGTGGTGCCTTTAATGCCGCTTCTGCTTCAATCGCTTCAGATATAGCAGATAATGTTACTAACATAACTACTAATACTAACGCTATTAGCAGTATAAATTCTAGCACTAGCAGTTTAGAAAATCAAAACGCTTATGCTACTGCTTCTATACAAGGTGGTGGTTCACTTACAGCAAGTGGTCCAAGTGGAGAATTAACATTCAACGCAGGTAGTGGTATTCACCTTGAAATTGATAACGGTGCTATCCTTATTACTGCCAGTGGTGGTAGTGGTGGATCTGATGGTTACATAGGTAATGCTCAAAACCACGCAGCTGGTGGTAACTTAGATATGAGTGATTTTAATATCACTAATGTTGAAGAATTAGAAGTAGACGGCCATATATTAATGACTGCTGGAGGAGGTAATGAAGGTAAAATAGCGTTCGGCGGTGATCTTACAAACACCTTTATACAAGCTAACTCTGCAGGTAGTAATACCGAAGATTTAGAAATTCACGCTGATGTAGATCTCTTATTAAGACCTGACAATAACGTAGGTATTAAAACAGTAACCCCAGCATACCCATTAGATGTAAATGGTGATATTCATACAAATAATGATGTTATAGCTGATGCCGATGTATGCGTAGGAAACTCAGTTCACCATATTGGTGATGCTGGTACAGGTATTTTCTTAGGATCTGACACAGTTCATATTAAATCTAACAACATAAGTACAGCTAATCTTCAGACTAATAAAATGTTCTTTAATGAGGGACAAGTAGCTATAGATGAAGGTATTAAATTTAGTATGTTAGGCCATGAAAACTTACTCTTTATGCCTGGTACTGGATCAAACCAGGGTAATATTGGTATTAATACCGGTTTACCAACCCATGGTTTAACCATTAAAGATAGCTTAAAAGTTGATCAAACTACAGACACTGAAGTAATATTAGCTAACTTACCCGAAGCAATAGCTGCGGTCGATGAAGTTGTTATGATTCACCCAACAACTGGTAGATTATATACAACTGCTTCTTCAGCAATTGGAGGTGGTGGTGGTAGTGGAGTTACAGTTGAAGGTGAAGTAATTTCTTCAAACACAATTGCTAACTACGATAACACAAACGCTTCTACTTCGTTCCCAGCAATGACAGATCCTGACGATACTACAACAGGTCTTTCAGCAAGTTATGGATACTTAAGAGCTGAATTCTATGGTAGATCAGATAATGATATACAAGCTGCTAGAACCGTATTTGTATGGAACTCAGGTTCAGGTGATAACTTAATAGCAACTACTGTTGAAGATATTAGAACCGATGCTGCTGTAACCTTATTTGATATTAACTCAGTAACAGGTAGTTGGGATTCAAGCGGTAACTTGGTAATGACATTACAACAATATAACCAAGGTGCAGGCGCTAACGTTGATTACAAACTTAGATACATTACTATATAATGCCTATTGCAACTAAAAAAATAAAACACGACATACATGATGGTGAAGTCGCCATTCGCCCACGTGCCTTTGTCATTAGTGGGTCAGGCGAGTTCGTAGATGTACCAACAACTGTTGAACCAGTAGGTTTTACAGGTACGCAAGTTGATTATTATAGATATATAGCTACAGCTTCTAATGATCCTTTTTTACCCCCTATGGGTGGTAGAAAAGAAGTAAATGGGGTATATATAGCTAACAAATTTAATAGTACTAATGCTAGCCCAGGTATAAATCCCCACTCTTATAGAAGAATTCCTTTTGCTCATAAAATAGGGGGATCTAACCAAATAACAACGGTAGGAAATCCCCAAATATCTGAAGAAATATTAAGATTTAATTTATATGGAAAAAGCGGAGATGCACAAAAACTTATGTATCTTACTCCATTTTCAGCAGCTACTGTACATTTTACAATATTTCCCTTTGGTAGATCTGCTCCTTCAGAAGGTGAAACTACTTCTTTTACCGCTGCCGATAATTTTGTACATGCTAGGGGTAATCTAAGCCCTACAGTATATTTTAGACAAAGATGGACATGGTTACCTAAAGCCCCAAACCAAACCCAAGACTTTAAAATATGGTCGGGTAGTGGGGCTGTGAATGGTACCTATACTGAAGTAAGTGTAAACGATAAAGAATTTAGACCTAATGGTTTTATAATGCCAATAGGTCCTGACATAGTATTTAATAATAGCACAGCAGCTTCAAATCCACTAGCAGCTAATTCTAATGTAGCTTCTGCTGGAGTGCCCCCCTCGGATGATGCAAGTAATGTTGGTATCTCGAGTTTTGGTTGGTCAAATGGGCTCCAAGCTGGAGGTCCTATTTATGGAGCTTTTGGTGGAATTCACCCACTTTTAACTCAAACTTACCCCGAAGGTCATGCGCATGCTGGCAAAGCTAAATATTACGAAAGAAGCTTTTATAACCCTTCAACAGGTGTTGCCGATGGTAATGGTCCTATAAATTATAATAGTAACGATTGGTATCCTGTTAATAAATGGGTAGGTACTAATACTAGCGTAGATCCTAACACACCTAACAGTCCCGTTATCCCTTCATTTATTAATGGTCACCAGGGTGAACGTAAAAACTTAGATGCTTCTCTGTCTTTTAGGAATGCTAGCGCTGGATTAATAGTTAAAGGATTAATAGAAATATACTAATATGGCACTTAATAGAAGAACTTTAAAAAACACAGCTACTCCTACCCAAAAAATGATAGGAGAAGTTAACTTACGTCCAGATTTTGATAGTTCCTTTTCCAGTCAAATGCCTGGCATGCAAAATACTTATGGGGAATTTAATACAAACGGTGAAGAATTTTACACACCTACTGTTGGATCATTTTTTATAGATTGCTCAAGAATACATATTGGTGGAAAACCCCCTTCAGCTTACAGCCCCGTATTAGTTGAAGTCCCTTTAATAGAAGGGGGATTTGGTAGATTTGCAACCTCAAGTTTTACTCCTGCTGAATTTGGAGTCAGTAGTTCTATACCGGCCCAACAAAGTTATAAAGACGTATTTGATAATAATATTAATAATACTCGCTTTCAACGTAATAGTATAGAGTTAACATATACTATAATTAATAATTCTATAAAGCCAATTCAAAATTCATTCGAAAGAACTACACCTAAACATAAAATGTTAATTTCTACGTGGAATGCTTATGGTATGAACACTATGACTACTGATGCTGATGGTAATGTTGTATTACCAAATGAACCTAATGTTATGACTCATAGCCATATTCCACGTACTTTTGATTATACAGGTGCAGGTCTTGATGATCCTGATTATGATTATGGAGGAATTAATAATAATTTTTACCAAACTGCAGACCCCTATTATGGTGCTAATACATTTTCTGGTTATGGGCTTGCACAAACTTTAACAATATTAGATGGTGAAATGCTCCAATTTTCCCCCCAAAATGCTCCTATTGGTAATACTAATGCTATAATATATAACACAGCGGGTGGTCCTAATGATATACATTTTTATCCTCCTAGAGTTATAGCTTCTAGTAGAATTAATCCTGGCCCCAACTATTTACAACTTACTCCTGTATTTCAATTTTTCCTAGCTAACAGTGATATATTTGTTAAAGGAATGTACAGAATATATTAATAACCATGTCAGAATATTCAAACCATAACGCCCGAGTTCAAACCCGAACTACATTTTCCCAACGTTGCGCCCCTTCAGGACCTGGAACTGCCCAAAGATTTGATGGGCATATTGTAGATCTAGCAGATTCTTCAGTTGTCCATGAACCTGGTGCAGGTGATCGTAGATTAAAACCTGACTTAGGAGCCCAATTTGGCGATAGACAAGTAGGTGGACCCGGTCACGTAACTACGGTTAATGACCCCCAAGGTAATAGAGGGACATCCCCCTCACCTCATTTAATTACTGAAAAAGCATTTTACACCGAAGTACAACCTACTTACAGTGTACCCGCCTCTCAAGACTTAAATACTTACACGGGGCAACAAATGACTGTTTTACGAGTAGATTTAACCCAGGGTAGCACAGCTTTTAGAGCTAATTGTGTTGTAGTAAGGGGAACCATGAGTGTAGTTAATCAACCTATAGCAGGTACATCAGGTAAATTTAATTTAGCATCTGATGGGTTTGTAGTAACTCAACCTACTTGGACTAATTCTATAATCCCTACTATAGATTTTGAACATCTTTGGATATGTCAGCCATTAGCATCCAAAACATCAGGGCAAGTGGCTGATGGTGGTAATAACTGGCCCGAAGATCTAGATTTAACTACAGTAGGTAATTCTAACCCCCCAGGACCAGGTGATGCTCCTGGTTATTTTACTGATCCTATACCTCCTTATAGTCAAGAAGCAGTAGAATTAGGTAAAATTTCTACTAAAAATAGTAATTATTTTAGAATCCGTAATAAAGGATATGATCCTACAGATAACCCACCAGCAGGTAATTTTGATTGGGAAACACAAGAACTACCTGTAACTACTGCGGCTAATACCCCCACAACTAACTATGCTCAGTTTAGTAATGGTAGTAGTGGAGGTAGTGGTACCTCTCAACCTTGGAATTTAGGTAATAGTGCTACTTCTGATATATCTGTTGTAGGAGGACAAGTAGTTACTGATGGAACTGAATTAAACCAAACCTACAATTTAAATTGGGTAGACTTTAAATATACATTTAGAAATTGCTTTTTAAATGACATATTAGCTACTTACTATGGAGACTCATCTCAACTCCTTGGGTATGCACCACGTGTAGCAATAAAAGGCACATATTTATTAATATAATAATCATAACAGACAATGGCAACTAACTTCAATACTAACCCCTTTGGGATATATGCTCATCCCTTTAGTGGATCTTTAAAAACTGGATCTGCGGTAGATGTAATTAATTTTGTTAATTCATCCCCATTTTTTACTTCATCTAAACAAGCAGACGCTGGTAGTATAGCTATAGAATACTCTAAATTAGGACAATCTGGATCAGACGCTGGTGCAGCAGCCGATATAGTATTTAAAGTAGCAGGTAAAGAATTTGCAAACAAAAACGCTACTGAAGTACTTAGAGTATCAGCTACTGGTAGTAGTAATGAAGCTAGAATTGGTATTGGTATGGGTAAATCTGATACTGTTGATTCTATCCTCCATGTTAAGGGAGAAACTTTAATTGATGGTGATATTAAAATCAAATCTGGAGGTGAAACTGTAACAGTTACTAAAGATGACTTAAAAGATATAGTTCAAGGTAAAGCAGTATCTGATTCTAGCGGTGCTAAAAACGCTGCTCGTGGTGGTTTAACACAAACATTTGCCGCAAACGCCCTTGTTAACTTAGCAGACTCAAGTACATTAGTAAAAGCAAACGAAGCAGGTAAATTAGAATTAAAAGCCAATAACCTTACTCTTGTAGAAGTAGACGCTACTGATGCTAATGTTCCTGTTGTTAATATAGGTGATAAACCCGCAGGAAAAGTATTAATGACAGGTTCGCTAGATGTAACTGGTTCTAACGTTACTTTTGACGTTGATGATTTATTAACCCTACTAGGTAATTTTGGACAAACTGGTAGCTTTGCCGTTAGTGGTTCTTCAGATTTTACTGGAGATGTCAATATGGATGGTGCCGTTACTACCCAAGATTTACTTACAGTAGTAGCAGGGATTAATGCCACAGGTAGTGTTAATTTAAGTGGTTCTTCTGATTTCACTGGAGATGTTGCTATGGGTGGTGGTAAATTTATACTTTCTTCTTCTTTAGATATTGATCATTCAAAAATACAATTTAATAACTTACCTACATCAGACCCAGGTGTTGCAGGTAGATTATATCAAACAGCTAGTGCCGCAATGGGTATGACAGCAGGAAAGCAAGTAGTTCTTATCTCTGCATAAACTTAACCAAATATATACTATAAAGGGCTCCTTCGTGGAGCCTTTTATATTTATAATCAAACACTGTATCTATGGCATCAATTCCTATATGGCCCGGCTCTAGTTCAT
>VMHT01184821.1_pt1 | contig 11755 bp, 9 predicted proteins | sample 4693611 | NCBI WGS metagenome assembly VMHT01 (sample SAMN12280063, study PRJNA550983) | marine metagenome | isolation source: seawater sampled from same location over 5 years 0.02-0.2 micron viral filtrate | place: USA: collected off the coast of southern California halfway between the port... ...
ATCTACTATCGCAATTGGTACTGCACCAATCTCTGTTACATCTACAACTGTATGTCCTAATCTTAACGCAGACTTACTTGATGGTTATAGTGCACTTAACCTTCCATACTTACAGGGAACGGTTAACACTTGGATCTTAGACGCTGGTGGACAGGAAAGATTCTACTTCCAGAACAACAGTCACTTCTATCTTAGAACTGGTGATGCGTTCTACTTTAGAAATAATTCTGATCAGACATTTGCATCATGGGATTCTGGTGGTAGGACACACTTCCATGAACCTGGTAGCAATAGCACTCAGTCAACATACAGATTGCAAGTTACAGGTGATAATGGATTGAACGTTAATGCATCTGAAGGACTATCTTCTGGACAGAAGAGCACAGTTCTAAGAGCAACAGGTGACAAACAATGGATTGACTCTTACGGAATATTCAAACGTAACAGACAGGCAATCAGTGAGAGTGTCACAATATCAAGTAGTGATAACTGTATGACTGCTGGTCCTATAACTATAAATAATGGAAGCACCGTTACTGTAACTAATGGCGGGGCATGGGCAATCGTTTAAACTATGAGCACACTATCTGTACATAACCTACAAGGTATATCAACCTTTAGCAATAAAATAGAAATCCCATCTGGACACAAATTCTCAACAGGTGCGGGACAATTTCGTTTACCTAATTATGCATCAACTAATAAACCATCTAGTCCTGAAGTAGGAGATTTGATTTTAAATACAACGTCTGCAACTCTAGAAGTTTGGACAGGTGATAGATGGGCAGTCTGTGGTGGAGGTAACGCTGGTGGATCACAATCCAACCCTGCAACTTCTGGTAAGAATGCGTATGAAAATGGTCAAGTAAATAGCGGAACTGTATGGGTGAACATACCTGGCAGTGGAACATTTGAATTTGATTATGATGCAAGTGATAAGTATGGCACTGGGGACAGAGGTTGGATTAAATATGACTCTGCATTTTTCGGAGCAAACAATGCTGCGATAACACACGTAGAGTATGGTAGTCCAGATTCAATTCTTCCTGCATGGAATACTAACAGTAATTCATCAACAAGTAATGATACTATATCACAAGGAAGACTAAGAATTGGTAGAGAATCATCCCATCAGGGTGGTAACTCACTATCAACAATTAGGGCTTCTTTACCTAGATTCACTAAAGCACATTACTCAATGTCTGCTACATCTGGTGGTAGTGATACTGCTGACTTTGGATCTTTCACACAGAACTTTAGTGGTATCGTAAACAACTCTCCATATCAGAACAATGGATCTGGTTACTGGGCAGTTCTTTGGGATGGTAACCCATCAGGAAACTTCAGTAGTAACATGTTGATTATTGATCCTGGCAACTTAAGAAGTGGTAATGGTTCCTATTCTCAAAGTATAGGTCCTGTGTCCTTCGGAACTGAGAGGGGTTCTGCCAGTCAGATTCCACAAATTATTTGGGGAACAACTGACGCATACAGAGAATATAGTTATATAAACTCTTTCACCCTTTGGTTACATTAATTACGGAATAACATGGCATCAAGAATTAAAGTTGATCAAGTAACAAACGTCGCAGAATCGGGATCGGTTGCATTCCCTACTGGCGGTGCTACTTTTAGTGGAAGTGTCAATGTTAGTGGTAATATTGATTTTACTGGTTCTCTTCTACAGAATGGATCACCGTTCGTTACATTACCTACACAGGATGCAACAAACTTAGGTTCAGTTCTTAGGTCAGGTGGTAACACTGGAAATGCATACTGGGACACCACTGGTGGAGAGGGTACTGCAGAGGGTGCATCACAAGCAAGATATAAAGCAGGATTTAATATAACAAGAGGATTTAGTTGTGCTGGATATCGTGGAGCACAATCATGGAGAAACGTTAATAGATTAGTTCATGCAACATTTACACAAACAAACTTAGGGGACTTATGTGCACAGTCAGGTGCATATATTGATGGTAAACCAAGTCCAAATATGATTGGTTATATTTTTGCAACTGGTAATGCATGGGACTCAACTACAAGTTATGTCTCTAAACTCAATATGAATACTGAGTCAAATGCTGGTGCTGCTACATCAATGGCAGGAACTAAAAACAGAGCAACATGTATGTGTAGAGACTTTCTTTATGCATATGTTCATGGTGGTGGAAACTCCAGTAATATGATTAGATATAATCTAACTAATGAGTCAAATCAATTTAGCACAAACCATCCAGATGGAACCCAAAACAACTGTGCGGGTGGTCAAGGTGCTACTGTAGGTTGGATTAAACAGGGTGGTGGTAGATCATATACCTTTGCTACTGAAACGTTTACTTCTTGGACAGATAATCCTGGAACTGATGGTTCTAACAAAACTCTATCTAGTAGAAATGGTTTCATGTATTGGAATACCTCTGGTGGATATAGAACATCTAGTGACTGGCATGTAAGAGATTCTTACAATGGTGGTCGTAGAGCAAACGTAAGTAAAAATGGTATAACTACTGGTGAGGAAACTATGCATACTGGAAATGAATATGGATTTATTTGTGGACAGTATGATGGCAACCAGAACAACAATGGTTATCTCTTTACCTATGCAAGCCATAGTTTCACGCGAGACAGTAGAATGGATAGATCAGGTCCTAGTGGAACTGCGTCTGCTGCGGGTATAGAGTTTGGAACTCTAATGTACGGATACACAGGAATGTAATTATGAGCACTGAAGTAAAAAGAAAGTATTATCTAGCAAGACATTGCCCTCAAATCGACATCATAGACACTGTGGATCGGTTGTGGAGCATGTATGGTGTTACCGTATTTTCTGTAGAAGAAAAATGGACAAGAGATGTTCTCAAACTAACTCGTTCTTATGAAGAGATAACTGAGGATATTGGTAGGTGGGGAACAAAGCACTTTGCTGAGATTCGTGCAATAGTTAAAGTTACAGATGAAGACCCATTATCAGATGATGAACTTTATGCAGTATCACAGTCAGGTCCTAAGACTGCTATTGAACTACCACAAACAAGAATTGATGCAGCAATCGAGTTCATGAAGTTGTCTGCAAAATTAATTATTGAGGATGAGTATGATAGGAAATTCTTATCACTCAAAGCAGAAGACTCAAAACTAGAGCAATATTTCTGGGGTGCACAAGTAACAGAAGCAAATAATTTAGAGGGTGAAACACCTATACTAAATAGTATTGCTACCGCCAAAAACATTGCGGTATCTGATGTTGCAGCATCTGTTCTTGCAGGAAACAAAGCATTTAATGAGAAAGCACTAGCATTATATGATGCGATGGTTGCACTCAAGCAAAAATTCACAGACTGTGCTACAATAAAAGAACTCAACGTTCTTTGGGAAGATTACTTAGGTGTACCTATGCCACAACAACAGGCAATAGACCTAGGAAATACCGAAGAAGACGGTTGGACACCACTACCTATAAAACCTGGTTTACAATTTTAAACTATGAAAATATCATCTGATTCCATAGAGTCTTTCGTTGAAAGCAATATGGACTACGGGATGACACATGAACAAATTAAGAATTTTGTTGTCAATTCCCATGTAACTGACAAAAGAAAACTACGTCAAGTATTAGTCGAAGTTTCTTCGCGTAATCATGAAAGAAAAAAACTTCTGTTAGATGTAGAAAGAAAGAGAGTAAAGATAGATCAACTAATTGCACAGATGAATCTCACAGATGATCCTTATGAAAAGTCATTGATGGAGATTGATATTAAAGAATTTGAATTAGATTTAGGTAGATTCAGAATCGCTATTCATCAGCATGATAATGAAATGGACGCATTCATGGAATGGGTTAACAAGAATTATAGTGATATGGAAGAGTTGATAGAAGAATCAAAATACGATGAGGAACAAGAACGTAAATATTGGATTGCTCGTATGGGCAAACAGGCAGCAATGGATGTATATGCTACAGGAAAGATAGGCGTTGGTAACTTAGATTCGATAGCAATGATGCGAGAAGATGATCAAAATGCTACACTAAATATAGCTATGCAATACTCTGGTCTTCTTAATGCTGGTATTGGTAAGATTCAAAATGAAATCAAACCTCAGATTGACAAGATGATGATTGATGGATCTGCACCTCGTATTCCAACTTTTGATAAAGTTGAGGATAACTTGGATCTTAAACTATATGAAAAATTAACTGGTAATGAACAAAAAAGTCTTCAGTCTCCCGATCAACCCGAAACTGAGTGAAGAGTATGTAGTTAATACATTCCTTCCATTTTTGAAAGAGTATCGAGATTATATACTAGATCTATATTTTACATGTCGTATCCCTCCGTTTGATCAGGACGCTATGGGGGATACTTTTTTGTCCCCAGAAGCATTAACAGAAGCTGCGTGTTATATCTCAAGTGAATCTGATATACCATTATCAGCAACGTTTAATAATATATGGGTTAGACCAGATCAAAAGAATTTAGATTTGTGGATAAAGGAGTTTGCTCCTGTTTATAATGCAGGGGTTAGAGTAGTAACTCTACCACATACATCATGGGTATCGTCTGGTCAAATACAAGCAGCGTTTCCAGAGTTGTTTATTAAGAACACTATACTAAGAGAGGTAACAAAACCTAGTGAGATAGTGCAGTTAGCAGAAGCAGGATTTAATTATATCAATCTAGATCGTGATCTCATGAGAGATCGTGATCAACTATTACGTATACAAAAAGCAAAGGATTACTGTAAGTTTCTAGGTAAACCTGTCATGCTCTCTATGTTAGTCAATGAGACATGTTGGGGTGGTTGTCCTATCATGCCAGAGCATTATCAATACAATGCTACAAGAACTAAAGATGACCCTATATTCTTTGCTAGTCCTATAAGTCGGGTGTCATGTTCTACTTGGGATGTAGAGCATCCAGAAGCAGATCTTAAACAAGCAAACCTACCTCCATGGAGAGAAGACTGGCAAGAGATATTGGATCTTGGTATTGATACTTTTAAACTACATGGTAGAGAGAGTATGATGAGACTAGAAGAAAGTAGGGGTCTCATTGCACGATGGGCAAAGGGAGAAGAATATATGTTTCCCGATTATCAAAAATATGAAACGCAATTAAAAATGAAAGACTCTCCATTAAAAAGGTGGAGAGAAAAAATTAAGACATGTCAGTTTGAATGTTGGGACTGTAACTACTGTGAAAAGGTAGTAGAAGCACATATGAAGAAGTCAGATCTTATCGTGCATCCACAGGTGGAAACATGTATAGAAGCATTTAATAACTCAGGTAAGTATCTTTCAAACCATCGGACATATGATCCTAACGACCCCAGTGCATATTATAATGTAGAAGGGTTGACATCTCCTAGAGTCAGACATTTTCTAAACAACCTTTGTTCTCAAGAGGGTGCAGTATATCTTGAGGTTGGGGTATATGCAGGAGCAACATTCTGTGCTGCTGTCCAGAACAATGACATGGTTGCTGCATATGCAAATGATAATTGGTCAGAGCCAAACCTCCAACCAGCAAGAGAAGATATCAACCTAGCATTGGAGGATGTTAATGTAGATATGTTTGTAAAGAATCTGCAAGAGAACATAACAACAGAATCTTTAGATTTTGATATACAAGTATTAAATGGAGACTCATCACAACTAGGTAAAAAGGATTTCAAACATAATGTTAATATAATATTCTATGATGGAGATAACTCAGAGCAAAAGATGAGGGAGTTTTTCCTTAACATGCTTGACTTTACTGAAGATGTATTTACTCTTGTTGTAGATGATGCAAACATAGAAGAAAACGTTGCTATCACTAAAAGGTTCATAGATGGAATAGGACTTAGAATCTTGTATGAAAGAGAATTATTAAATGACCAAGAGGATCCTGATATGTGGTGGAACGGTTTGTATGTGACTGTGCTTAAGAAAATCTAACTTATAATTACAAATATACCGAAAAAATTTTTCGGGTAATTTTTGCCTATAAGGTTTTTCGTCTAAATATAGTAGGACTTATTACAGAATATAATGGGAACTCTTAATGTAGGAGCTGTAAATGCCAGCACACTAGATGCATCAGCTGCTTTAAACTTTCCGAGTTACAGCACTGGTTCTAGACCTAGTAGTGGAATAGAAACAGGTGCTACAATTTACAATACTACGACTGAGAAATTACAAACTTGGAATGGATCTGAGTGGATGGACATTGGTGGTGGTTCAGAACCAGATGGATCTTCTGCCGACAAAGCTGCCGTAAGTGCAGCTGCTATATTACAAGTTAATGCTGCAGCAACAGACGGAATATATTGGATTCTCTTACCAAGTGTGGGAGCAAAGCAAGTTTATTGTATGATGGATCCAAACCACTTAGGTGGTGGAGGTTGGATGTTAGCATGGAAATGTACTAGAGGAAGCACATTCCACTATGACACTAACTACTGGACATCTACAAACACATATAATGAAACATCTCAGTTGAATAGAAACGATGGTGATCACAAGAACCACGTATTTAATTATTTTGTTGCAGGAACTTTAGGTGCTGTATTTCCAGACATAAACAACGGTGGACAATCATCTGTTGGTTATAATGGTTGGACTTGGAAACAAGGTGGTGTAGGACAGACATGCTTACAAAGATTCCAGAGTAACTATCAGATATCAAGTAACCCACGTGGAGAAAGTATGTGGTCTGGATCTGGATTTTCTGCTCAAGGTGGATTCCAATGGTATGGATTTAACTATACTGGATCAAGTAACAATGCTATGCGTTGGGGATTTGGTTGGAACAACGAAGGTGGTGAGAGTTCAAACGATGTCTGCACAGGTATAGGTCATCGTAGAACAGATGCTTCTGCAGGAGACTTTATATACTGCTGCCAGAGTACAACTGGTATTAATAGAACTTGTCGTGCGGAGATTTGGGTACAATGAAACTATCTGCTACTGAATATCTACTCATCTTACAGATGCGTAATGATAGTTCACTAACTCTGACAACAGCAGAGGAAGACTATATTAAGGGTCTTAGACTAGAAGGTAAAACTTCTGAACCTTTATTAATAGCAAAAAGAGAGAAGTGGCATACTTATCTCAACTATATTTTAAAAGTAAAGAAAGATGCAATAGCAAGTGGTGCAGACGCTCAACTAATAAGTGATGCGACTGCAGCATATACTGCTGCTAAAGAACTGAAGCAGGGACTTATTGACCTTGCAACATACAATAACAAGATTACAGCACTAGATCTTAGTGAGACTGATGTAAGTACATTGAGGTATATGACAAATCAAATCTCTGTAGAGTATCAAAAATGCATTGCAAGCACAGATACCACACTTGATTTGAATGGAGATACGCTAGACGCATTAGAGTAATTCTGCTATAATATATACTATAACATTCGTAATTCTAAACTATGGACGCTGAAGTAATGGTCAAAGAGTTTACTGACCAACTAAAAGAACAGAAAGCAACAATCGTCGAACTGGAAAAACAACTTAGCACTCGTAAAGAACAGGTGTTGAGATTGGAAGGTGCGATTGAAGCACTTAACATGACACTTAAGAAACCAGAAGAAGATGGCACTGAAGAAGTCAAGTGAGTCAAGACAGCAGGAACATGTAGCATCTAGACAGAACTACATTAAATTTAATGGCAGTGCAGATACATGCCCATATAAAACTGGTGACTTATATGGAGGTAGACCAATTATAGCAATTGGTTTTTCCGAAAATCTTTATGGGCACTCGTATCATTTGATTGTGGAAAGAGATAAAACACACCTAAGAACTAAGTTTGTGTTTGATGAAAAACATGACTTAAAGTTTACAAAACCAGCAGAGAAAATGATCAAAGCTCCTAGTGAAGTAGACATTCAGAAACTATTGGCAAAGGCGGGCGACGGTAATACATAAATATATCTGAAGGACTTATTGAACCAACGGATGAAGAAGGTAATAGTAAGGATCAACGATACCTATAATATAGATCAAGCAGTTAGTTCGATCTTAAAATTATACGGATACTTATCCTTTGTCGAATCATTTAGATCATTTCAAATAATTACTTTTGATTGCCCTGCAATATACGAAAGTAATCTCATTTCTCAACTACTAGCATTAAGTGTAGTTAAGAATGCTACATGGGATGCTGAGGTATATGCGGGAGATCCCATGCCTACTGAAGCATCTCTTGCTGTGGATACATCTGGATCTACTTCTAATAATACGGACGGAGAAACAACAGCAACAAGTAATACTAGAAGTTTAACTACATCGGGTAGTGGTACGTTATATGTAAAAGTCCAAAACATTAGTGGTAGTGATTATTTTGTATTCTCTCAAACACAAGGTGGATCTTATTCTAGATTCGCTAACCAAACTGGTTTCATGCAAGGTGGAACCTATACATTTGATCAAAGCGATTCAACAAACTCAGGACATCCTTTTAGATTCTCAGAAACTCCAGACGGGACACATACTACAGGTGGAACAGGAAATTTATCAGCAGGAGTAACTGTTACAGGTACACCAGGCACAAATGGTCAAACAGTTTTAACAGTTGGTTCAACAACTCCATCAATTTTATATTACTATTGTAGTAGTCATCCTGGTATGGGAAGATATACATCTGATCCATTTGATAGATTTGGAACAATAAACATTCATGACTATTGGCATCTAGATAGAATTACAAAACAAGATAGGCAATATTTAAACAGACAATTCAGTCAAAGTTCAAACTCATCAGGGGATGGTGTGGATATCTACATCATTGACTCTGGTGTTCGTGGTGCAAGTAGACCAACAGGTAACAACGCAGCATTGCATCCTGAGTTATATGATCCCGATTTTGTCAGTGACCTCAACGGTACTGCTGAACAACAGAACTATAGGGTAGAACAGTTAGGTCATTATGCTGGTTCTTATGGAACTAATAATGAAGATGACAATGGACATGGCACACATTGTGCAATTTTAGCAGCTGGTCGAACAGCTGGAGTAGCGAGAGACGCAAAAATATATGCACTAAAGGCATTTAATAGCTCAGTAAGTGGTTCTTATAGTGGAATACTATCAGCATATCAAGCAGTTATAGATCATAACGACAGCGGTAACGGTAACTACAAGGGTAATAATCGTCCAGCTGTCATCAACGCATCGTTCGGACCTACAATTCCTACACAATCTAATCCCAACATTGAACTAAATGATTCTGGTGATGATACAGGAACTGACGAGGAGATGTTAGATGATATTGAAGGAACAATATCAGGATCAAAAAATATTATTATTGTTAGATCTGCGGGTAATGGATTTAAGAACAGTGGTGGATTTACTGCAGGAAATATTCAAACCAAATGTATAGCTGGTGCAAGAACTGCTGGATATGCCGATAATACTCTTGGTGGTATTAACAATGTAGACACAAACCAGAACAAGATTACAGTTGGTGCTACATCATACAATGACAGGTGGGCAGTATTTTCTAACTATGGATCTGGTTGTACCACAGTAGCACCTGGCGAAAAAATTCTAGTTCCTGCATATGATTGGACTGCTAACACTCCATATACAAGCACAACTAACTATACTCCAATAGACGGAACATCTTTCTCAAGTCCTATTGTTGCTGGTATCATAGCAGCATGGTGTGGTAAGAATGGATATACATTAACTACAAATAACCTATGTGGTCTAGCCAAAGCATTTGCCAGAACTACAGGTTCTGCTGGTGATATTAGAACGGGAACTCATGCTAACTATCCTATCAACAGCATAGTAGATAAAAAACTTATAGACAATCCATATGTCACTTTATCAGGATCTTCTTTCGTAGAGGTCAAGTTTAATCCAGCTGACGCTTCACATTTCTTAGGAAACGTAGGTAAGAAAGTTCAGTTACGTACTACAGGTTCAACAGCAGGAGCAGGATCTGCTACACCTACGACATATACCGTAACCACAACAGCACCTGGTCAATATTATAACTTGTCTGGTACAGACAGAAATGGATCTGTTTCTGGAACTCACCCAACTGTCACATGCTATGTTGGAGATACACTAAACTTTCAACTATCAAACGTATCTAGCAGTCACCCATTATACCTTAGAGTAGCAAATCAAGGTAGTAATGTATCTACACCAACTGCTAGTGGTCAAGGTTCTACAGGTAATGGTCTGGTATCATGGACTCCATCTGTAGCAGGAACATACTATTATCAGTGTAGTGTTCACCCTAACATGATAGGAACAATATCAGTTCAATCTGCACCTGGTGGTAGTGGTGCTGTTGTAGTTGGTGGGATAAATTTCTCAACACTATCACAATCTGGATGGTTGACTATACAGGCAGAGAGTGCAGTTAATAATAGTATTACACTTACAGCATTAAATAATGCTAGTGGAGGTACAACTGGTGGTGGAACAAATAATTATTTGGCACTGATTAAAACCGAAGAGAAAACACATGAAAGTTATGATGGTGTTGTTGCTACATCTACATCTTTGACCTCTTCTACAGACACACAAGAAGCAGCAAACCAAAGTTCTGGTGTTGCATATTATCCTGTAGATTCTGGCGTTGACTTTAATTACACGGGATCAGGTGCAACTCTTACGACAGCAAGAGGTATGTTCTATCCTTACGTAGATACTAACGTAACTTGGACAACATCCTCTGGTAATTTAACAGGATCACCATATGCTAATGCTGCTAGTGTTAACGTTGATTTGGGTTTATCTGGAACTACTTTTGCAAACGAACCAACGTTTGAAGCATATACTTTAAGTGGTGACTCTATTGGTTCTACTGGTTTAACTTTTGATACAACAACAGGTAATTTATCTGGAACTGTTACCGCAGATTATCTTGATACTACTTTTAACTTCTTAGTTACTGAAAATGTAACAGGTAATGCACAGTCCTATGCATTCACTACAACTGGAACTGGAGTTCTAGTTACAGTTACGCAACAACCAACTGCTCAAAGTATAGAAGCAGGATCTGGTGGAACAGTCAACTTTGGTCCTGTTGCTGGTATCAGTTCTGATGGATCTACAATCACATTCCAATGGGAGTTCTCAAGTAATGGTGGTGTAGGTTGGTCTAGCGTTCCTGCTAGTGGTGGATACCAAAACCCAACTACTAATACACTTACTGTAGATGATGATTATGCTAAGAACAATTATCAGTATCGTTGTAAAATGGATACCGCAACTGCAGTTGCTCCATCATATACAAACGCAGTTACACTAACGGTTTTCAGAGCAATTACTGTTACTACACAACCTACAAACTCTACACCTATCTCTCCTGCTGCAGGATCGTTTACAGCAGTCGGTTCTACATTAGATAGTGCTACAGTCACATATCAATGGCAAAAATCTGAGAATGGTGATGGATCAACTTTTGTAGATGTAAGTAGTGGTAACACCACAACATATACAACTGGTTCTACAACTTATGATGACAGTTACGGTGATTTCTACAGATGTAAACTGAATGCACTTGGTGCAAGTGAGGTTATTAGTAATGTAGTAAGACTGTTTGTCCAGAGAACTATAAACATTACATCACAACCAACTAATACAACTGGTGCAGTTGGTGGAACATCATCGTTTGGTGTTGCTGCTACTACATCTGATGCTGATCCTGGCGATATAACATTCCAGTGGCAAGTATCTATTACAAACGGATCTACATGGTCTGATGTATCTGAAGGAACTGGTGGAACTACATCAACAT
>VMHT01169878.1_pt1 | contig 11754 bp, 10 predicted proteins | sample 4693611 | NCBI WGS metagenome assembly VMHT01 (sample SAMN12280063, study PRJNA550983) | marine metagenome | isolation source: seawater sampled from same location over 5 years 0.02-0.2 micron viral filtrate | place: USA: collected off the coast of southern California halfway between the port... ...
CTTGAAAATTCATCAAGAAGTGGAATGACTATTTTAAGTGGTAACTCTAGTATAGGTACAATTGCGTTTGGTGATGATGGTTCTAATACAATAGGCTCTATTAATTATGACCATAGTAGTAATGCCTTAACTTTTTTTGCTAATGGTAGTGAAACAGCTAGGTTCGATTCGTCAGGGAATTTTTTGTTAGGGACTAGTGCAACAACCGCTGGAAACGAGGGTTTAGTTTATTTTAACGGAAGTTCTTTACGAGTTACAAGAGATAGTGATGAACCACTAAATCTTGATAGACGCACTAATGACGGTGCTATGGCAGTATTTCAAAAAGACGGAACACCAATAGGAAACATCGGTGTTAGTTCTAGTAACTTTGTGGTTCAATCTTCAGTATCAGATAAAGATATTTTATTTAAAGGCAACGATGGTGGATCTACTATTACTGCCCTTACACTTGATATGTCAGAAGCTGGCGTGGCTACATTTAATTCAAGTATTAATACAACAGGTATACTTAATACAGTTAATAATAGTTTATTAATAATTGGTGGTGGTAATGCAACTAATGCTGGTGCTAACTTAACTATGTATGGTGGTGCTAGCGGTAGTGCAGGTGCTTTTAGATTTAGAAATGCAACAACAGTAACCGCTAATATAACTGCAAGTGGACAAATTGAAGCTGTATCTGGAGGAGTTTCTACTCCAACTTTTGCTTTTACAACCGACCCTAATACAGGAATGACTAGACCAACAACCGACACACTTCAATTTGTTACTGGTGGTGCGGAAGCAATGAGAATTACTAGTGGGCAAACAATATCTACTGGCGGTGAATCTAGTCCAGATGTTGGTGCAGGTGGTTTAGGTCTAGACCAAAATGCTAATGATGATGCAATTATAACTTTTAAATCTTCTGATGTTGCACACGGTATGACAAGTTCTGTTGAGACTGATACTTATGCAATTTTTAAAAAACAAAGTGCAACTAAAGGTGGTTTACAAATTAGAGCTTTTGCTGAAGATAATCCTAATGAAAGAATAAACATTGATGCACAAGGTGATGGTGATGTGACTGAGTCTACTAGTACTAGTACTAAAGGTGCTATTTGTCTTATTAGTTCTAATAAAAGTGGATCAGGTCAAGGGTCTATGAATGCAAACGGAAACATTTTATCTATTGCAAATTATTCAGCTACTAGATTTTTATTTGAAGGTAATGGTGATTTTCACGCAGATGGTGGATCAAATACTTTTGACGAATACGAGGATGCACAGTTAGTCCGTGCTTATGATTTATCACACGGCAGAGGTGTAATTGATTCTAAGTTTGATAAGTTTGTTTCATACAACCATGAAAAACTTGCAGACCTAAGACTTGTTGGCAGAGAAGAAGATGGAACACCAAACCATTTTATAAATGTTACAGGCTTTCAAAGACTACACAACGGTGCCATTTGGCAGCAGTATGAAAAACATCAAAGGTTAGCAGAAGCTGTATATGAGATGGCAAAAGAGGCATTGGGTAAAGACAAAGCAGATGCAATACTTAATAAACATGATATAAAACTATTAAACTAGGAGGACTAAAACAATGGCAATAACAGCAAATATGACAACTCACGATGGTGTAGCATTAACAGATGCATACGTTAGAGTGACTGAAACATATGTTAAAAAAATGGGCAGTGATTGGAAACTAGTCTACGATGTTGAGATCTACAAAGATAAAGCAACACGGGATGATGAAGTTACAGAACAATCTATGCGCATTAACAACAGACATTTGCAGCATTTTAAAATTGATTACAGTTTAGATGCAACAGATAATCCTGTTAAACTTGCATATGCAAATTTAAAAACCAATAGCCAGTTATCGAATATTAAAGACGTAACTGAATAAAGGTAAACTATGAGTGAAATAAGAGTCGATACTATATCAGAAAAAACATCCGCGAACGGTGTAGCCGTTGACGGTGTAACGTTAAAAGATGGTGCTATAACATCTACAGCAGCATCTACAATTACCGTTGCTGATAACTCTGACACGTTAACACTTAAATCAACAGACACCGATGCAAGTGCTGGGCCAATATTAAGACTTACTAGAGACTCTAGTAGTCCAGCAAATGATGATGTAATTGGACAAATATTTTTTACAGGTGAAGATGCTGGTAGTAATGCAACTAATTATGCCTCAATAAGGGCAATTATTGCAGACACAACAGATGGTTCAGAAGATGGTCAACTATTCATAAATAGAATAGTTGCTGGAACAGACAGACGTATGATTACAATGACTGGAACTGCTACTGTTTTTAATGAAGACTCAGTAGACATAGACTTCCGAGTAGAATCTAATGGTAATACTCATGCACTTTTTGTTGATGGTGGAAATGAACAAATAGGATTATTACCAGCTGGCGCGACTGTCGGTGCAGATGTTCAAATTGGGTTTCATGATACAGCAACAACAGCTACAAGTATGGGAACTGCTCATGCTAACGATGCCACTTTATTAATTGGTGGTGCAAATAGTGGTACTACTCAAGGAAGTATATATCTTGGTGGACAAAATGTTTCTGCTGATGGTGTTGCAGGTGCTGTTTATGGATTTTCTGGTGGAAACCAAAACTCTGGTATAGAATTTTTAGAGGGTTCTAGTGATGCACATGGACAAATAAAAATAAGTATTGCTCAAGGTACAGGTGGTACTTTAGTTGAAGCTTTAAAAATTGGTAATAATGGAGCGACTACAATTACCGTTACTGATAACTCAGACACACTTACATTAAAGTCAACTGATACTGATGCTGATATTGGCCCAAACCTTAGACTATACAGAGCCGTTGCTGGAGCAGCAAGTGATGCAATAGGAACTATTGATTGGGCTGCACAAGATGCTGGAGGTGGTTTAACTGATTATGCATCAGCAGCAGTTACAATTACAGATGCTACTGATGGCAGTGAAGATGCTACACTTACACTCAAAGTAATGAATGCTGGTTCTTTAAACCAGATGCTTACAATTAGTGGCCCTGAAACTGTTGTTAATGAAGGTTCTAAAGACCACAACTTCCGAGTAGAATCTGATGGTAATGCTAATATGTTATTTGTTGACGGTGGTAATAATAAAGTTGGTATCGGAACTAACTCACCGAGTGAATTATTAGAAATTGCAAATACAAGTGGTGACCCCGGTCTAAGGCTTAATGGTGCTGCAAGTGGAAACCCTTTAATTGATTTTGCTCAAAATGGAACACAAAAAGCATACTTCCAATATTTAGATAGTGGGGATGCTTTTACTTATCAATCAGATGGAACACATACATTTCAAGCAGGTGGCAGTACGGAATACTTCAGAATATCTACTGCTTTTTCAGGGCCTGTATCTGGTAAGTTTTCTACCTTTGGTGAATCAGCACCTGACTGTGGTGATGGCGGTATGACATTACAACAAGGTTCTAATGACGATAACATCATGACTTTTAAATCTACTGATGTTGCACATGCTAGAACTAGTGTAGCTGAAACTGATACTTATGCAGAATTTAAGAAAGCTAGCTCTACTGATGGTGGTTTACATCTAACTACAATAAATGACGCAGGTAATGTTTCGTTTTATGTAGATGCTCATGCTAGAGAAATTGATACAGGAAAAGGCACAGGAGATCATGGTACAATGAATTTTGATGCTAATACACACGATGGGTCAGGTAGTGGTACTTCTCTTAATAGTAATGGAAACATGGTTACTTTTAGTAACGACAATAGTGTTAGATTTATATTTGATGCTGAAGGTGATTTACACGCAGATGGATCTTTAAATGCTAGTGCATTTGATACATATGAAGATGCTCAGTTAGTAAGAGCTTATGATTTATCACACGGTAAAGGTGTTATTGCTTCTCAATTTGATAAATTTGTACAATATAATAAAGAAGATTTAACAGATGCAGGTTTAGTGGGTAGAGTGAATCACGAAACATTAAAGGATGGAACAGAAGCAAAACCACTTATTAATATGACAGGGTTTGTAAGACTACACAACGGTGCTATCTGGCAACAATATGAAAAACATCAAAAACTTGCTAGTGCTTTTTATAAACTAGCAGAAAAAACTATCGGCAAAGAAGAAGCTGATAAACTATTAACAGAGGAAGAGATACAACTCTTAAATTAATATGACAAGTAAAATAAAAGGATAAAGTATGTTCGGATTTCATCCATTTAGTACGCAAACGTTTAGCAGTGCAATACCTTTTGTTGATGTACAGACAACAACAAATTTAATAAGCGCAGCAGTGGGAAGTGCTGTGCCTAATCCAATAGCTGTTATATCAGGTGCTAATTTAGAGATGACCGCGGCCCAAGGATCGGTGACCGGGAACCAGCTTGTAATGACTGCATTACCTAGCGGAAATGAGCTAGCAGCGGCAATCAATAGCGTTGCACCCTTTACATGGGCTCAAGTTAGTGATACAAGTAATCAGACGTGGTCTCAAGTTAGTGATTCCAGTAGTCAAAGCTGGTCACAAGTGGATGACGAAACCGGCGCTAACGTAACCTGGAGAAAAGTATAATGGCATCAGATTATTCTAATAGATTAAAAATTGAACTTATCGGTGACGGTGAACAAGCTGGGTCATGGGGAGATACAACAAACAACAATCTTGGCGCTTCTGCCGAGGGAGGTGTTGGTGTACTTGATCATGCAATAGCGGGTGTATTAAGTATAAGCACTGGTAGTGATACAACACTAACGTTATCAGATAATGACGGACCACAAACACAAGCTAACAACCAAGCTCGTCAAGCATCATTAGTGTTTACTGGTGCAAGTGCAAATTGTGTAGTTACAGTCCCTGCAAGACAAAAAATTTATAACGTACATAACACAAATACAGGAAATACAATTACACTAAGACTTAGTGGTACATCAACAGACTATGTTGTAGCCGCCAGTTCTAGTGCTTTAGTTTCTACAACAGGTTCTGCATGGCACGCTCTATCTCCTGGATCATTTACTGCAGGTGGCACAATATCTAATACATCAGGTGATATTACAATCGATGCTGTTGGAGATATTATTTTAGATGCAGACAACGCTGACATATTTTTAAAAGATGCAGGAACTACATTCGGTAGTTTAACAAACACAAGTGGTAATTTAATTATTAAATCAGGAACTACAACAGCTGCTACTTTTAGTGGTGCAAACGTAACTTTTGCAGGAACGATTGCATCAGGTGCAATTGATAATGGTTCTTCTAATATAACATCAGGGGGTTTACTTAAATTAGATGTTGATGCTGACGCTGATGATCTAACAGGTGACTCTGCAACAGGACGATTAACTATTGGTGCTGGTGAAGATTTAAACTTGTATCATGGTGGTACAAACTCTTACATTGTAAACGATACTGGTGATTTAATCATAGATACAGCAGGTGATATTGTATTGGATGCAGATGGTGGTGATATAACTTTTAAAGATGATGGAACTGAATTTGGTAACATAAGCAATTCTTCTTCTAATTTATTAATACAATCTTCTGTTCAAGACAAGGACATTATATTTAAAGGCAACGATGGCGGTTCAACGATCACTGCTTTAACTCTTGACATGTCTGGAGCCGGCGCTGCAACATTCAATAATGACGTTACAGCATTCTCTGACGAACGATTAAAAACAGATATAAAAACTATTGACAACGCATTAAACAAAGTATGTGACATGCGTGGTGTATACTTTAACAGGGAAGGTGCAGCGGGGACCGGGGTTATTGCACAAGAGATACAAGATATTTTACCTGAAGTAGTACACGACAAACAAGAATATTTAAGCGTAGCTTACGGCAACATGGTCGGTGTTCTTATCGAAGCAATTAAAGAGCTTAAGAAAGAGGTTGAAACACTTAAGGAGTCTAAATAATGACTATTAAATCTAGTGGTTCACTAAATACTACAGAAATTGTTGCAGAATGGGGTGGCTCTCAGCCAAATTCTTTATCCGAATATTATTCTGGAGGGTCGTTAGTTTATTCTGGCGCTGCTGATGGCAGTGGTAATGCTATACCAAGTTCTGGCACAATTTCTTTTTCTGATTTTTATAACACGACTGCGTTTGCAGAACCAAGTTCTTTTACAACGGTAACTTCCTCAACGACTGCAGTTGTTACAGCTGGAGCAAATGCTATACTTATTAATCAAGCTGTTGGTGGAGGTGGTGAAGGTTTAAACGGTTTAGGTTATGACAAAGCTGGTGCTGAGTCTTCTGGTCCAGGAGGTGGAGCAGGTGGTTTTGTAAGTGAAAAAGTATTTAATGTTACGGCAGGCGAAACTATTACATTCACTATTGGTGCTGGTGGTTCTGGTAAAGCTAGTAATTCTAGTTATTCTTCGAGCAGTGGGTATAGTGCTGGTAATTTAACTAGTTATGGAATCTTATGGGGAGATACATCAAATGCTGTTAGTGGTGGTACAACTACAGTTTCTGGAAGCTCTACAGGAACATTAATTACACTAGCAGGTGGCAGCGGTGCTACTAATGGTGGTGGTGGTGTTCAAGGACCGATTAGATCTCAAGGAACTGGGTCTGGTGGTGGTGCAACAATTAATGGCACAGCTTTAACTTCAGGAACAACTAGTGGTGGCACAGCTGTATCAAGTTTTAACAATTCCTCTGGAAGTGGTGGTACTGGTGTTGGTGGTAATGCTATCAATAACTCAGCTGGAAATCATTTTGGTGGAGACAATGCAAACGGAGCAGGTGGTAACGGTGGCGCAAGTAATTTTGCAAGTGGTGGGTCTGGTGATTCTTCTGGGTCTACAGCTGGCGGAGGCGATGGTAGTCAAGGTTCTGGAGGTGGCGGTGGTGCTGCTTTAGGAAGTCAAGCTCGTAGTCTTGGTGGTGAAGGTGGGGCAGGTTTTGTGTCTTTTAAATTCTTACAGGTAAATTAATGTGCCATTAGCTTCTACAAAATTTAAAGCAGGTTTCGATAAACAAAGCACTTCCTATGCTGCAGAAGGCAAATGGGTTGATGGTGAGAATATACGATTCCGTTATGGACAACCAGAAAAAATAGGTGGTTGGAAAGAACTTGTTAGTGACAAACTTATAGGTGTTGTTCGTGATATATTTGGTTGGGTATCATTAGATGGTACAAGACACTTAGCTCTTGGCACTGATAGAAAATTATATTTATATGTTGATGGTGCGATTGCAGACATTACACCGATCCGTGCAACGCAAGCCAATCTTACAAATCCGTTTGTAACGACAAGTGGTTCAGCTGTTGTAACAGTTACTGACACCGACCACGGAGCGTTGGTCGGGGACTTTGTAACGTTCTCTAACGCAAGTGCTGTCGGTGGATTAGATATGAATGCAGAGTTTGAAATTACATCTATATCTAGTTCTGATGTATATACAGTTACACACTCAAGCAACGCGAGCAGTGGTGCGACTGGTGGTGGATCAAGCACCGTGGATTGTGAGTATCAAATTAATGTTGGTACAACAAGTGGTGTATATGGTTATGGTTGGGGTACATCTGCATGGAACGGTATAGGATCATCAGGTAGGACAACAGATCAATTAAACGAAGCACTAGATGCAACAGAGACAGGTGTTGATGTAGATGACGGCAGTAAGTTTGCAGCTAATGATTACATTTTAGTCGATCAAGAAATTATGAAAGTATCCTCTGTTAGTAGTAACACACTAACAGTAATACGTGGTGTAGCTAGTGTAACAAGTTCTACATCTAATAGTGCTGTTGGTAGTCATGCAAGAACTACACACGCAGACAACACAGCCGTACTTATGTTAGTTGACGCATCGGCAGGAACAACAACTATTGGTTGGAACGTACAGTCTATAACATCTACTGTTACACTTGATGCACGTTACTGGGTGTTTGATAACTTTGGAGAAGATTTACTAGCATTAGCTAGTGATAGTTCTTTATATCTTTGGGACAAATCAAACGGACAAACAACTAGAGCTATTGTTTCAAGTTCTAACGCACCAACAGCGTCACGTCATTTAATTGTATCTACACCTGACAGGCATATTATTTTACTTGGCACAGAAACAACACCTGGTTCTACAGGATCACAAGACGATCTATTTATTAGACATTCTAACCAAGAAGATTTTACAACCTGGGCACCTACAACACAAAACTCAGCAGGTGCATTTCGTATACAAGACGGTTCTAAGATTGTGTCAGCAGTAAGATCAAGGGGTGCAATATTGATTTGGACTGATACATCTTTACATTCTTTACAATTTGTAGGTGGTGACTTTGTGTTTGCGTTAAATCAAATCGGTGGTAATTGTGGGGCAGTATCTCCACACGGTGCTGTTGATATAAATGGTACTACGTTTTGGATGAGTCAAAATGCTTTCTACATGTTTGATGGTGCAATTAAAAAATTACCATGCACGGTACAAGATTATATATTTGATGACTTTAGTATTACACAACAACAATTAGTATATGCTGGTGTCAATACAGATTTTAACGAAATTACATGGTTCTATGCTAGTAAAGATTCTGCTGTTATTGACCGTAATGTAACCTTTAATTACCTAGAAAATTTATGGTACACAAATTCTTTAGATCGTTCATCATGGTTAGACAGAGGCGTGTATGATTTACCTTATGCGACATATTATAGAACTATAGACACAGGAACAAAACCAACAGTATTAGGATTAACGTCAGGTGCTTCTACATTATATGAACACGAATCGGGGACCGATGATCACAACTCAGCTATGGAAAGCTACATACAGTCCGGAGACTTTGACATAGAAGACGGTCAAACACTTTTATCTATTAGTCGTTTTATACCTGACTTTAAAGATCAAACAGGTAGCGCTGATGTATTGTTAAGTTTTAAAGACTATAACTCTATTACAAATGAAACAACGTTAAACGGAGCAGTAACCAATAGTGCAACATCTATTGTATTAACAGACGGTACAAACTTTCCATCGTCAGGAACGGTGTTGATTGGAACAGAATTAATTACATACACTGGTAAAACTACACACACTCTTACAGGTTGTAGTCGTGGAACAAGTAGCACAACTGCAGCGGCACACATAGACAATAAAAAAGTAATTAATTATTCTAATGTTAGAATTAATTTGTCAACTGTTACACCTACAACTACAAAAATAGATACTCGTGGTCGTGGTCGACAAGGTAACTTACTTATATCTAGTAATGCAACTGGAGACAACTGGAGGTTTGGTACATTAAGACTTGATGTAAAACCAGACGGAGGACGATAATGGCTAAGATAATAGTAGGACGTTTACCGGAAGCAAAACCAGATTATGAACGCGCACAGTTTGACACACTAATTCGTGAATTAGAACAGATTGTAACACAATTAAACTTTTCGTACGAGCAACAAGCAAAAGACGAAAACTTAGCAAGGAGCTGGTTCATTGGCTGATACATTTTTATTAAAACCTGTTGATCTAACAACAACAAACGCTACGACAATATACACTTGTCCAACAGCAGACGCCACATCTGTGCCGCCGGTGCCAGGTGTAACAGCTATTGTCAAATCTATTCTCGTTAGTGAGGACAGCAACAATGCAGATACAATTACACTTACAGTAACCAGGAGTTCTGCCGTATTTAGTGTATATAAAGACAAGGCGGTAACAGCTAAAAACACGTTGGAGCTTTTGACAAACCCGTTGGTGCTTAACGAAGGCGACATTGTCAAAGCAACAGCAGGAACAGCAAATAGATTACATATATTGCTGTCAGTTATGGAGATTAGTTAGTGAGATTAATTAAAGAAGGCCAGCCTATAACATACAAGACCATAGATGGTCAACAAATACCTGTAATACAGCCCGAAGTTTATCAGAGAATCTATTGCAAAAGCTGCGAGAATGAGGTAGATTCTGAAGAACAGGCAATCGGCACCTGCTCACATTGCGGCCAACTCTGGTCCGATACAAAAGCTGTAGATATTAAAGTTAAAGTATTAGAGATGCCACCTATGGGTGCAGACTCCGGAGAGTAAATGGGTTTATTTAGCAAATTTAAAAAAAAGTTAACTAAGGGGTTAAGAAAAATAACACCTAAAGAAATAGCTCCAGTGTTACCATTTCTAGCTATGGCCGTTCCAGGCATGGGCGGTATCATGGGTAGTTCAATGGCTAAATTTTTAGTTCCACAATTATTAACAGCAGCAGGCTCAGCAAGAACGTCAGGTAAAATAAGTGGTATCAATCAACTTCTAGCAGCAGGAAGTTCTCTTGCGGGTATTGATGCAGCTAATAAAGCAGCTACAGGGGATCTTATAAAAGCAGCAGGTGGACCAAGAAAAGTTCCAGGTTTAGAATATGGTTCAGCAAATTTACCAGAGGCAAGTTTATTAGATAAGTCAGCATCGATGTTTGGTAAAATACCAGGTGTATCTAAATTTGCAGAGGGACAAAAAAACTTAGCTTCACTAATGCCCGGTGGAGACCCAGCAACATTTTCAATGTCTATGTTAGCTCCAGTAACCGGAGCTACAACAATGGCTGGTATAGACCAAGCAACATTAGCACAATTAGAAGCTGAAGCTGAAGCTGCAAAAAATGCTGGAGATATACAAGGATATAGAGATGCGTCAGCAGCGGTCGCCGCAGCAATAGCAAGATTTTCTGATCCGTTAAATCAATATGGTAATAATCCTTTTATGGCAAACCAAGGTGGCCGTGTGGGTTATAATAATGGAAGTAGTCCAATGGGTGTACAAGGACTTTCATCAATGATGGCACCTTTACTTCCAAACATTCAAGTTAATGATGATGATTTAACAAGAGAATTATTTAGCGAAATGATGGGAGCACAAACGTCTGATAACGACGAAGGTATACCTATTTCTCTTTTAAACTCTATGGCAGAAGAACAAGCAAAAGCTAAGAGAAAAAGAGATAGAGAACTAATGAGTTATTTTGGTATGAACCAAGGTGGTCGTATAGGTATGAACATGGGCGGTGGTCTTGGTAGCATTCCACAAACACCAACAGTGCCACAAGGCATGCAGTTAGATGGCCGCGGTGGAGGATTTATTCCTATGGGAGCACAAGAACGAAAAGACGACGTGCCAGCAATGCTAGCAAAGAATGAATTTGTAATGACCGCTGATGCTGTACGAGCAGCAGGTGGCGGAAGTATTGAAAAAGGTGCACAAAAAATGTATGATGTAATGAACCAATTGGAGTCACAGGTATAATGAGCAACGGAACAACACAAAAAACACCAGCAGAACAATACGCAGAGGCTACAAAATTATTAGCAGACGCACAAAATAAACTTGGTGCTGATTCAATTGATATTAAACAAAGTTCACCTTATATTGAGGGACTATTACAAGCATACGGTCCACAGATGGCTGCTAATTTAGCAAGCCCTATTGATGCAAGAGGCGGTGTAAACCAATACGGACAATCTTACGGTTCGTTCATGCCATCAATGCAAGGACAAAATCAATTACAACAACAAGCGATACAACAATTATTAAATCAACAAGGATTAGGCACAGCACAGTTTGGACCAGGTGGTCAGTTTACAGGAATATCTGGCACCGGATCGGGGATCGCGAGTTATCAACCATTTTTAAATCAGGCTGCAACTGATTTAAACGCAGCTTCTGCTGCCGCAGCAGCAGGACAGGGTGCCGGCGCAGGAGCTTTAGGACAAGCACAACAAGCATATAACGCAGCAC
>VMHT01186858.1_pt1 | contig 11753 bp, 10 predicted proteins | sample 4693611 | NCBI WGS metagenome assembly VMHT01 (sample SAMN12280063, study PRJNA550983) | marine metagenome | isolation source: seawater sampled from same location over 5 years 0.02-0.2 micron viral filtrate | place: USA: collected off the coast of southern California halfway between the port... ...
CCATTATAATAGTCCTTATTAGTTACCTAGTTTCATCCAGATTGCAGCCCCGATGAAGGTAAACACAGCAATGGTTGTTATCTTTACAAACGTATTCCATATACTCAAGCGCGTCTGACGCCATGTGTCAAGCAAGCTACGGATCTCACGAATGTCTACAGCAGCTGTCTCATCCTGCAAGCCCAACTCACGCAGGACTAACTTAGCCCCACGCTTAGCTGAACGATCAAGCATATCTTCTAGCTCTTCTGTAGTTAACTTTATGTCACTCATAGTTAAACTCATTTATGCTTAATTGTCAAGGATTGTTAAGACTTAACTGTCATCTTTGTGGCAGATAGTGCAGTTCCCGCCAATACGCTTGGGTCAGCAGGGGTCTCGCCTATCGTTCCATCTATCTGGACGTAGTATTGCTGACCAGCGGTGAGGCTTAGCTGGTTTGTGGATACAGTGCCTACGATGTCAACGGTTGCAGAGCCGCCGCTTGCGACTTGGCCTCTGGTGATGTCTGTAGACGCATTTTGAAACACTACAGCATTAGAAACATTTGATCCCCCAGAATCAAGATAGGTAATGATAACTTTTTTTGATGTACCATCGAACACAGCATAAGTATCTGCAACAGCCACATTCTCAAACTGAACTTGACCTCCAAAAGTAATTATGTTGCCGCTAACGGTTCCCACATTTAAGTAACCCTCAGTATCTACGCCTGAATTTCTGTACGATACAACGTGCTTATTTGCGTTGCTGTCAAAAGTTAAACCAATAGCTTCAACATTAGAGGCAATAAAAGTAGCCTCAGACCCAAAACTGATTGAGTTTGGCCCTACACTTGTAGTCCCTACAATAGACTTACCGTGACCATCAGCTTTATACGCCAAAACAACTTTATTGGCAGTGCTGTCGAAGATCATTTGCGGATAGCCAACTGACGCACTTTTAAATATTACAGGAGAACCAAAAGCGATAGCCGTTCCATTTACAGTTCCAACTACAGCAGTGCCGTAATCAGAATTAGCAGAGTCCCTATAGGATATGACTGTTCTATTTACACTACTGTCGTAAACGCATTTGTTATCGTTTGCAGTAGCGCTTTCATAAACAACAGGTGTCCCAAAGGATATGGACGTACCATTGACAGTCCCCACGATAGCTGTGCCATAGCTGGAGTTTCCAATATCTCTGTAAGCCAGAACCACTTTATTCGATGTCGTGTCAAAAGAAGCGCCGATATAAACTGTGTTGGCTGTTTCAAAGACTACCGATGATCCAAAAGATATGGATGTCCCACTAACCGTTCCTACGATAGCTGTACCATAGCTGGAGTTTCCAGAATCCCTATAAGCAAGAACAACCTTGTTCAAGTTACTGTCAAATGTTGCAGCTATTTGATTTGTTGACCCTGCGTTGAATACTACAGGGCTTCCAAAAGTAATGCTATTTCCACTGACGGTTCCTACCACTACCGTGCCATGGTGGCTGTTTGCACTATCGTTATAAGCAAAGACCACTTTATTAGAGTTAGGATCATAAACGGAAGCTCCATAACCGTTCGTTGTGGTATATTCTACAGGAGTTCCAACTTGCTGAGTGTTATTGGTTACATCAACCACCCCACCAGACATACCGATGTAGTTCCCGGAGGTAAGGTTGGTGGAGATGTAACCCGCTTTGTAAACAACGTAAGTGCCGTTGTTAGAGTTGCCATTGTCTTTGTAAGCCAAGATTACTTTACCTGTGTCGGGATCATACGCAGAAGAAAGAGCTTCTGTGTAGACACTATTTGAAACTTCTCGGGGGCTATCAAAAGTAATATCAGTGCCTGAAACTTTCGCAGATTGCATTTCTGTAGTTGCAAAATTCTCGTTGTAAGAGACAACAATTTTTTGTGCCGTTGTATCATACACAGTTTTAATATAGGCGGGGTTGGTTCCAAAGACAGCTTCTGTACCAAAACTAATTGATGTGCCGCTCACAGTACCGACTCTGGCTCTGCCTGTGCTATTCTTATAAAAAATAACAGTTTTCTGAGAAGCGGAGTCATACAAACCCGTTGTATATGATCCCGCTGTAGAAACTGTAACCGCACTTCCAAAGCTAATTGATGTGCCGCTAATGGTTCCCACAATGGCCGTTATGTTATTTGATCCTGCTACTTCCTCATAAGCAATAACCGTCTTACCAGAAGATACGTCATAAACACACGCAAAAGAAGCGTCTGTTCTAGCTGATCTAAATACAACAGGAGTTCCGAAACTAATACTCGTACCGCTTACTGTACCAACAAGAGCAGTTCCGTATCTGTTAAGGTTTGTCCAGTCCGTGTACACTACAACAAACTTTTCGTTCACTGTATCATATGCAATAGCACTTTCTTCAAGTTTATCAACATCAACTCTTAGATTCGACCCATAGCTAATAGTATTTCCAGTAGCTGGAACTGTAGCCAGCATTGCTTGAAACTCTGCACTACCGTTATGCCACAGCATCAAAACCTGCCCCGATGTTGGATCATAAGCAGCATTGACCCAACGTGCAGTACTTTCAAATGTTGTTGGAGATTGGAAAGTAATGGAGGAACCACTTATATCTCCGATGTAAACGTACTCGTTCGCAATGACCATAAGCCTGTCTACATTAGGTACATAAACTGCGGCAATGTAGTTTGGAGTAATCCCAGAGGTGAAGACTGTATCTGATCCAGCAGACTCAGAGGTGCTAGAACTTGAAATAACACTCACAGTCCCGTCAGAATTAACAACAACAGGCTGACCGCTTGGCAGTGTCCCAGATGCAACGGCCTTGAGCTTACCGCCCTCTTGCTCTGTAGTAATATCTAGTGCCATGTCTTAGCCCTTCACGATAAGTTTGGTTGCAGCTACAGCAGTGCCAGCGAATACACTTGGGTCTCCAGCAGTTGTACTTAATGTGCCGTCTGTCTGGACGTAGTAGCTTTGGCCTGCGGTCAAGCCAGATTGGTTCTCGTCCACAGCGCCCTTGATGTTGATCTTAGCAGCCTTGCCATCAGGGGTGCCACTAACGGCTGTGCCGATGTAGTTGTCGGAGGTGAGGTTGGTGGAGCCAAGCCTCTTAACAAAGGCAGTTCCATGCAAAGAGTTGTCACCATCTTGAAAAAACACAATATTCACTTCAGAGCCTGAGTCATAGGCTATTGTTCCATATGAACTAGATGAAGTTGCGTAAACAACTGCTGGCGTAGAGGTAAATGAATTACCAGAAACCGCTAACTCTACAAAATAGCTGTCTTCTGTTGTGTCATCTATAAAAGAGATCAAGTGCTTTTTGGCGGCGGCATTGTATGAAATTCTGTTGCTTCTACCATAAGATCCTACAGAGTCATAAACGGTTGCTGGTGTTCCGTAACTGATAGAGGTGCCACTTACAGTCCCAATAACAGCCTTATTAAGCTGCCCGTCCGTTTGATCTCTATAAAAAACGACTACCTTGTTTTGATCTACATCATAAGAACACATTACCCTTTGGGTTATATTCGTAGTCCACGCTGACTCAGCCCCGAAGCTAATACTTGTACCGCTTACAGTTCCTACTCTTGAGTTGGCATAGCCTGCATCATGGTAAGCAACGACAACTTTATTGCTAGAGCTATCAAATGTAGCCGCATTAGCTCTTTGACCGTTAAAAGTACTTGCACTATTAAAGACAACAGGGCTACCAAAACTAATTGATGTGCCGCTCACAGTTCCAACAACAGCAGTTCCGTAAGAGCTGTTATTATTATCAGTGTAAAATATAACAGCTTTACCTGCGTTTGAATCAAACACAGGGTTTATATGGGTGGGCCCGGTTGGGCTTGAGCTAAACGTACTGGTGGAGCCAAAGGATAACGATGTACCAGAAATTGTAGCGACGAAAGCCTTGCCACTATTATCAGAAGCCGTATAAGCCACAACAAACTTATTGTTTGTACTATCATAAACTACATTAATAGGTTCACCATAATTATTGGATGCCACCTCTGGGCCAAAACTAATACTGGTTCCACTCACAGTACCAACAGCCCCTGTAACGCCGCTTGTACCTTTCCAGAATACAACAACCTTATCGTCTGTGCTGCTATAGGCAGAGGCGGAGTATTCAGCATCGCCAGCCCGATAAACAACCTCAGAACCTGTGGCCGCTGATGCGCCCTCAACAACACTCACAGTGCCATCTGAGTTCACAACAACAGCGTCACCCGTGGACAACACACCACTGGCAACGGCCTGTACTTCTCTCGCTTTTCCAGCGTTACCAATGATGCGCATATTGTTTATTCCCCGTCTTCTGCTTCTGGGTCTACCCAATTAGGGTTCAGTGTCCATGTAGTCCCGTCAAACGTGTACTTATTGCCAGACCAATCTGCTGGGGCGTTTGTCACGTTGTCGGTGATGGTCACTGTGGTACTGTTCAAGTCACCAATGATGAACTGTGCAGGATCACCTACAGTAATGTTATCAGCAGTAGCTGTGATTGTCACGTCATCAGCAAGGAGGTACTTGCTCAGAGTGCTTGATGTTTCAACGATAGTTTTCATGTGTGTTTATCCTTTTACAACGATAGAGTTAGAAGATATGGCTGTACCAGCCAATACAGACGGATCAGCAGGGGTTGTACCCAACGTGCCGTCAGTCTGCACATAGTAAGTCTCGCCAGCCGTTAAACCAGATTGGTTCTTGTCCACGGAGCAAGTCGAGTTAAGTGCTGCGGATTGACCGCTGGCGTAGCCGCTATTGGCAAAGCCTACAAAGTTTTCGGAGGTAAGGTTGGGTATGCTTGCAGCATTTTGAAGAACAGTAGCTGATCCATAACCTGAGTTTGCATTGTTTCTGTAAGCTATAACAACTTTTCTCTGTCCTGAGTCATACCCTATTCCTATATCCGGTGAATTACCTAAATTAAATAGGGTAAGTGAGCTAAAACTTGGGGTGTTTCCAGATACCGTACAAAGAATGAACTTACCATAATAGGAGTCTCCATCATCCGCAAACGCAATAACAATCTTTTTAGCTGTTTTATCATACACCATAGCTATGTCATAGGTGGCACCTGTTTCAAAAACTACCTTGCTTCCAAAAGAAATTGATGTACCTGATACCGTACCAACAATCGCCGTGCCTCTGTTTGAGTTTTGTTGATCTTGGTATGCAAAAACAACTTTTCCCGAAACTTCATCGTACACAACATTAGGTATGTTTGCATGGCCTGAGTCATATACTGTGGGGCTACCAAAACTTATAGATGTGCCACTCACTTCCCCCACTACAGCATATCCATCACTACCACCTGCTTTGTAAGTAATAACAATTTTATTATTACTTGCGTCATAAGTTGATGATATAGGATAATCTAGTGGTGCGGATACTTGGTGAAATACAGATTTAGACCCAAAGCTAATGCTTGTACCGCTTACGGTTCCTACAATGGCTGTTCCATACTCATTATTACCGCCATCCCTAAAGAAGATAACAACTTTATTGTTGGGGCTATCGTAGATTATGGACTGATGTGCTATATAGCCACCTGAAGCAAAGTTTACCCTCGTACCAAACGATATTGAGGTGCCACTAACAGTTCCAATCACCGCATACCCGTCTGTTCCCTGCATGTAGCTTACTACTATCTTTTGAGCTACAGGATCATACACGGGAGAACCATAGGAAGTGTTTTGACTATTAATTACTACAGGCGTCCCGAAGCTAATAGATGTTCCAGAGACTTCACCTACCACTGCTGTTAAATAAGAGTTATTGCTTACATCTCTGTATGTAATAACAATTTTACCATTTGCAGAATCATAAACGACTTTGTTTTCTGATAGAAAACTAGCCGCACGATACACAGTAGCTGAACCAACAGACTGGCTAACGTTTGTTTCTTCAACAACACTAACAGTGCCATCGCTATTAACAAGCACAGTATCTCCAGTGGCTAACGCACCAGAGGCGATAGCACGAACTTCACCATCTACAGGGGCGTTACCAATGAACCGCATTAGCTGATCTCTTCGTATGAAACAATTACTTCCAAGTCGTTTGCTGTGCCAGCAGTGACAGTGAGAGACATATCCTCTTCCAAATACATAGCGGTACTCTTGTCTAGTGCTACAAGAGAAGAGTCAGCAGCTACAGATGCAGTAGACACAATAGAGAAGGCTGTGCCGCCACCTGCTGCTGCACTATGCAAGTCTACAGTAACGTCACAGGCATTTGTGCCATCTACGTTTGCTACTATAATCATGTTTACTTTAACTACTTTACCAGAAGAAGCTGCATTAGAAACTAATACTGTTGCAGCTGTACTAGATAATGCAATCTGATCTGTTTTGCCAGTGATTGTGCTGACATTTACGATGTTTGGTGCGGCCATTGAGTTTCTCCTTTAACCGAATACGATAGCCATAGCGATGGCTTTTCCTGTTGATGCTTTTACATCTAGTTGAGATTGAATGCCAGAGGTGACACCGTTGAGATAACCTACTTCTGTAGCGTCTACACTTGCAGGCCATGCTGGTAAGTTAGCATCATAACCTTGTACAGTAGAACCTATATCTGTGTCAACTACTACGTTACTACCACCGTTTTGTAGTGTACCTGTAAAGTTAGCCGTTGTAGCATCAAGCTTAGCAGTATCTGCATCAAAGGCCTGTACACTAACACCAATGTCTGTGTCAACTACTACGTTACTCCCGCCATTCTGCAGTGTACCTGTAAAGTTAGAAGTTGTAGCATCAAGCTTAGCAGTATTTGCATCAAAAGGCTGGATACCTGCTTCTGCTAGAGTGTTGTTTACCCACTCAGAGCCACTGTACTTCAGTATCTCTCCTGCACCTACAGAAGTGATGGTTACATCTGTTAAAGCACCTACTGTGGAAGCTAAAGCTGATTCCTTAGCAAGAGGAATACCCCCTTGTGTAGAACCATCGTGTACGACTACTGTATTCTTTGTTGAATCAATAGTGATCTCGCCAGCAGCACCAGTGAATGAGGAATGCTCACTAGTAGTACCACGGCGGCGTTGAATTTGTGTTGACATTTATAATGCTCCGTAATCTGCCGTTGACGTAGGTGAGTTGTTGATGAAGCCATAATCCCCTACAGTAGCACCAACTACAGCAGCTAACTGCGCAGTACTATTATAGCTATCTTCAGCCTTAGCTGCATAATGTAATGCAGAAAAACCAGTAGTAGAACTATCAGAAAGTGTAAACTGGCTATCTTCTGCGTTAATAGCAAGCTTCTGTGCGTCTGCTGCACTAGATGCTGCTGCAGTTGCTGAACCTAGAATACCATCTACATATGTTTTATTAGTGAGGTCAGAACCTGTAGTTGGAGCACCAGCACCTGTAATCTTGCTGCCACCCATAGCAATGGCACCAGTCATGGTTCCACCAGCTAAAGGTAACTTAGTTGCGATACTGCTTGTTAGAGTAGTATAAACATTGTTATCATCGTTGATAGCTGCAGCAATCTCATCTAACGTATCTAGTGTAGCAGGAGCACCCGCAATCAAGTTAGCTATTGATGTATCTACATAATTTTTTGTTGCAGCCTGTTGTGCAGAAGAAGGATCAGTGACGTTATTAAGAGTTGTATTAGTAAAGTCTGCAGTACCATTAACTGTTATGTTACCACCAATACTAACGTTACCTGTAGTGGTTACACTATCTATGTAGCTATCTTTCCAGTAAGCTGATGAACTACCCAAGTCAAACGAACTATCTGCTGTAGGGATAAGCCCTGTACTAATCTTAGCGTTGATAGCTACAGTCTTAGTGTTAGCATCACCAATAATAGTGTTGCCATCTATAGTAGCGTTATTGTCAAACTTAGCAGCACCTGTTACATCCAGAGTACCAGCTAAGTCAGCATTAGCACCAGTGAATGTTACAGCAGTAGTTGTTCCACTCTTAAGTGTAAGGTTACCTGAGTTACTTGTCAAGGTAGCATAAGTAGTGCCGCCATCTTTAAGTGCTACATCTCCACCATCAGCATCTAAGTTAATGTTACCAGCTACATCAAACAGTAAGTTACCAGCAGATACAGTGTAAGTATTATCTGTAATAGTGGTATAGTCATTATCACCAATGCTTACTGTATCAATAAATGCTGTACCGTCTACGTACAGGTTCTTATACTCTAAACTAGATGTACCCAAGTCAATATCGTTATCTACTACAGGTACAACAAGACCGTCTTGGAAGCGAATCTGTTCAGTAGAGGTGTTAGATACTTCTACAAATAGACCAAAGCGATTGTCTGCTTGGCTTACTATAAGCTTATTCTTAGCATCTAGGTCAGCGATCAGAGGTACGTAGGAACCCTCATCAGATGAACCATCGTGCTTGTGTCCTGTAGTACCTGTGTCACTTTGTGTAAAAGCATCACGTAGTTTGTTGTACTCTGCGTTGATAGGCGCTGCGCGTACTACAGCGGTAGGTACAATGTCTGCAGTGGATTGGCGTGTATAGCCTGACATGTTTTATTCCTCTCTTAGCGCCTGTCGTTTAGGCCATATGTTAGTGTGATAGCCTGGATAGTGTGACTAGGCTTTGTATTGCTAGCCACGTAACGTACTGAGACAGACTTACCAGAACCAGCAATAGTAGTACGCTCTACAGGGGAAGGGTTACCATCGTATATGTCTGTGGAGTCAAACGTAGCCTTGTCATAATATGCAGCAGCACCTGCAGTAGATAAGAAGTAATCTGAACTTAATTCTACTGAAGGATCTCCATAGTCATACTCAACAGCCATAACTACAGAGACTTCTCCCTCAGAGCGCATGTAAGTATCTACATCATAGAAAGACTTACGAACAGCAGGGTCATCCATGTAGTAGAAGGGTGTCTGAAATAAACTAAAGATGTCTCTACCATCAAAGTCATTACCTACCTCTTGGCGAAATACATACCCGACACTATCTCCATGTATAACGAACTCTTCATCACCAATATAACCACTATGGGCGCAGTTAACTGATACACCTACTAACTGACTAAACTCAAACCCGGCACCACCCTGACCGCTACGCCTGATAGCGCCAATGATACCTAATGAATCTTGGTTAGCAAAGAATAAACGAAACTGAGACTTCTTTTTTAGTACTACAGTAGTCATTGTAGCTAAGTCTTCATTGGCTGTGAAGTCTTCAAAGATAGACTGAATAGGCTTAGATAATGTAGCTAATTCAATATCACCAATACGATCAGTACCAGTAACAGGTCTAATACCATCAGGTGCTAGGAAAAGTATTTCACCATTGAACTCTGCAACACTGTCAGGAGCAACACATCCAAGATTAGACGTAACTGTTTGTAGTGCGAAGTCAGCAATGTTATTACCTACTAAGCGCTTAATGTTATTACGCCCAAAGATATACATCTCATTACGAAAAGTCTTAAGCTGTATAACTTCAAAGCCTACATTGATAACCCCTGCGCCTCCTGCAGGAGTCCAATCAGTCTCATTTACTGGGGCGCTAAAGTATAAGTTGTGAGGCTCAGAAGGGTCACCAGCTAAGAATAAGTGATTGTTAAATGCTGCAACTAAACTAGGTGCGCTGGGCGCTTCTCCACCATTAAGTTGAACATACGTTGTACCATCCCAAGTAGCGGCAGGGTTAATACCATCAGCCATAGCAAACTTAGATGCACCCCAGTTAAAGCTCTCAAAGCGTATCTTAGATACACCAGTCATAGTAGGTGAACCTACACTAGTAATAGCCTGCCATCCTTTTACTACAGGAGTAGCCTGTACTGTACCTGTAGCCGTAGATGTACCACCTGTTAAAACATTACCTGTAGCGAATATAGCATCAGGTAGCTTGCCAAAGTTAATTACAAGAGCGTTTGCAGTTTTAGAGATAACTGTTCCTGTAGCAGCTATACCTTCGTCATTACTTGAGCTAACTACACCTGTTACAGTTTCACCTACTGCAAAGCCTGAACCCTGTCCTGAAGCTAATGTAACATCATAGTAATGGTTATACCAGTGTAGGTAGTTATTACCAGAAGAAGGTTTACGACAACCAAAGATGCCCTGATTAATATTAGCAGATACATGTACGCCTAACACAGGGCTATTAGCTAATCCTGTAAGCTCACCATAAGAGTTTTTATAACCTGATATACGTCTATACCCACCATTCAAGGCAGGCTCATAGTTGATAAGACGCAGTGCTGAACCTGCCATCTGACCACCCTGTGTTAAAGGGTCTTGGTTAACTACCAAGCCACCCATACAAGGTGTAGCAAAGGTACGTAGGTTATCAGCCATTAGTTAGTGCCAGTCTGCTTGTTAAAGTATCTGCCAGCTATTACAGAGGATCTAACATATAAAGGTAAGTCAAGAAGTAAACGGCGCATGTTATCCATACCATCCTCAAACTTCTGCTGGTGTAATGCAGCACTCTGTTCGTTAGCACGAAAGCGCATAAGATACATTGTAGCACCATCAACTATCACCGTGTTAAAGCGATCAGGTATTATACATAGATCATTATAAGAAACTAGATCAGAAGGATATGACCAGTAGCGGTACTCTAATTCGTATGCATCATCTGGTAGAGGTGTAATACCAAACTTCATGTCCTGTGTCTGGTAAGCAATGTTAGGTATACTATACCCATCTACGCCACTAACATCCTCACCTGAGCGATACTTGCGAATGTAATCCTCATAAGTAATTACAGGTAGTCTAGCAGGAGTATTACCCTTAGAAGATAGACGCTTTAGGTAGATAGTGTCCCAGTCAATTTTAGAAGCATCTGGGGCAAAGTCATACACACCTGTACCAACGGTAAGGGTTTGCGTATATGTTGTAAGTGTAAAAGGCCACTCTTGGCTGTTCTGCAGGATCTCACGTATAGCAGAGTTAATAGCATCCTTAGCTAACGCTTGTAAGTTACGTGCGTCACCAAAGCCATCACCACCAATATCAAGTTCAACTTCATTGACACGGCGTAGTGCCTGATTAACTAGAGTTACATAATTAGCCATAGAGCTATCCTAATGATAAGTGTGTTGAAGGGCCAGCCTCGTAAGAGACCAGCCCGACAGACTAAGTGATTTAGGCAGCGTTGTAACGTGCTGTGATAAGTGCCTCTGGACGCAGAATCTTGCGACCATAGAGATGCATACCACGAACAATGTCAGCAAAGCTATCTGGGTCACGGTAGTTCTCAACTTTGTTGATCTGCTCAGCAGAAGCAACAGCATCGTCCTGACCAGCTACGATAACACCGTAGTTAGCGTCTTGTGCAGTTGTACCAGAAGTACCAGCACCAGTGCCTTTAGCAGGCAATGCGTTGGACACATAAACACGGAAGCCGTGAATGTTGTTCAACACCAGACCGTTTTGCAGACCTGAACCACCGAAGTCACCATTCAACATGCGTGAATCTTCGTCTTTCAGCATTTCTACAAATACTGGGTCAAGGACAACCCAACGACCACGTGCGTCTACATTCTGTGTGTCCATCTTACGAGCCATACGTGCAAGTACAGTCAAAGGGGAAACAGTTGTAGCTGACAGGGCAGTTGCGCCTGGCAAACGTGGTGCCAATGGTACGGAATCACCTGCAGTAGCTGAACCAGAGATGGTCAAGTTACCGAAGTCAGTTGCGTCCAAGTGGTTTGCAGTGATGTATTCACCAGTAGCTGACAAAGCAGTTTGCTTGTCGCCAGCAGAAGTAGTGATGAAAGCACCTGCAGTTGTGTGGCCTGAGAGGTA
>VMHT01015930.1_pt1 | contig 11751 bp, 13 predicted proteins | sample 4693611 | NCBI WGS metagenome assembly VMHT01 (sample SAMN12280063, study PRJNA550983) | marine metagenome | isolation source: seawater sampled from same location over 5 years 0.02-0.2 micron viral filtrate | place: USA: collected off the coast of southern California halfway between the port... ...
CAATGTGATCAGGACAACAAGAGTAACGACAGCGAGCAGAAACCAGAGCATGGACAATCCTTGGGGCGCGAGACACAGGGCATTGGGACGACTATAGTCGAAACAGCGTTAAGCATATAGGAGTACGCCGTTTTGCAAATAGCCTATCGGGCCCGGGATATTACCGAAGCTCACATCATAGCTGGCCTGCTGAGGGCCAATCACATAGAGGCGCACGTTGGCGGGCATTACCTGCAGGGTGCACTGGGCGAAATCGGCGCTGCCGGCTTTACCAATGTGCATGTGGCTGACGAGGACTGGGTTCTCGCCAGAGCCTTGATTGAGGACTACGAGGCAAACCGACTTGAGCAATCCTGAGGCTTCAGGTGGCTAACGGATAGCGTTCCAGTACGGTATAGACCGAGCCGCTTTGGCCTGGACTGCTTTCAAACAGTGCAAAGCCCTGAACCGGCCAACTGCCAAACCGGGTCCTCTGGTAGTGCTCGATCAGCCCGGCCACCGAGCCTGCGCCAGCCCGAAAGCGGCTCAGTGTGATGTGAGGTTTGAATGAGGGATTCTGGAGAGTGAAGCCGTCGTTGATGAGCCTTTGGGCAAGGGTGCGTTGCAGTCCCCTCAGTTCTGCCTCGGGGGAGACTCCCGCCCATAGGATTTTCGGGCTCTCCTCCTTGCCGAAGCAACCCAACCCGGCGGCTTCCAGCTTAAAAGGCGTATGGGTCACCTTTCTGGCGTTATCCCGAGCCTGGATTACCTGTTCGGCCTCCACCTCTCCCAGAAACGCCAGGGTTAGGTGAAGCTGGGTTTTGCTTTGCCAGCGGGCACCTTTAATGTCAGTTTTTACCTTTAAGAGGCTGGTCTTGATCGACTCAGGAATTTCCAGCCCGAAGAACAGTCTTGGCATTAACTCCTCCATAGTCGGGACGTAGCCCGGCCTGGTCAATGTTGTTATAGTATAACGTTTTTGAGGCCAGAATTATGTCCAGCATTCCCCGCCCGATTCCCACCAACCTGATACTCGGGTTCCTTGGCGTTGGCAAAACCACTGCCATTCTGGACCTTCTGCGCCAGAAGCCGGAAGGGGAAACCTGGGCGGTACTGGTGAACGAGTTCGGCGAGGTGGGCATTGACGGTGCCATCCTGGAGACCGAGGGGGCGGTGGTGCGCGAGGTGCCAGGTGGCTGCATGTGCTGCGTCGCGGGGCTGCCCATGCAGATCGGCCTGAATCAGCTGATTGCCAGAGCCAAGCCGGATCGTTTGCTGATTGAGCCCACGGGCCTGGGCCATCCGTCCCAGATTCTCGATACCCTGACTGGAGAGCATTATCAGGATGTCCTGGCGTTGGGGCCGGTGATTACTCTGGTGGATCCACGCAAACTCGAGAACCCGAAAGTGCTTGAGAATGTGCAGTTCCGGGATCAGATCGAAGCTGCCGATATTCTGGTCGCCAACAAATCGGATCTTTGCACGGCACAGCAACTCTCGGCGTTTGAAGACTGGGTTGCCACACTGCCCCTGACGAAGCGTGCCGTTTACACGACAAGCCAGGGACATTTGGCGCCCGAGTGGCTGGACGGTGAGATGGAGCGTCAGCCGGTATCCAGCCCGGATGCTCATCAACAGCGGGCTGCGCTTGATCTTCGCCCCCCGGCACCGTCTCTGGACGACCAGCCCTGGCAGCGGATGACCAACCGTGGTCAGGGGCATTACAGTCTGGGTTGGCGCATCCACCCGGAAATTCAATTCTCGGAGGCGTCTCTTCTGGCAACGGCGATGGACGAACGCCTGGTGCGGTTCAAGGCCGTTGTGCATACCCTGGATGGCTGGCGAGTGATCAATCAGGTGGAAGGTGCGTTGACCGTTCAGCCCTGTGAGCCGGGAGAACAATCGCGGATTGAATTGATCAGTTCAGAGCCCTTGGCGGAGAGCGATCTGGATCTGGAAATGAAACGCGCCGCCGGGTTGGCAGAGTGAGGGCCCGGAACGGGCCCTCGGTGCATTACTGGTGACCGTAGATTCTCATGCGGGTGTTCTGCACTGAGAGGTTGTCCAGTGTCAGGGAGCCGATGCTGGTTCCGCCCACCAGAACCTGGCCAATCTTCATGTCTGCGTCAAACTGCTGCAGATCAATCGCCAGGGAATCGTCCGAGCTGCCGAAGCGTTGGTCTTTGTAGACCTCCACTACGATATCCGCGGCGGCATCCAGAATGGTCGGGCCATTGCCGCCAGTTGCTTTGTCAGCAACCTTTTCGAGATAGGTATTCTTGGTGAGCTGCAGGTCACGAATACCGATCGCGAGGAAGTCGACATCGATATCCAGATCGGAAATACCGACCTTTGTGTCCAGGGTCAGCTTGTCGGTCGCGGTATCCACCGTGATGCCGACCTTGTTGAAGATACCTCTCATTGAAAAGTTGCTTGCCAGCAGGGTGGAGTCTGTGTTGCCCTGCAGGCTCCATTCACCGGTTGTCACGCCAAAATCGATAGGAGCTGCGGTGATTGGCAGTACGTTGATGATGGCGTCGCCATCCGCGGCAACGTCGATCTCGATCTTGATATTATCGATCAGGTCGGTGTAGTCCTTGAAAGCCAGGCTTCTGCCAATCTCGATGTCTTTGAACATCTCATCTTCATAGCCGGCGCCAGCACCGCCGATGCTGATGTCCTTGATGGCGAGAGAGCCCTCATCGGTATATCTGAATTCACCAATGTTTACTTTGGTTTCGAGCTCGATGGTGACACCGGCCTGGCCGGTGATGCTGCCCATCTGAGCATCGTCGATTGGTTTAAGTTCTGCCTGCGCGGCAAACGGCGCGCCGATGATAGCCAGTGCTAGCAGATTTCTTTTCAGGCTTTTCATTGCATTGTTCCTTTTTTGATTTTGTTTTTACTGCGTGTAAGGTTCACGGCCAGCTAGTGCCAGCCGTGAACCTGCTTCCGGCGATGCCGGAATTCCTCAGAATTGCGGAGTGAGCTCAAGGTTGATGGTGTTGCCCGGGCCAGTCATGAACTGGTTGAGCAAGCTGGTGAGCAGCCCGCAGTTCTCCAGAGCGCCCAGTTCGTAGACGCCGCTGACCTCGCCGCCCGTTGCCGGGGAGAAGTTAGAGCCTTCAACGGATTTGAGTTCGATGTTGATCGGTTCACGGGTTTGGCACTCGGAACCGCCACCGATGCGAACTGGCAGCCAGCCAAGCTTGATGGCAACCTTGGGTACTTTCACATACAGCTTGGAATTTGCGGTCAACTTGCCATTCACAAGTGTGCCGGTGGTAACCTCTGCCTGCTCAAACTCCACGTTGGCTGCCGCATTGATCTTGCTGAAAAGCAGTTTGATGGAGAAGTTGCCAGAGGTAGGCAGTACTTCCAGATCGGCTTCAAAGGTGCCTGAGGCAATGTCCAGCAGTGTGGCAATGGAACCGTTCAGCGGCAGGGTGCCTCCGGTTGCATTGATCAGAGTAGAGCCCTGCAGACCGAGCAGCAGCTCAAGTTCGGAACCTCCGGTCGGTTCCTCGTAAGACTCGGCTGTGACGCTGACAGAGGTTTCCGCAGTTTCCGGGTCGTTGGAGCGAACGACAAGCGTTGCGTTGCTTACACCCGGTGCCCCGGCGGTGTAGTTCAGATCAATGGTGCAGCTTTCACCTGCGGCGACCGTTGTACAGTCATTGGTCTGAATGAAGTCCGCCGCATTGGCGCCAGTCAGGGTGATGCTGTCAATCTGCAGAGCAGCGTTGCCGTTGTTGTCTACGGTAACCTGTGCAGTTGCGCTGGTGCCTGACAGAACGCGACCCAGATCAACGGATTCCGGCGTTACCGAAATTTCCGGAGTGGGTGCCAGAGTTCCCTTGCCAGAGAGCGGAACGCTTACAGACTCGTTCTCCGGATCGGTAGATTCGATGGTCAGAGTAGCGTTGCGAGTACCTTCGGTGCTTGGAGCAAAGGTTACGTCGACAGCGCATGAAGCTTCGGGCGCCAGGCTGGAGCCGCACTGATTGGTGACAGTGAATACATCGGCGTCGGTTCCATCAATGAAGATGTTGCTGAGGCCAAGGCCGGTGTTGCCGGTGTTGGTAATGGTCACACTCTGCTGCGCACTGAGGCCAGCCTGTACTGATCCAAAGCTGATGTCTTCAGGGGTAATACTGATGCGTGGTGTTTCAACAACGTCTCCGCCTACAGTCACTGTCTGAAGCAGGTTGTTCTGATCCGGCAGCTGAACACAGTCGGTTGTGATTTCGCCGATTGGTGCGGGTGCGATGTCGCCGTTGGCGGTGCGCGCGATCAGGTCCAGCCGTAGAGCGCCTACCCTGATTTCCAGTTCGCCGACATCATCTGCGGTAACCAGGAATTCCGGTGAAGTGCCGGTAGCCGGGACATTGAATTCGCCGGAGGTTTCCGGAACCGGTGTCGGTGGTATATCAAGAGTGACGATCTGCTCTACCGTTCTGCCCGGTGTGGTAACGCTGTTGAAGCTGGTGGCAACCCCTTCAAGAGTGGCTGATTGAACCAGTTTCAGGCCGGTGCGGGCATCGTCGTTGACAACGGTGATCGCGTCTACGGTGAAGGCCGGTATCGTTTCTCCCACTGATGCTGCCGAAGGAATATCAGCACTGATGGTGGCACGGATCGGTTGATCACCGATGAGTGGAAACGGGCACTCAAATGCCAGCTCGGTGGATACTTGCTCGGCGGAGGCATTACCTGCGCCTCCCGCCATCAAAGCCGCCGCGGCAATCGCGGGGCCGAGCTTGCGGACACTCGTATTGAGGTTCCTGAGTTTCATGAGTTCGTCCTCTGTACGTCGTTATTTGTTGTAGTGGGTTGCAGACAACACCGATAAGGACTGCTCAATCGGACTTGCAAAGATCCCTTTGCCATACGTGTTCACGTATGAGTGCAGCGTTATTAGACGGGGAGAGGGTGCCGCGGGTCATTGCTTGTCGCGGCACCGTTTTTGTTCAAAGCGGAGAGGGGCGAAGGGATTGTCTAAACCGTGAACGGTGTCAAAACGAAAAGTGAGCTGTGTTCACTTTTTTGAGCGGGCTTGCCGCCGAACGTCGCCGGGGGTTTTGCCCGTCCAGGATCGATAGGCTTTGGTAAAACCGGCCTGGTCACTGAACCCCAGCTTCTCGGAGATGGACTCCAAGGGCACGTTGGTGTCTTTCAAGTAAAGGGTGGCGAAGCTTTCGCGAATTTCGTTCCGTAATTCCCTGAACGATGTGCCGGCGCTGGCAAGATGCTGGCGCAGGGTGCGCGGGCTGATATCCAGGCGCCGCGCAATGTTTTCGGTGGTGCAGGGACGGCCGGGTTGACTCATGATCAGTTCGCGAACCTGCATGGCGGTCTCGTCGGCTTCCAGATTGCCTGGTTTTCGATTGCATCGGGTGCGGGCGACAAGGAACTCCAGGTTCGCCTCGCTTTTCGGGATTGGTGAGCCTTTCAGTGGCATGGTTACCTGAGCAACCGGTGCATCGAATTCGAACTCGCACCCAGGGGCCAGCAACTGCCAGTCTTCCAGTGAGGCAGACGACGGAAAATCAAACTGGAAGTGGAAATGGCTACAAACCTGGCAGGAGATACGGTGAATGCTGCCCATATAGATTTTGGTCAGGCAGGGTCTCAAGTCCTCCACGCCCCAGGTATCGATCAGCCGGATGCGGAATGTGGAGCCGGTCGATTCCAGTTCCATGTCCATCAGTGGCAGGCCAACGCGCAGGTATTGAACGATCATGCTCACCAGGCGTCGCGGATTTTCCTGGCCCAACATGGCGAACCCGAGCAGGCCGTGACTGGGCAGGTCCAGTTGCTGGCCAAATTCGAACGCCGCGCGCTCGTCGGTCATCAGCCAATCCGCCTGGCGCAGCAAATCCATGACCTGATGCATGGACAAGCTGGCGTCCGGGTTATTCAGCATGTCGTCGGTGATGCCGGTATTGGCAAGAATGGTATGCCGCTTTACACCGCGATGTTCCATAAAACGGACAAAACGGCGGGCATAGCGAGCCGAGACGATCGGCACTTCCAGTGCGAGTTCAGATGACGTTTCCATGTTCCGGTCTCTGAGCCGGGGCAGTTCCCGGGCATTTAGTCTTGAATTGAACTGTTGTTATCATTCAAGAGGTACAAGCCGACTCCTCTCTGTTCGGTGCCAGTATAGGCAGCGCACGATGGGCGCTTTTACGCATCCGGTCACAAACTCGCCGCATGGCCGGATATGACAATGAAACTTTTGTCAGGTTGAAACGTTCATGATCGAAAGACCGCAATCGTCCGCGCAACAGAAGGCGCTCTGCCCGGTGTGTGAAGACGCTGAACTGGCGCCCTTTCGCGAAGTGGGGCAGCAACGATATTTTCGTTGTGGCCAGTGCGAAGCCACGGTGATGGCCTCCGAGTGTCGGCTTTCCGGCTCCCGGGAGCGAGCCGTCTATGAATTGCACAACAACAATGCGGACGATCCCGGCTACCGGCGCTTTCTTTCAAAGCTGGCCCAGCCCCTGCTGGGGCAGGTTTCACCCGGAGCACAGGGGTTGGACTTCGGCTGTGGCCCCGGTCCGGCATTGGCCAGCATGCTGGCGGAAGCGGGATTGCACATGACCCTGTACGATCCGTTCTTTTACCCGGACGCCGCCGCGTTGGATCGGCAATACGATGTTATTACCTGTACCGAGGTTGTGGAGCATCTGCATCATCCAGCCGAAGTGTTTCGCATGCTGGACAGCCTGCTCCGGCCCGGAGGCTGCCTGGGTATCATGACTTGCTTCCAGACCGACGATGCCCGTTTCGATAACTGGCACTATCGGAGCGATCCCACCCATGTGGTGTTCTACCGTGAGCAGACATTCCGCTGGCTGGCCCAGCATTATGGCTGGGATCTGGAGATTCCCGTGAAAGACGTTGTGCTCCTGCGAAAATCGCTGTGACCGCCTGTTAGTGGGCGTTTGAGGGGCAGGCGGGAATCTGGGGGCAGGCGGCGGCATCTGCCGCGTGTGATCGGGCCTCATCCTGTAGCGGTTTAAACCGTTTCGGTGCCAGCCCGGCTGCACACTCGGAGGCCTGTCTGGCTCTAGCCGGACAGCCTGCATCGTTGAGTGCGATGGCGAGGTTGTTCCAGCCTTCGGAGAACCCGGGGAACTTCTCGACCACCCTCAGGAAACTGCCCACGGCATTCTGAAAATGACCTAGCTGGTACTGCAGGTTGGCGTTTGCCATTAACGGTGTGGGCTGCTCGGGCCATCTCGTGATGGCAGTTTGGTAGGCTCGCTGGGCCGCCAGGGTGTGGCCTGTTGTCTCAAGATCGTGGGCCGCCTGGAGGTAGGGCAGCATTTCAGCACTTGCGGGTGTTTGATCGGGGGGCAGAATGACTGCAGCCCATCGCTCAGCCTTGCTCCAGGTGTTGTAAAACACCTTGTATGGCATTTCATAGTGGCGCCGTGTATCCGTGTTCAGGATGAAGACCTGTTCCGTGCTGTCGTAGCCCACCACCACCGCAAAATGCCATTGCGGCCACCAGCTCAGACGAAGATTCTGCATAACCAGGACCGGATTTCCGCCCTCAACCTCGGCCAGAATGGCCTCTGGTTCCGGTTCCAAACGGTACACCAGCATGTCGTGGGCCCGTGCGCCGGCAACCATTTCCACTTGCAGGGAGCCTTCCTTGCCCGGCAGGTAGACCAGCTCTTTCAGAATGTCCGGATTGGTCGCCAGCCCCTGTGCGTTCAGCATCATGGCCAGAGAGGCGGGACCGCACTGGTACTTCTCCTGCGGATAGAAGGGCACCTGTTCCAGCAGCTTTTCCGAGTAAACCGGTTTGGTGTTGTCCCGGGCAGAGACAGGCCAGTCTGGTGTTGATGCACACCCGGCCAGAAGCACTATGGCCGTCAGAGCGACGGCCATAGTCAATTTAAGACGGCTGTTCATCTGCTGCATTGGGGATCAGCGAATGCATTTCACGAAGGGGAACAGATCCGTCGCGCAGAGCATATCGGTTATGATGAACACCAGCAGGAACAGAACAATGATACCGACAACACCTTCGCCGGTTGGTGCTTCGGCCAGTTGTTGTTCAAACTCGGCCAGTTCCGTCGGGGTCAGATTCTGGATGCGCTCTTCAACCTGGGCATCACTCACGCCGAGTTCCTGCAGTTTTGCCTTCACTTCCTGATCTTCAAGCATTTCCAGCAGTTGTTGCCGGTCCAGATCGACCTGCTGTTGCTGGATCAACTCACCGGTACCCACCATGCCTGCGTTGGCGGACATGGAGAAGGTGGTCGCAAACGCGAGGAGTACGGCCATCGTCAGTGAGAACTTTCTTAAGTGCTTTCTGATACCGTTCATGTGAGGCTCCTTTCTCTGTTGTATTCCAGTACAGTAGTTAGCGATCTGTACTCGTTCAACATACAAAACGTTCACACAGCCGCACGGGTTCCATGACTATTTGGTCATTGCCTGGGCGTTCAGGTACTCAGCGAAAAGCTTCAGCAAGTGATTGGCATCAGGGGCAGGGCGCACACCCTGCAGCAGGCTCTGGGCGTCCAGGCCTTCGGCAACGATGTCCTGATATTGGACTTCGAGGTAGGCTTTCATGATTGCATCGGTGAATTCCGGATGAAACTGCACGCCCCAGGCATGTTCGCCAACCCGGAACGCCTGGTGTGGCTCGAAGGCTGAATTGGCCAGCAATACAGCGCCCGGAGGGAGCTCAATTGCGGATTGCTTGTGGGTCAGGTGGGCGGGAAATTCTGCCGGCAACTGACTGAACAGGGGGTCTGAGCTGGCGCTGTCGAGCAATCGCACGGTGTGCGTGCCGGTCTCGCGGCCTTTCGGATGGTAGTCCGCCTTGCCACCCATGGCATGGGCCAGCAACTGGTGGCCATAGCAAACTCCGAGAAGTGGCACGTTGGCCTCGACGGCCTGTTTTATCCAGCGGGCGGTTTCTTCGCTCCAGGGTGCTTTGTCGCTGACCATCGCAGGCGAGCCGGTAATGACGATGCCAGCCCAGTCGCTGGGGGCAGACGCGGGTGGCGTTTGCACGGCATCCAGTACGGTAAGTTCAAGATCGCCCGTCAGGCTGCGGAGGAACCAGGCGTCGAAATCACCAAACTGATCCCGTATCTGCGGGTAGGTCGAGCCCGTTTTCAGGATAATGACCTTTGGTTTTCCCACGCCTGCTACCTCCGCCAAGTCCGCTATTGTTAATGCTGGTGACCAGCGGTTATTCCTGCGGCAGTTCCGCGTTGTGGAATACGTTCTGTACGTCGTCGAGATCGTTCAGCATGTCGAGGAATTTCTCGAACATGGGGATGTCGTCGCCTTCTACCACAGTGGTGGTTTTTGGCAGGAACTGGATCTCGTCCACATCGAACTCGATGCCTTCAAACGCGGCTTCCAGAGCCTGTTTGGCTTTGGCGTATTCGGTGTTCGGGGTGAATACCGTGATTTTGCCGTCTTCGCTTTCGATGTCGGTAACGTCCACGTCGGCTTCCATCAGAGCTTCCAGTACGGCTTCTTCGTCCTGGCCGGCGAATGCAAAGATGGCGCAGTGATCAAACATATGGGCCACGGCGCCCGGGGTGCCGATCTTGCACTTGGTTTTGGTGAATGCCAGGCGAACATCGCCAAAGGTGCGGTTCGGGTTGTCGGTCAGGCAGTCGACGATGACCATGCAGTTGCCCGGGCCGTAGCCTTCGTAGCGGGCCGGCGCATAGTCTTCGCCTGCACCACCCTTGGCTTTGTCGATGGCTTTCTCAATAACGTGGGTGGGCACCTGGTCTTTTTTGGCCCGCTCGATCAGCCCGCGCAGGGAAAGGTTGGCTTGCGGGTCGATGCCACCAGCCTTGGCAGCCATGTAGATCTCGCGGCCGTACTTGCTGTAAACCTTGGTTTTCGCGGCGGCCGTTTTGGCCATGGATTCTTTGCGGTTTTGGTAGGCTCTGCCCATATTCGCTGCCTCTAGGGTTCAGTGAAAAGGCGGATTTTACTGAACCTGAGCGGATTGCAACAGGCCTGATTTCGCAGCTTTTGCCAGGAGGTGGTTCCGCGTCCCTGCGGAACCGGGTTGTTACACGTATTCCACCGGCTGGCGATAGTTGTCCTGAGATACCAGATCAATGCCACAATCCATATCGCTGACCCAGTTAAGGAAGCGATCAATCATCACCGGGCCTTCAAAGCGCTTGCCATGCTGGGGCACGATCATCGACACGTCCATGTCTCGAACCATGTTGGCCCAAAGACGACAGACTTTTTTGGAAGCAATGTAACGGCGGTGGAAGCCGATCATGTTCGGGATGTGTTTGTCGAAATCTTTCACCGGCTGGTGGTCGTCTTCTCCGCCCATGGACGCGCCGAGGTCACCTGAGAACAGGATTTTTGAGACTGGATCGTAGAATTGAAGGTTACCGACCGAGTGCATGAAATGCGCCGGCAGGCACTGCAGATAAGTCTCCCCGAACCTCACATTGGCGCCGCCGTCAGGAATACTGACGATGCGGTCGTAGACGCTGCCACTAAGCTGGTTGGTGACGTAGCTGGACACCAGGTGCGGCAAGAAGCGCGCCCACAGCTTTGAGGTAACGATTTTTGCCCGGGTGTGAACAATCCAGCGGTCGATGGCGCCGATGATGTCCGGGTCCTGGTGGGACGCGAAGACATAGTCCATATCGCGGATGTTCATGTACTTGGACGCGGCGACGGAGAGTGGGGTGTAGGTCAGATCTCCGCCGGGGTCGATCAGGGCTTCGTGTTTGCCATCAACAATCAGGAACTGGTTGGACTGAACGCCTTCGCCAGTGACCAGGGAATCGAACATCAGGCACTTGTGGTGTCCGTTGTCGAAGAGAACAATCGGTGCTGCCGCCATTTCTGTCTCCCGCAAAGCAGTAGGGTCTTCGGCTTCAGGCACACTTATAGCCCGATGGCCGGATATTGCAAGCTGCGCGGGAGAGTACAGAATTGACAAATATAAATTGTTGCCTCAGGTCAATTATCTGATATTCATCAAGTTACCGATTGTTGCCTTCGCTCCCACAGGCTTACGCCATTGACGGCAGGCGTTTGATACCACGGCGTAATCCCTTTTCCAGCGCGACCTGAACCGCTTTGCCGGTAAACGGCACAATATCCTCAAAACGGATGGAGTACTGAATACGGGTTCTTCCTTCGCCTGCATCGGAGAACAGAATACGCCCCAGGTGATTACGCAAAGGGCTGATGCTGCTGATGGTGTACTCAATCAGAGAGTCGGGTTCAAAACCGAGTACGGTTTCCTCAAGAGACAGCGGGCCAATGCCGATCTTGCGAACCGAGCCAATGCCGTTGGGGTCTGCCTGGTCGCTGTCCTTGATGCGCTTGACCGGTGCCCCGACCAGTTTGCCGAAGCGGTGGTGGTCGGCAAAAACGGCAAAAGCCTTGCGCCTGGGGACATCGAAAGTTTCGTCAATTTCAATGGTGTACTGTGCCATGGTGCTGCTCTTGTTGTTAGACGGTGTTCAAGGTTAACCGTTCACCGGGTTCAACAAAAGTCGCAGGCGCGGGTTTTCATCACTGAGAACTGGTTAAAACAGGCCATCGGTTTGTTGGTTGGTATTCCGGAGGCTGGTGGTTATAATCGGGACTGCTCAGGATGAGTCAGTTCAACATAATCTTCAGGGATCGAAGTCATGCCCCAGGCAAGCGGATTGCAGTTCACCGCCCGTGTAGGCGAATTCCCCTCGGATCACTTTGTCGTTGTCGGCTTCGCGCTGACCGAACGGCTGTCTGATC
>VMHT01045568.1_pt1 | contig 11750 bp, 13 predicted proteins | sample 4693611 | NCBI WGS metagenome assembly VMHT01 (sample SAMN12280063, study PRJNA550983) | marine metagenome | isolation source: seawater sampled from same location over 5 years 0.02-0.2 micron viral filtrate | place: USA: collected off the coast of southern California halfway between the port... ...
AATTACAATTATAAAAATTAAAGAGTTATAAAATCCAAAAGTCACATTATTTTTAGAACTGATTGATTTTTTTCCTCCTTCTAGACTAGTGTCTTTAATATTAATACCGTGTTTTTTTGCTAAATATTCTGGTGAATATAAGTTAGGACTATTTTTCCTCTTTTTTAGTTTTCTTCCCGGGTTTTTTTTAATTATCTTGTTTATTTCTAATTTTGAATCAATTTTTTTTTTTATTTTAATATCAGTCTTTATTGGGAATTGTTTCCATTTATTACCACAAGAGCTACATTGCACTAACCTACCTGATTTTCCTATAGCATCATCAGGAACCACAAATTTTTTTTCGCATGAATTACAGCTTAGAATCATATATTCCTATTATTACTGCTATTTATCAAAACTTAAATACTTTTTTACTTTATAATGTATTTATTGTATATGTCGTTTTCATTTAATTGGGGCGGTTAGCTCAGTTGGTAGAGCATCTCGTTTACACCGAGAGGGTCATAGGTTCGAGGCCTTTACCGCCCACCATTAAATAAAAAGTGGGGGTGTAGCTCAGTTGGTTAGAGCGCCTGCCTGTCACGCAGGAGGTCGCCGGTTCGAGCCCGGTCACTCCCGCCACTAGTTGAGAATCATTGTCAATAAGGTGCTACGTTTGTTACCTGTACAGTTTCGAGTTAAATGTTATAAATAATGTATTACAATTAATATAAGAATCCTCAAACTATATGTATTGAGGTAGGTATTGATTAAAACATGATTTATAATTTTTTATCAGACTATTTATCCATCATTATTTTTTTATTCATTGCTTTATTTTTAAGCATTGGTTTTGTATTAGCTAATTTTTTAGCCGCTCCTAGTAATCCTGATCCTGAAAAATTATCAGCATATGAATGTGGATTTGAAGCATTCGATGACTCAAGGATGGAATTTGATGTAAGGTTTTATTTAGTAGCGATATTATTTATAATATTTGATTTAGAAATTGCTTTTCTTTTTCCATGGGCAGTATCGCTTGGAAATATCGGTTCTTTAGGTTTCTGGTCTATGATGATGTTCCTCAGTATTTTAACAATTGGATTTATTTATGAGTGGAAAAAAGGAGCATTAGAATGGGAATAAAAATAAATCCATTTGACAATAAAGAAAAAAAAATTCCAGAAGAATTTAAAGACTTGGCAAAAAATTTTGCTGAAAAAGGTTTTATAACTACATCTACAGATAATTTAATTAATTGGGCGCGTACAGGTTCACTTCATTGGATGACATTTGGATTGGCTTGTTGTGCTGTAGAAATGATGCAAACTTCAATGCCTAGATATGATCTCGAAAGATTTGGTGCTGCACCAAGAGCATCACCTAGACAATCTGACGTAATGATTGTAGCAGGAACGCTTACAAATAAAATGGCTCCAGCTTTAAGAAAAGTTTATGATCAAATGCCTGAACCTAGGTATGTGGTCTCTATGGGTAGCTGCGCTAATGGCGGAGGTTATTATCACTATTCTTACTCTGTTGTTAGAGGATGTGATAAAATAGTTCCGGTAGATATTTATATTCCAGGATGCCCACCTTCTGCTGAAGCTTTGTTATATGGAATTCTTCAACTACAAAAAAAAATAAGAAGAGAAGGAACAATTCAAAGATAATTTATAATGACAACAAAGACACAAGAGCTTGAAAAGTTTATTAATTCAGAATTGGCAAGCAAAGTATACAAATCAATTATAGAGTATAATGAGCTATTAATTGAAATTAATGAAAATGATTTAGTAGATGTCGTTCAATTCTTAAAATCCAATGACACTTGTAAATTTAGACAATTAATTGATATAGCTGGAGTTGACTATCCAGATGATGAGAAAAGATTTCAATTAATATATTTATTTTTATCACATGAAAAAAATCATAGAATTAAATTAAAGATTAGATTTCAAATCAATCAATTGATTTCATCAATAACAAAAATTTTTCCATCAGCAAATTGGATGGAGAGAGAAGTTTTCGATATGTATGGGATTAAATTTAAAAATCATCCAGACCTCAGAAGAATATTAACTGATTATAATTTTAAAGGGCATCCACTTCGAAAAGATTTTCCCCTTACAGGCTTTAATGAAGTGAGATATAGCGAAAAAGAAAAAAAGGTTATTTATGAGCCAGTTAAACTCGAACAGAATTATAGAAATTTCGATTTCGAGAGTCCTTGGGAAGGCACAAACTACATAAAAGATATTAAAAATATAAAAAAAAAAGATGAAAAAAAAAACTAAAACAATGAATTTAAATTTTGGTCCGCAGCATCCGGCTGCTCATGGGGTTTTAAGACTAATTTTAGAGTTAGACGGTGAAGTAGTTGAAAAAGCAGACCCTCATATTGGGTTACTTCATAGAGGTACAGAAAAATTAATTGAACAAAAAACCTACACGCAGGCTTTACCATATTTTGATAGACTAGATTATGTTGCCCCAATGAATCAAGAGCACGCTTTTGCTCTTTCTGCTGAAAAGCTTCTTAATATAGAGGTCCCTATTAGAGCAAAATATATAAGAGTAATTTTTTGTGAAATTGGAAGAATACTAAGTCATATTTTAAATGTTACTACACAAGCATTAGATGTAGGTGCTTTAACTCCATCACTGTGGGGTTTTGAAGAAAGAGAAACCCTAATGACTTTTTATGAAAGGGCTTCAGGTTCAAGACTTCACGCTAATTACTTTAGGACGGGAGGAGTTCATCAAGACATCCCTTTAAAATTAATTGAAGATATAGAAAAATTTTGTAAATCGTTCCCTACAATAATCGATGACCTCGAGGGATTATTAACCGACAATCGTATTTTTAAACAAAGAAATGTTGAAATAGGAATTGTTTCTAAACAAGAGGCACTCGACCATAGTTTTTCTGGTGTAATGCTTAGAGGTTCAGGAATTGAATGGGATTTAAGAAAATCACAACCTTATGAATGTTATGAGGATCTTGATTTTAAAATTCCAATCGGCAAAAATGGAGATTGTTATGATCGTTATCTTTGTAGAATAGAAGAAATGAGACAAAGTGTAAAAATTATTTTACAATGCATAGAAAAACTTCCTAAAGGTCCAATTAAATCAATAGATGGAAAAATATCACCACCGGATTGAGATGATATTAAACAATCAATGGAAGCATTAATTCACCATTTTAAATTATTTACAGAAGGTTATAGAGTTCCCGCTGGAAATGTTTATACAGCTGTTGAGGCACCAAAAGGTGAATTCGGAGTTTATTTAATATCTGATGGTAGTAATAAACCTTACAGATGTAAAATTAGGGCGCCTGGATTTTCACATCTTCAAGCAATGGATTATTTAATTCGAGGCCACATGTTAGCTGATGTACCAGCAGTCCTAGGGTCTTTAGACATCGTTTTTGGAGAGGTAGATAGATGAGTTTAAAAAAAGTACATGATGATCAGCCTAGTAAATTTGAATATTCAGCAGAAAATTTAAAAGAAGTTGAAAATATTTTAAAAAAATATCCTGAAAAAAATAAAAAAAGCGCTGTTATGCCATTGTTATATTTAGCTCAAAAACAAAACAAAAATTGGATTCCTTTGGCTGCAATTAAGTATATAGCTAAATATCTCTCAATGCCCTATATATCGGTTTATGAAGTTGCAACATTTTACACAATGTATAATCTTGCTCCGGTTGGGAAAAATTTTATACAAGTTTGTACTACCACACCATGTTTAATTCGCGGAGCTGATAAAATAGTTAAAATTTGCAAAGAAAAAATTTCTCCTAACGAAAGTGAAATTTCAAAAGATGGAAACTGTTCATGGATGGAAGTAGAGTGTCTAGGTGCTTGTGTTAGCGCTCCCATGGTTCAAATAAATGACGATTATTACGAAGATTTAGATGAACAAAGCACTGTAGAGATTTTGGACTCACTAATTAATGATAAACCTTTAAAACCTGGATCTTATAGAGGTCGCAAAAACACAGCTCCAGAAAAATCAAAAACTTCTAATGGGGAGAAACATGCTTAAACAAGAAGATAAGATATTTAAAAATCTTTACAATGAATTAGGATGGGAAATTGATAACTCAATAAAAAGGGATGATTGGAAAGATACAAAGAATTTAATTTTAAAAGGACGTGATTGGATAATAAACGAAGTAAAGGCATCTGAACTTAGGGGTAGAGGTGGTGCAGGATTTTCAACAGGATTAAAATGGTCATTTGCACCAAAAGAAGTGGGGTCAAGACCACATTACCTAATAATAAACGCTGATGAGTCAGAACCAGGGACTTGCAAAGATAGAGACATATTAAGATTCGAACCACAAAAACTAATAGAAGGTTGTCTAATAGCTGGATATGCAGTTAACGCTCACATTTGTTACATTTATGTAAGAGGCGAATATTTTAATGAAGGCAAAAGATTGCAAAAAGCAATCGATCAGGCTTATGAAAAAAATTATTTAGGAAAAAATGCTTGTGGATCAGGTTGGGATTTCGATATTCATATTCATTACGGAGCTGGAGCTTATATCTGTGGAGAAGAAACAGCTTTACTTGAAAGTTTAGAGGGAAATAAAGGTCAACCAAGATTAAAACCTCCTTTTCCAGCTTTAGTAGGCTTATATGGCTGTCCGACAATAGTTAATAATGTTGAAACTATTGCAGTTGTTCCAACCATTCTTCGAAAAGGTGGAAAATGGTTTGCTTCAATAGGTAAGCCAAAAAATACTGGTACAAAAATATTTTGTATATCTGGAAATGTGAACTCGCCTTGTAATGTTGAAGAAGAAATGGGCATACCTTTAAAAGATTTAATAGAAAAACATGCTGGCGGTGTAATAGGAGGGTGGGACAATCTTCAAGCCGTCATTCCTGGTGGATCGTCAATGCCTTTATTGCCAAAAAAAATATGTGATACGATTACAATGGATTTTGACTCATTAATTCAAAATAAAAGTGGCCTAGGTACAGCTGGTATCGTTGTAATAAACAAAGACCAAGATATTGTTGCCTGCATGGCAAGAATAGCCAGATTTTATAAACATGAAAGTTGCGGTCAGTGCACGCCCTGCAGAGAAGGTTCAGGTTGGATGTGGAGAATTTTAGACAGGACATCCAAAGGAAAAGCCACTCATAACGATATCAATCTATTGGAAGATGTAACCAAGCAGATTGAAGGGCATACAATTTGTGCTTTCGGTGAAGGATCTTCTTGGCCTGTTCAAGGCTTGTTAAGACATTTTAGAAAAGAAATTGAAAGTCGTTGCAGAGAAGAACCTTTAATTAAGAAAAAAATTAAAAACCCATATCTAGTTGATCAACATTTATTAGAAAGTGAAAATGCCTAAAATATTAATTAATGGTAAAGAAATTGAATTTAAAAAAGGTATGACTGTTCTACAAGCTTGTGAACTTGCAGATATTGAAATACCTAGATTTTGTTATCATGAAAAATTATCTATAGCTGGAAATTGTCGAATGTGTTTAGTTGAAATGGAAAAATCTGCAAAACCAATCGCCTCTTGTGCAATGCCTGCAACTGAAGGAATGAATATAAAAACAAATACTGCTTTAGTTGAAAAAGCTAGAAAAGGAGTCATGGAATTTTTATTAGCCAATCACCCTTTAGATTGTCCAGTTTGTGATCAAGGAGGTGAATGTGATCTGCAAGATCAATCTTTGTATTATGGTGTAGATAAATCTAGGTTTATAGAAAATAAAAGAAAAGTAAGTGAAAAGTACATGGGTCCATTGATTAAAACTCAAATGACAAGGTGCATACATTGCACAAGATGCGTTAGATTTGCAACAGAGGTAGCTGGTGTTCCTGAAATTGGAGCCATAGGGCGTGGAGAAAATATGGAAATAACTACGTATTTAGAAAAATCTATGCAGTCAGAGCTATCTGCTAACGTCATAGATTTATGTCCTGTTGGAGCTTTAACATCAAAACCATACGCATTTGAAGCAAGACCTTGGGAATTAAAAAAAACTGAGTCCATTGACGTGATGGATGCGGTGGGTTCAAATATTAGAGTCGACACCTATAACTGGGAAGTGAAAAGGATTTTACCTAGATTGAATAATGATATTAATGAAGAGTGGATTTCAGATAAAACTAGATACTCGTGTGACGGTTTATTAAAACAAAGGCTAGATGTTCCTTATATAAAAAAAAATAATAAATTACAAAAATCTACTTGGGACGAAGCCATACAAATTATCGCAAATAAGATCAAAGAAATACAACCAAGTGAAATAGCTGGACATATTGGCGATATGACTAATCTAGAGTGTTCGGTAGCGTTTAAAAAATTATTTAATATTTTACAAAGTGATAATTTAGAGTTTAGGGAAAAAAAATATTATATTAATGCAAATGACAAAATAAATTATATTTTTAATTCTTCTATTAAAGGAATAGAAGAGTCTGATTTAATACTTTTAGTAGGAACAAACCCAAGACATGAAGCTACAATTTTAAATGCAAGAATAAGAAAAGCATTTGTTCAAAAAAAAATACCAATTTTTTCAATTGGTAATCCTGGAGATTTAACATATGAATATAAAGTTATTGGAAATAAAACTGATGAAGTTAAACAATTAATTAATAATAAAAGTGAAATATCTAAAAAATTATTATCTTCGAAAAAACCAATTATAATAATAGGTGAGTCAGCATTGGAGCTAGACAGCGGTAAATTTATATTCGAAGAATTGAAAAATTATTTAATTAATAATAATTTTATCAACGAAGAATGGAATGCATTAAATATATTATCACAAAATGCATCTACAGTAGGTCTTTTAGATTTAGAAATGTTATCTCAAAACAGTGATAATAATTTTATATTTTTTGATCAATTATATTCTAATAAATTTAAATTTTTGTATTTATTAGGTTCAGATAATCTAGAGTTTAAAAAAAATAATGAATTTATTGTTTATCAAGGCAGCCATGGTGATAGAGGAGCAGAAATAGCAGATGTAATACTTCCAAGTGCTGCTTATACAGAACAAAATGGTCTTTATTCCAATTTAGAGGGCAGAGTTCAGGAGTGTAAAAAAGCATCTTACCCCATAGGAGAGTCTTTAGAAGACTGGAAGATATTTAATCTTTTATTAAAAAAATTAGGAAAAACTAATAATTTAAATAATTTTGAATTATTAAGAAAAGAAGCGTTCAATTCTTTAAAAAATTTTACAGAAATTAATGAGTTACCTAAAAGAATAATAAATAAAAATGAAAAAATTAATTCCAATTTTAAAAGTGAAGAAGTTTTAATAAAAAAATTAGACTATTACTATACCAATTCTATTTCCCGTGCTTCAAAAACAATGAGCGAATGCAGACAAATAAATGAACATACGCTAAAAACTGGAACAAATAATTAATGTTTGAATATATGCAAATTTTAGGTGGTGAAATTTACAAGATTTTATTTGTATTGGTTCCAATTTTAGTTTCAGTTGCCATGATAGTTTGGTTAGATAGAAGAGTATGGGGGCTAGTTCAAAAAAGAAGAGGCCCAAATGTAGTTGGTCCTTTCGGTCTTTTACAAACTGTAGCAGATGCTTTGAAATATATTTTTAAAGAAATAATCATTCCTGCTAGTGCAAATAAAACAGTATTTATTTTAGCACCTATTATTACGATGACTTTAGCTTTAATTGCTTGGGCTGTAATACCAATGAGTGAAACTCTTATATTATCAGATATTAACGTAGGAATTTTATATTTATTTGCTGTTTCTTCATTAGGTGTTTACGGGATTATTATGGGTGGATGGGCCTCAAATTCAAAATATCCTTTTTTAGGTGCAATCCGATCAGCAGCACAAATGGTTTCTTATGAGGTTTCTATTGGAATTATAATTATAAATGTTTTGCTTTGTGTTGGTTCATTAAATTTAAAGGACATTGTATTAGCTCAACAAGAATTATGGTTTGTTATTCCTCTTTTCCCTATGTTTGTGATTTTTTTTATATCAGCACTTGCAGAAACCAATAGACCTCCATTTGATTTACCTGAAGCAGAAGCAGAGCTTGTTTCCGGATATCAGACTGAATATTCAGGCATGATGTATGCAATGTTTTGGTTAGGCGAATATGCAAATATTTTATTAATGTGTGCAATGGGTTCAATTTTATTTTTAGGTGGTTGGTTGCCTATTTTTGACATATACCCATTAAATTTAATACCATCTCCTTTATGGATGGTTATAAAGATTTTATTTTTATTTTTTCTTTTTGCATTAGTCAAAGCAATTGTTCCTAGATATAGATATGACCAATTGATGAGATTAGGTTGGAAAATATTATTACCTTTTTCTCTTTTTTACGTAGTTTTAACTGCAAGCTTCTTATTTTATTTTGATAAATTACCCAAAGGAAATTTTTAATGACACTTTATAGAATTTTTAAAACTATTTTTCTAATTGAATTTGTTTCCGGATTATTAATGGCAATTAAAGAAATGTTTAGAAAATCAAAAACTATTAACTATCCTTTTGAAAAAGGACCTATAAGTCCCCGCATGAGAGGAGAACACGCTTTAAGAAGATATCCCAGTGGAGAAGAGAGATGTATCGCCTGTAAACTATGTGAAGCAGTCTGTCCAGCTCAAGCAATTACAATAGAGTCAACTGAGAGACCAGACGGAAGTAGAAAAACAACAAGGTATGATATTGACATGCTAAAATGTATTTATTGTGGGTTATGTCAAGAGTCATGTCCTGTTGATGCTATTGTTCAAGGGCCAAATTTTGAATTTGCCACTGAAACGAGAGAAGAACTTTATTACAATAAACAAAAACTTTTAGATAATGGCGATAGATGGGAAAGTGTTTTAGCTAAAAATATTAAATTAGATAAACCATATAGATAAATGTTAGCACATTCTATTTTTTTTTATTTTTTTTCAGTTATTGCTATTTTTTCCTCTTTAATGGTCATTACATCAAGGAGTACAGTCAATTCTGTTTTTTTTCTTATATTAGATTTTATTTCTGTGGGCTGTCTATTTATTATGGTTGGTGCTGAATTTTTAGGAATGATTATATTAATAGTTTACGTTGGAGCTGTAGCTGTACTTTTTTTGTTTGTAGTTATGATGTTAAATGTTGCTGAACAAAAACAATCTTGGTTTATTGGAAAACAATCTACTCATATTCCATCTGGACTTATTGTAAGTGTTATAATTTTACTAGAATTATTAGTAGTAGTGGGTGGGTGGAAGTACAAAGATGACTTAATGACAAGCAGCACATTATCTATATCAAATATATCTAACACTCATCAATTGGGATCCGTTATGTATACGGACTACATTTTATACTTTCAATTAGCTGGCATAATACTTTTATTATCAATGATTGGGGCTATCCTTTTAACTTTTAGGGAAAGAACTGGAGTAAAAAAACAAAGCTACATAACGCAAATTTCAAGAGAACCATCTACATCTATTGAGATGAAAGAAGTTGAATTTAATAAAGGAGTTAAAATCGATGATTGAAATAGGTCTTGGCCACTACTTATCTTTAGGAGCTATTATATTTTTCTTAGGAATCATAGGAATATTTTTAAATAGAAAAAACGTGATTGTAATTCTAATGTCTATTGAATTAATTCTTTTAGCAGTAAATATAAATTTAATTTCTTTTTCAATTTTTTCAGGAGACTTGGTTGGGCAAATATTTACTATGCTCATCCTAACTGTTGCAGCGGCAGAAGCGGCAATTGGACTAGCTATTATTGTGATTTATTACAGGAATAAAGGATCTATTAGAGTTGAAGACATTCATGGAATGCAAGGTTAAATGGAATACGCAATTTTATTTTTACCTTTACTAGGATCTATATTTGGATATTTTGGAAGAACACTAACAAAGTTTTTTTCAGAAATAATCACAAGTTTTTTTGTAAGTATATCTGCTATTTTATCTGTAATTGTGTTTTGGAATGGAATTGAAAAAGATAACTACAATAATTATTTAATTTTTGAATGGATAAGCTCAGGGGACTTTGTTGCCAACTGGTCTATCAATGTTGATCCATTAAGTTCTGTAATGTTAGTTGTAGTTACTTTTGTTTCTGCGCTCGTACATATTTATTCAATTGGTTATATGAGTCATGACCCTCATAAACCAAGGTTTATGTCGTATCTTTCACTTTTTACTTTTTCAATGTTAGCATTGGTTGTTTCAGATAACTTTTTACAATTATTTTTTGGTTGGGAAGGTGTTGGTTTGTGTTCATATCTATTAATTGGTTTTTGGTATAAAAAAGAAACAGCAAATAATGCTGCAATAAAAGCATTCGTAGTAAATAGAATAGGTGATTTTGGTTTAGCTATTGGAATTTATTTAATTTTTTTTTATTTCGGCAGCATTAATTTTAATGAAGTTTTTCAAGCCACACCTCAATTTATAGACAAAAAAATTTCTTTTTTTGGTTATGAAGCAAGTTTAATTACTTTTATTTGTTTGTTTTTATTTATTGGTGCTATGGGAAAATCTGCTCAATTTTTATTACATACTTGGCTACCAGACGCTATGGAGGGCCCTACACCAGTATCAGCTTTGATTCATGCAGCTACCATGGTAACAGCTGGAGTTTTTCTTGTAGTAAGATGTTCTCCATTATTTGAATATTCTCAAACTGCTTTAAATGTAGTTGCTGTAGTTGGTATGATCACAGCTTTATTCGCAGCCTCAGTTGCTTTAGTTCAAAATGATATAAAAAAAATAGTAGCATATTCCACATGCAGTCAATTAGGATACATGTTTTTTGCTGCAGGAATAGGAGCATACCATGTAGCTATCTTTCATTTATTTACCCATGCTTTTTTTAAAGCATTATTATTTTTAGGTTCTGGATCTGTAATTCATGCTTTTAAAGATGAGCAAGATATTAGAAATATGGGAGGAGTAAGAAAAAGACTTCCTTATACTTATATTTTTATGTTGATTGGAACTTTAGCCTTAACCGGGTTCCCTTTTTTATCAGGTTTTTATTCTAAAGATGCAATAATAGAATTTGCTTATTTTAAAAATTCTATATTGGGAAATTATGCGGTATTTGTAGGAATATTCACCGCCTTTTTGACGGCTATCTATTCTTGGAGATTATTTTTTAAAACTTTTCATGGTTTGTACAACAATAAAAACATTCCAATCAATGACACACACGAGTCTCCAACAATAATGTTAATTCCGTTATTTTTTTTAGGTATAGGAGCCTTATTAGCTGGATTTATCTTTAAAGAAACTTTTATAGGTCATCATAATAATGACTTTTGGCAAAATTCTATTTTTTTTTTAAATGAAATTAAACATGATCATATTCCTTTGTGGGTATTATTAGTAACACCAATTTTAGTGGTAATTGCAATACCGGTATCATTTTATTATTATGTTATTAATACTAAAATTTTAGAAGAATTTAAGACCACCAATCTACCTTTATATAATTTTTTATTAAATAAATGGTATATCGATGAGTTATATGAATCGATATTTGTTAAACCAATAAAAAAATTAGGTTCTTTTCTCTGGAAAACTGGAGACCAAGGAATTATTGATAAATTTGGTCCAGATGGAGTGTCTAAAATAATTAAAATGATATCCAACAAAGCAGTCAGATTTCAAACTGGCTATATTTACGATTATGCTTTTGTAATGCTTATAGGGTTATCAATTTTATTAACTTATTTAATTTTACACTAATATGAATT
>VMHT01179160.1_pt1 | contig 11750 bp, 7 predicted proteins | sample 4693611 | NCBI WGS metagenome assembly VMHT01 (sample SAMN12280063, study PRJNA550983) | marine metagenome | isolation source: seawater sampled from same location over 5 years 0.02-0.2 micron viral filtrate | place: USA: collected off the coast of southern California halfway between the port... ...
AATTACTGACTTACTGGAAGATAAAGAGAAAATTCAATATCCAGTCGCTACAACATTATTTTTTAGATATTTAAAAAGAATTGTTTCCCATATTGTTAATGCTGCAACAGCATTGATAATGCCTACTGATCAGATAGATTATTTAGACGAATAAAACTTTTTAACTAACGTCCCAAGTACCTAAAGAACGTATTAGTTTATCAAGTTCACCTTCACCTTTTTGTTCTTTAGCCATATCGATTTGACCATGAACTTCTTCGGTAAAAGAATCTCTCTGGACTTTTCTAAATACGCCAAGAGGTGTTGGGCCATATGGACCATGGGAAAGTCTAGATAAAGAGAATGCAATTGTTGGATTCTCTTCATGAATATTGTGTACATAAATCTCAGACTCGTCAACATCTTTAGTGTCTACAATCTGTGCAACACCATTTCTGATAACTACTGCTTTGTGGCCATCTTCCCCAAAAACTGTTTTCTCACCGTGAACTAAATTAATTTTATTTGCCACTTTTGTCTCTTTGTTAGTCAACTGCTCAAAAGCTTTGTCATTGAATACATTACAGTTTTGATAAATCTCTACAAATGCTGAACCTTTGTGATTTTTCGCTTCTTCCAGAATATTTGCTGTGAGATCTCTGTCCATATCAATAGACCTAGCAACAAAAGTTGCTTCAGCACCTAATGCAAGACTCATTGGATTGAGGGGCATTTCTACTGAACCAAAAGGTGATGATTTAGTCTTTTTACCTTCCTCACTAGTAGGAGAGTATTGACCTTTAGTGAGTCCATAAATCTGATTATTAAACATAAGAATTTTGATATTTACATTTTTACGAAGAGCATGAATTAAGTGGTTTCCACCAATAGATAATGAGTCACCATCACCAGAGACAATCCAAACAGATAAATCTGGATTCGCTACTGATACTCCAGTAGCAACTGCAGGTGCTCTTCCGTGTATTGAATGAACACCATATGTGTTCATGTAATATGGAAATCTAGCTGCGCAACCAATTCCAGAGACAAAAACTATTTTCTCTTTTGAGATACCCATTTCAGCCATGAAGTTTTGAACTGATGCCAAGAGTGTATAGTCACCACAACCAGGACACCATTTAACCTCTTGGTCACTTTGCATATCCGTTCTTTTATAAGAAACTGGTACTTTACTCATTTATTATTTCCTCAATTTTATCAGTTAGCTCTTGAGCCGTAAAAGGTTCACCAGCAACTTTATTAATTCCACGTGCATCAACTAAGAATGCCTCTCTTACTAATTTAAGCAGCTGTCCAGTATTTAATTCAGGAATTATTATTTGTTTAAATTTTGATAACAGTTCTTGTGTATTGTCTGGGAAAGGATTGAGATGAACAAAATGAGCACTCGCAACTTTTACACCTTTTTCATTAAGCCTATTTACTGCTTGTGTGATACCTCCATAAGTTGAACCCCAACCAAGCACTAACGTATCAGCAGATTCATCGCCATGAAGTTCTAACTTATCAATATCGTTTGCTATATTGGACACTTTCCAAGCTCTCATGTCTGTCATATATTGATGGTTTGCAGAGTCATAAGAAACATTTCCTGTCCCTTCTTCTTTCTCAAGGCCACCTACTCTATATTCAAGTCCGGGTGTACCAGGTAGTGCCCATGGTCTAGCAAAAGTATCAACATTTCTTAAAAATGGAAGGAACCCATCTTCTGTATTGAGTTTTGTAATAATATTTGTATCTAACTTACTTAATGTTTCCGTATCTGGAAGCTGCCATGGTTCAGATCCAGTTGCTACATAATTGTCTGATAATAGAATTACTGGTGTCATATACTTCAAAGCAATTCTGGCTGCTTCATAGGCTGCAAAAAAAGCGTGAGAAGGTGATTTAGCTGCAACAACAGGTAAAGGTGATTCGCCATGTCTTCCATACATTGCAAACAAAAGGTCAGATTGTTCAGGTTTAGTCGGAAGACCAGTTGAAGGACCACCTCTTTGAACATTTACAACTACTAGTGGTAATTCTGCTGATAAAGCTAATGATATTGTCTCACTCTTTAGAGCTAATCCAGGTCCACTAGTTCCGGTAACTGCAAGTTTTCCGGTAAAAGAAGCACCCACAGACGCAGCGGCAGCTGCAATCTCATCTTCAGCTTGAAATGTAATAACATTAAAGTTTTTATGTTTTGAGAGTTCATGCAAAATATCTGATGCAGGTGTAATTGGGTAGCTGCCATAAAATAGACCTAGATTTGCTTTCTCAGCAGCAGCAATTAAACCCCAGCTCAAACCAATATTGCCATTAATATTTGTGTACTCACCTGGCGGAAGGGACGCTTTCTCAACAATATATGTATGATGAAATGCCTCAACAGTTATACCAAAGTTGTATCCAGTTTTTAAAGCTTTGACGTTTGCTTTTGCAATTTCAGGAAGCTTACTAAATTTAGCATTTATCCAATTTTCTGTATCTTCTATCGGTCTATTAAAAGTCCATGAAATCAGACCAAGAGCAATCATATTCTTTGATCTTAGAACTGCTCTTCCAGGCAAGTCGAACTCTTCTAAAGCTTCTTTTGTAAGTTTTTCCATTGGTACTTGAAATACTCTATATCCGTCAAGCTCACCGGATTCTCTCGGGTCAACTTTATATCCTGCTTTTGTAATATTTTTTTCATCAAAAGCATCTTCATTTAAAATTAACATTCCATTTGGCGCTAGATCATGAAGGTGTGCTTTTAATGCTGCTGGATTCATTGCTACCAGGACATCTGGATTATCACCAGGAGTTAAGATATCGAAATCTGCAATTTGAACTTGAAATGACGATACACCAGCAATTGTACCCTGGGGAGCTCTAATTTCAGCTGGGAAAGCTGGCAATGTTGCCAGGTCGTTTCCAAACACTGCTGATGTGTCAGTGAATCGAGTACCAACAAGCTGCATACCGTCACCAGAGTCACCGGCAAATCTGATTGTTATTGCAGGTATAGATTCAACAGTTTTATTTTCAATAGTCATAATTTTTTCCTATTTTTATTTTAATCTTTGCGGGGACAATGTAATTTTATTTTCTTAAGTTCCTAAAGAATTAAATTTCATTCATAGGATTTAATTCTCTGAAAAGGCCAATACCTATATTTAACTTTTAAACATTTATCTGAATCAATAGAACCTAATGTCCGAGAATCACTAGTTGATAATTTTCTGTCATCCCCAAGCACAAAAAGTTCATTTTCTTTTATTTCATACTTTATAAAATCATCTGTCATGGTTCTAGCCCAAGGGTCTGATATAGTTTCATCATTTATAAGTACACTTCCATCAGAAGATGATATTACTTCACCGGGAAGTCCGATAACTCTTTTTACAACATCAATTCCTTTTTCTTCATTTTTAAAAACAACAATATCTCCTCTTTTTATTTCATCTTTGAATTTAAGTGCAAAAATATAATCCTCTGGGAGTAATTCAGGTAGCATACTCTCTTCTTTTATCTCATAGGTAGTAAAAGATTGATTATCATTCTTTAAGATGATGTAGAGAAACACCAAAATTGCTGTTCTTAAATTTACTATTCTTTTCAATGGTTTTAACATATGCTCTACTTCAAATTATAATATATAAAAAAAAGGAGTTTTATGAAATTATTTAAACCTACCAATTTTGCCTACGCACATTGTGATCTGCCCTGCGGTGTTTACGATCCTGCTCAAGCAAGAATTGAAGCCGAGTCTGTACTTAATGCAGCAAAAAAATATCAAGATTCAGATGATGTTAGCTTTAAGCAAAGGTGTGTAACGATTAAAGAAGAAAGAGCAGATGAAGTAAAGCATCACTTGTGGGTACTTTGGACTGATTACTTCAAACCAGAGCACTTAGAAAAATATCCAAACCTTCACGATTTATTTTGGATGGCAACTAAAAAAGCTGGCGAAGCTAAAAAGACAGAAGATCCTGCAGTAGGCGAGGAATTAATAAAACTCATTGATGATATTGATGAGATTTTTAAAGATTCTAAGTCTTAGTCAAACTTTTTAAACAGGAGTCCAATTTCATTTAATTCGACTCCTGTTTTAATTTTATTTACACCCCACAACTCCTCAGTTTCTTTGGGGATTGCATTCCTAACTGATTCGCTTGTTGTAGGCATATAGGGATATAGGAGATTAGCACACGCATCTATTGCTGTAAGTGATGTATAAAGTATTCTTGTTGCTTTTTTCTTATCGTTTTTAATTACTTTCCATGGTTCTGTTTCGTTTAAATAACTATTTACTTTAGATACATATTTCATAGCTTCTTGTAAAGATGATTTAAGTTCAACTTTTTCTATCATGTCTCCAATCACTTTAAATGAATTTTCAAAGTCATTAAGTAAGTCCTCATCTTCTTTTGTTTGATCTGACATTTCATCTAATTTATCAAAGTTATTTTTAATTTGAGAAAATACTCTTTGTACTAAATTTCCCCAAGCGGCCACTAGTTCTTCATTATTTCTTCTAATCATTTCTGATTCACTAATTTCTGAATCAGATTGTTCTGGTAGTGCAGATGCAAGAGCATATCTTAAAGCATCTGGATTCCATTCATCTAGGTATTCATCAAGTGATTTCCCAACGCCTCTACTCGCTGATGCCTTTTCACCTTTAACAAGTATGTATTGATTAGCAGGTACATTAGTTGGAAGATTTAGATTCTCATACCCTAAAAGAATACTTGGCCATATAACTGCATGAAAAGGAACATTGTCTTTACCAATGAAATAAAATGTTTCAGCATCTGGATTTAACCACCAATTTTTCCATTCATCAGGCTTGTTATTAATCTGTGCCCATTCTTTTGAGGCTGAAAGATAACCAATAACTGCTTCAAACCATACATAGATTTTTTTTCCTGGACCAAGGTCGTCAACAGGGATTTTTATGCCCCATTCCAAATCTCTTGTTATTGCTCTATCTTGCAACCCATCTTTTACAAAAGATTTAGCCCAATTTATTACATGGGGTCTCCAACCTTTTTTGGTTTCAAGCCATTTCGAAAGTTCATTTTGCACCATGCTTAGTTTTAGAAAGAAATGTTCAGTTTCTTTAAACTCTGCTGAGTTTCCAGAGATTTTGCTTACTGGATTAATTAATTCTTCTGGGTCAAGGGTTTTGCTACAACTATCACATTGGTCTCCTCTAGCTTCAGCATAAGAGCAGTATGGACAGGTGCCCTCAACATATCTATCAGGTAGAAATTTATTTTCACTGGCATCATATGCCTGTAATGATTTTTGCTTATCAATGAACCCTTTATTTAATAATTCATTAAATATGTCATGAACAACTTCAATATGTGTATCTGTCATAGTCGTTGTGTAGTTATCCCATGAAATGCTTAACTTATCCCAATAACCTAGAAATTCTTTATGATATTTGTTCACTATGTCAATTGGTTTAACACCTTCAGCATCGGCACGAACAGTAATAGGAGTACCATGAACATCACTTCCTGAAACCATTAGTACATCATTTCCGATGACTCGATGGTATCTTGCAAATATATCCGCAGGAAGATAAGCGCCACCTATATGACCCAAATGTCTTGAACCACTTGCATAAGGCCAAGCAACAGCTACCAATATATTTTTTGACATGCAATAAGGATAGTCTTATTAATTTTGATAAATTTAAAAAAAGATTTCAAATTTGAAACATACAGGAAACAATTCAGCAATAATCATTTAACTTTTACAAGCTGTAATTACTTTTTAACTCCATTAAATTTAATTTTTAAGCAAAGGAGAAAAATGGAATCGATGATAATAAGTTCAGTTGACAATTTATGGGTACTCATCGCTGGTATCTTAGTTATGTTTATGCAACCTGGTTTTATGTTGGTTGAGACAGGGTTTACGAGATCAAAAAACTCAGTCAATATTGTAATGAAAAACTTTATGGATTTTTCAGTTGGAGCAATAACCTACTGGGGATTTGGGTTTGCATTGGCATATGGAGGCTCTACCCTTGGAGGCTTTTTGGCCTATGGAGATTTCTTCCTTGAAGGTCAAGCAAGTACATATTTTTTTCAAGTAGTATTCGCAGCAACCACTGCAACAATTGTTTCAGGTGCAGTTGCTGAAAGAACAAAATTTAGCGCATATCTATTGTTCCAACCTTTTATTTGTGGAGTTATTTATCCAATCGTCACTCATTGGGTATGGAGTGGCCAAGGATGGTTAGGTGACTTTGGATTTGTAGACTTTGCAGGATCAGGTGTAGTACACATGGTTGGTGGTTTTGCAGCGTTAGCAGGTGTAATGATTGTGGGACCAAGAATAGGAAAATATGACGATAAAGGTTCGCCATTACCACTTCCAGGAAGCTCAATGGTGGCAGGAGCTTTAGGTGTATTTATTCTTTGGTTTGGCTGGTATGGATTTAATGTTGGTTCTGCTCTTGCAGCTGTTGATGTAAATCTCGCAGCTATTGCAGCTACTACAACACTTTCTGCAGCAGCTGCTTCAATAGCCGCTATGTACACATCTATGATTTCTGGTAAACCAAATGTAAGCATGACCTTAAATGGAGCTTTGGCAGGTCTTGTTGGAATTACAGCCGGATGTGCAAATGTTAACAATTTAGGCGCTGTTTTAATAGGATTAGTATCAGGTGTATTAGTTGTTTACTCTATTAACTTTATTGAAAAAAAAGGTTTAGATGATGCTGTGGGCGCAATCTCTGTTCATGGAATTTGTGGTGCCTGGGGCGTTTTAGCAGTAGCATTTTTTGATACATCTGAAGGCTTACTTTATGGTGGAACATCATTATTTGTACCACAAATTGTCGGCATATTGGCAATTGGTACTTGGGCTTTTGCAACATCATATGGAGTATTGAAAACAATAGATTCAATATTAGGTCTAAGAGTAACACCTGAAGAAGAAATAGCAGGTTTGGATGCTTCAGAGCATGGAACTACAGCTTATGGTGACTTTATTACTAAAAAGTAGACAATATACATTGAAAATCAGTCATAATTCACTTAGGTTTCCCCCTTTTTGATCGTTTGGCTGATTTTCATCTTTATATTTAACAAATAATAAATTACAATTATTAAATAATGTTTGATTTTTCAGAAAAAGATTCTTGTGGCGTAGGATTTATAGCTTCTAGGAATATTCCCCCAACACATGGAATGACACTCAAAGTGCTTGAATGCTTAGCTAATTTAGATCATAGAGGTGCTAAATTTGCTGATGGAACTGGAGATGGTGCTGGTGTACTGACTGAAATTCCTTTTGAGCTTTTAAGAGCAGAGTTAGATGAATTAAACATTGAACATGATACAAATAAAAAAATAGGAATAATTTCCTGTTTTTTTGATCCAAAAAATATTGATGAGTCTAAAGATCTAATTAATATTGAACTTAATAATTCCGGTATAAAGCTTTTGTATTGGAGAAAAGTTCCAACTGATAAACAAATATTAGGCGATCTTGCTAGAGAGTCTAAGCCTTCTATTTACCAAGGTATTCTTAGTGCTGAAAATGAATCACATAAAAATTTTGAAAAAAAATTATATCTATTTAGAAAAGTTCTTGAGAAAAAGATATCAGACATTGAATTCCTAAATATTCACATTAACTCTTGTTCATCAAAGACTGTTGTTTATAAAGGACTTTTTACAGCAAAGCAAACTGCCGACTTCTATTGGGATTTAAGAAACCCACTTTATAAAACAAGATTTGGTATTTTCCATCAAAGATTCTCTACTAACACATCATCTACATGGGACAAAGCACAACCATTTAGAATGCTTGCTCATAATGGTGAAATTAACACAATACAGTCAAACTTTTCTTGGATGAAAGCTAGGGAGGTTGATGCTAGTTCATCTTTTTGGAAAGATGATATTGAGAAACTTAAACCTTTTGTTGATGAATCAATTTCAGACTCAGGACAATTAGACAACGCCATTGAGTTACTTGTTAGGTCTGGTAGAACTCTTTCTCATGCGCAAGAAATGTTAATACCATCTGCATGGGAGAATAATCCAAGGTTTACAAATAAGCAAAAAGCATTCTACCAATATCATTCTTTTCTAAGTGAACCATGGGATGGTCCAGCAGCAATTATTGCATCTGACGGAAGAGATATAATTGCGGGCTTAGACAGAAGCGGTGTGAGACCTATGAGGTGGATGGTTTCTGATAGATACGTGTTGGCGGCTTCCGAGGTAGGAATATGTCCATCAGTTGAAGCTGGCGCATATAAAACAGCACAACTTGAACCGGGTCAAACAATCAGATATAGAATTGCAAACGATGAACTTCTTGATGAAAGTCAAGTGATTACAAAGTTAAGTGAAAAAAATCCATATATTGACTGGGTAAATTCAAAGCCATTAAATGTTGATGAAAAATTCAGTGACAAACAAGATGATGGAATAGATTCAGATCAAATGTCTTTGTTTTATGACTACACACCTGAAGAGGAGAGATTAATTTTGCTACCAATGTTAAAAGGGGATATCCCAACTGGATCTATGGGCAATGATACTTCTTTAGCTGTTATGAGTTCTAATAATCCTAGGCTTACTAGATATTTTCATCAACTTTTTGCACAAGTTACAAACCCCCCTATTGATCCAATCCGAGAAAGATTTGTTATGTCAATCAAGACATATCTTGGTAAAAGAGGTTCAATATTAAAAGAAACTGCACAGCAAGCTAATCTCATTTCTCTTGATTCACCTATTTTAAGTGGCGCCTCATATGATTCTTTAACAAAAGGAAAGGCATTAAGAGATAAATCTGTTGTAATCAACACTAGTTTTAAAAAAGTTGAAAATACAATTGAGGAAGCCTTAAAAATCGTATGTGAAACAGTAAAAACAGAAATTATTGAAAATAAAAAATCTGTAATCATACTGTCTGATAGAGATATTCAAATTGGTGAATCAGTACTGCCCTCATTAATGGTTCTAGCAAAAGTACATCATTTTCTGATTGAAGAAGGGATAAGGTTAAAAGCATCTTTAGTAGTAGTTTCTGGAGAGGTTAGGGATTCACATGATTTAGCTTGTCATATTGCTTATGGAGCATCTGCAGTATGGCCATATTTAGCGCTTGAAAAAGTTAGACAGCTTTCACTACAAAATGACGAATTAGAACTTCCACCAAGTATAGCTCAGGAGAACTATCGAAAATCTTTAAATAAAGGTTTGTTAAAAATAATGTCAAAAATGGGAATTTGTACAATTTCCTCTTACAGAGGTTCAGAACTTTATGAAATTATTGGATTAAATGGAGATGTAGTTAATGATCTTTTTAAGTTCTCTAAAACTAGAACTGAAGGATTTGGGTATCAACACTTCTATGATAATTTAAAAATTTATGGCAATGAAGAAGAAAAAAACCTTAGAGTTGGTGGATTTTATAAACATAAAAAAGATGCAGAAACACACGTGACTGCACCAAAAACTGTACTTAAATTACAAAAAGCTGTTCGTTCAGGTGATATTTCAGATTGGCATATTTATCTTGAAACCCTTGAAGATAGAGTTGATGTTCAGCTACGAGATATGTTTTCTCTTCCAGAAACAATCAACAATAATAAGATTGCAAAAGAAGAAATCTTAAAGGAAATATATAAAAAATTTACCGTAAGTTCGATGTCCTTAGGTGCCTTATCTGAAGAGGCTCATCAAGCACTTGCAATTGCTATGAATCAAATTGGAGGAAAATCTGGTTCAGGTGAAGGAGGTGAAGATCCTAAAAGATACAATACTGATAAAAATTCAAAAATTAAGCAAATAGCATCTGGAAGATTTGGAGTTACTCCTGACTATCTTGCTTCAGCCGAAGAATTTCAAATAAAAATGGCTCAAGGTTCAAAACCTGGAGAGGGAGGTCAGTTACCAGGCTTCAAAGTTGATAAGCATATTGCAAAACTTCGACATACTGTTGAGGGTGTAACTTTAATTTCACCACCACCGCACCACGACATCTACTCAATAGAAGACCTTGCACAATTAATTTATGATCTGAAAACTTTCAATCCTGATAATCCAGTATCAGTAAAACTTGTTTCTGAGCCAGGAGTTGGAACGATTGCTGTAGGTGTAGCTAAGGCTGGTGCTGACATAATTACAATTGCTGGAAGTGATGGAGGAACAGGTGCTAGTCCATGGGTAAGTATTAAACATGCAGGATCTCCTTGGGAACTAGGGTTAAGTGAGACACACCAGGCTTTAGTAAAAAATAATATGAGGCATAAAGTATTAATTGAAGTAGATGGAGGCTTAAGATCCGCAAAAGATGTAATTATAGGAACAATTTTAGGAGCTGATAGATTTGGTTTTGGTACCTTACCTTTACTCGCATTAGGTTGCAAAATGGTTAGGCAGTGTCATGAAAATACTTGCCCAGTAGGAATTGCAACACAAGATGAAAACTTAAGATCAAAATTTCCAGGAGCTCCAGAGCAAGTCATTCAATTATTTAATTTTATTGCAAATGATGTAATTTCATATTTAGAAAAGTTTGAAGTAGGTAATCTTGACGAGTTATTGGGCAGAGCAGATTTATTAGGTTTAAAGATTTCTGATAGTAACCTTTCAAAAAGTTTACATAAAATATTGATGAATTTTTCTATTGAAGAAAAACATCCGGGATTTATAAGACATAGTGAAGGAAGACTGTCCCGAAGAATAACATCTGAAGTAATCAAATCAGTAGAAAATGAACAAAAATCGTTTATTCAATATCCTATAGCAAACGAAGATAGAAGCATAGGTGCGAGAATATCTGGAGAGGTAACTTTAAAAAATCTTTCTTCAAAAATTATTCAGTATCCGACAACAATCAGTCTTTCTGGTGCGGCTGGACAAAGTTTTGGTGCATTTATTCGAGATGGTATAAATCTAAAGTTAACCGGTAACGCTAACGATTATGTTGCAAAAGGAATGGCTGGAGGAAGCATAACCATTATTCCTCAAGGTAGGAAAATGAAGGGGGCCTATCATGCCGCAGGCAATACTATTTTATACGGAGCAACTGGTGGCCAGCTCTTTATAGCAGGAACAGTAGGACAAAGATTTGGTGTCAGAAATAGTGGAGCAATTGGTATTGTTGAAGGCTGTAGTGCTCATGGTGCAGAATATATGACAGGTGGAACTTTAGTAGTTCTTGGCAGTATAGGATTTAATTTTGGAGCAGGCATGACAGGAGGGAAAGCAATAGTTCTCAACACTCAAAAAAACTTTAAACAGTATATTTCCGAAACAGCTCCTGAATACAAAAAATTAACTGATATTGATAAGTTAGAATTAAAAACACTTTTAGAAGTACATTATGAAAAAACTAAATCAGAAACTGCATTAGGAATATTGAAAAAATATGACAATTGGGACAATATGTTTTCAGTGTTTGGTGGAATAGCTGAAGTTGATAATAATGCCATAAGTAAAAAACCAGAAAATATCAAAGCATTAGATTAATTAATACTACTAAAAAAATTTATATCATTTAGCATAAAATTATGCAGAATAACTCAACTGTAAAATATTCCAATAATATATCTTGGGAAAGCGTTCTTGAATTGATTTATGATTCAAGAGTTGACTCAGTTGGCTTAAAAGAGCGTGTATCTTCACTTGCGACACGAAGTGTAAAAAAAGATTCAAAACTACAAGCTTTAAAGATGATTGTTTCAATGTGCGACTTAACGACATTGGAAGGCGAAGACACAGAAGGAAAAATCT
>VMHT01119491.1_pt1 | contig 11746 bp, 9 predicted proteins | sample 4693611 | NCBI WGS metagenome assembly VMHT01 (sample SAMN12280063, study PRJNA550983) | marine metagenome | isolation source: seawater sampled from same location over 5 years 0.02-0.2 micron viral filtrate | place: USA: collected off the coast of southern California halfway between the port... ...
ATTTCATAGAAAATGATATTCTGATACACGGAGACCTCGCATAATGGCAAGTGAACTTAGAGTAAACACCCTGAAGGATGCCAGCGGGAACAACAGCATTGCCACCAGCTTTGTTGCAGGGGGTAGTGCAAAGGCTTGGGTTAACTTCAATGGCACAGGTACTATTGCGGCACGAGATAGCAACAATGTAAGTAGCCTCACTGATAACGGGACGGGAGACCACACAATTAACGTCTCAAGCAGTTTAGGCAACATCAACTACGCTGTGACTGCTGGCGGTGGGTTTGCCTATGGGAATAGTGGCGCACAGGACACAACTGTTCAGTGTTACGACATGACCACAAGTGCATTTGACCTTGCTGTTGGTTACAATAACAGTGGAACAGCGACCAAGAGAGACCATTCCTTGAATGTCGCACACGCTTTGGGAGACCTCGCATGAGTAAGGCAGCAGAACTCGCCGCACTGATTGGTTCGCAGTCGGCGTTGTCGAACAGGAACCTGATTATCAACGGTGAGATGCAGGTGGCGCAGCGCGGCGATGTCACTGGTAAGACCGGCGATAACACTTACGGTGGGCCAGACCACTTTAGCTTGCGTATTGGTAGTATTGGAACTTGGTCAATTTCTCAGTCGTCCACTGCCCCAGACGGCTTTGCCAATAGCTATAAAATAGATTGTACAACGGCAGATGCTTCTCCTGCCGCTGGTGACAGACTGATGTTTACTTACAGGTTTGAGGGACAAGATGTTCAACAGCTTCAGTATGGCACTTCATCTGCTAAAAGCGTTACGCTTTCATTCTATGTAAGGTCAAATAAAACTGGAACGTATGTAGTTGATTTATTCAACCATGACCCTAGCACTGACAGACATTGTGCAAAAACCTATACTATTTCATCTGCGAATACTTGGGAATATAAGACTATTACATTTGCTGGGGATACTTCACAGGGCTTTGATGACGACAACGGAAGAAGCCTTGATATCAACTGGTTTTTAGGTGCTGGTACAGACTTTACAAGCGGCACATTAGCTACATCATTTGCTGACTTGGTCAACGCTAATCGTGCAGCAGGTCTGTCTGTTAACCTTGCTGATAGCACTGATAACGAGTGGCTTATCACCGGCGTCCAGCTAGAAGTAGGCGAACAGGCCACGCCGTTTGAGCATCGGTCCTTTGGCGATGAGTTGGCTAGGTGTCAGAGGTATTACGAACACACTTATCCATATGGAACTGCTCCCGGCACTGCAAATGGTGGTATCGGTGCTGACCATAGATATGTTGGCAGAGAAACACCAAGCAACTATGGGTATTATACTGGACACTATAGAGTAGAAAAACGGGCGGCGGCTACTGTTACAGTTTACTCGTATGCTGGAACAGCAAATCAAATTGCACATGGCGATACAGGTGGTGATTCTGGTGCTGTTGGAGTTATTCAAAGCGGTACAACTTCTTTCTTGCCTAGAAACACATCTGGTAGCGGAGTGTCGGCAAGGGCATTGCTGTACCATTTTAAGGCAGATGCAGAACTCTAGAGGTTATCATGGTAATTGAAAACGCAAAATACGAAGAACATCTTGGTGAGAACTGTGGCATTGAAGTTACAATAGATGGGGAAATTTGTCATGTACCCCTTGAAGTGGGCAACCGCCACTATGCAGAAATCATGCGTCAGGTCGCAGCCGGTACCTTGACCATAGCTGACGCCGACTGATGAAGCTGGTGATGGAACCCGTACTCAAAACACAGATGGAACTTGAGGCACACGAAAAGGAGTGCGCCATCCGGTACGCCTCTGTGCAGGAAAAGCTAGAGGCACTGGACAAGCGCATGTGGCGTCTTGAGGCAATGATTATGGGCAGTACGGTGATGGTGGTTGCTATGGTAGTTACAGTATTTATGGGAATGAATTAGTATGTCTGACGTAAATAAAATATCCACCGACGCAGACCTGATGGATGAAGTTGGTACGCTTGCTGCTGGCCTACCAGCGGGAACTCCCCAAGTAACAGCCGTCGTTCCCACTGTCAGCGATGACGAACTTCAAAAAACAACGGATACTCTTATCGCCCAGCCCGACACAGTAACCGCATCAACAGCGGATATAACTGGCTTGACTGTAGCTACACCCACAGTATCTGGTCCCTCTCTTGGGCAGGTATCCTCTACGACAAAAATCGCTCCCGACATTACGGGCATGACAGCGGCACAGATTGAGGATGCACGTCGTCCTCAAGTTGACATCTCGCAGGTTGAGGGCACTGTATCCGCTGGATCACAGGCGGTAGCCGCCACACAGGAACTCGACCAACGCGCTACTGTCCAGTACCAGCTTGGTGAGTTGCTGGGTAGCATCGAAGAGGGCAAGCCTATGCCAGCATGGGCCGCACCTGCCGTACGCAAGGTGGCCGGTGTTATGCAGGCACGTGGCTTGGGTGCCTCGTCTATGGCTGCAGCGGCTATGACGCAGGCTGTTATGGAGTCGGGTGTTGTTATCGCTGCACAAGATGCAAACAAGTACGCCACGATACAGCTACAAAATCTGAACAATCAACAGCAGACAGCCCTAGCTAATGCTGCCGTTTTTGCTGGTATGGACAAGGCAAATTTGTCCGCTCGTCTGCAGGGTGCCGTCACCAACGCGCAGATACTTTTGTCAACTGAGACAAAGAACCTCGACGCACGACAACAGGGCAATACCCTGTCATACAACGCCCTAACACAGGCTATGTTCAAGGATGCTGCAGAAGACAACGCCCGACAGCAGTTCAACGCAAAAAACGAGATACAGGTTGAAGAGTTCTTTGCCGAACTGGGATCACAGGTAGAGGCTGCAAACGCTAATCGTGTGGCTGCTATGGAGCAATTCAACGCAGGTGAAACCAACGCCATGACGCAGTACAACGCATCACTGCGAGATGCTAGGGCAAAGTTCAACGCCAACATGCAGTTTGCCATAGATCAGTCGAACGTCCAGTGGCGCAGACAAACAAACACTGCCGCAACAGCAATACAAAACGAAACAAACCGAATAAACGTCCAAAATCAGTTGAATGTATCCCAGAACGCCCTAAATAATCTGTGGCAGATGTACCGTGATAACGCAGCATGGAACTTCCAAAAGAGTGAGTCTGAATTGCAACGTCAGCACGAGGTTGGCATCATGGCTATGGAGTTTGCAAATACCAAAGAATTGTACAGCCAAGAGCAGAAGGATAATCTAGCTATGGGTGTAGGCAACTGGATCGCTCTCTGGGCAGCAAATAGAAACGGCGGAGGAGACGACGGATAATGGATTTGGGAACTATACTGGCTATCGGGTTGCCTCTTCTCGCAGGAACGACGGGAGGAACATCGTCGAAGGGCAAGGGCAAAAAGGAAGACAGCTTCTTGGGGGATGCAGCCTCTGCGTTTGTAAAATTAACTGGGGCAGACGACACAAAACAGCCCTTCTCATATCGTCAAATAGATGCTAGGGCTAGGTCCGTGCAGGAACTAACTCGTGGTAATCCCGCCGCTGGACCCACGCTAAGTGCTGCACAGCCGTTCAACGGATTCCAGAGTCCGATGATGCAGCGAGTAATGGACAGGCTCCAATACTCAAATAATTCGCAGGTAAAAGACCTACTTAGAGAGTACGCAGTAGTAACCCCGACTATAGGTCGATCTGCGCCTACACTTTCACTAGAATCATCTAAGGTAGAGTGACATGAAGATGGACATGAATGCAGCCCCGGTGGGCAGCATCGAAGCAAAAGACGAGTTTTCGTCTGCACCTCCGGGATACGGATTGACTTCGGACAATCAGAGGTGGCCGTGGGGTAAACCCCCACAGATTGTCGATCCTGAACAGGCGATGAATGAAGCGGCTCGTTCCCTAGATGTTCCCAAAATCAAGAAGGAAATGATGAAGCTTTTGATGGTAGGGGCTTCAGTCGAGTCTCTCGTTGAGGGCTACCTGTTTCAAAGCTTTCAGGATGGCAAGTTCAACCCGGATGTGGGGCTTCTGATCAAGGGACCACTTGCCATGTACATAGCTGCTATGGCTGAAGAAGAGGGCGTACCCTACAGGTTCTTCGAGAATGCTGACGAACTGAACAAGGGTGAGATGGATGATCGTACATTCTTTGCAATGATGAAGCAAAACAACCCTGCTCTATTCTCGTTCGTTAAAGAACAGATCAACGAGGGTATCCGGCAGGGCTACATGCCAGAAGAACGCAAAGAAGAAAACTTCTTAAACGTCAAGGGAAGCGAATAGTATGGGTATAGGTGCAGGATTTGCTATGGGCCTTGTAAAGGGCTTTACGCAAAACATAATGACAGAACAGCAAAAGCGTCTTTCTGAAAGGGAGAAGGTGGATGCTATGGATGCTCTGGTGATGGAGTACACCATGAAGCCTGCCGCTGATAGGTCAGCAGCGGGCATCAACGCTGCACGAGCAATGATTAAGGATGCCAGAAAACAACTCAGTGATCGTGATGGTATCGACATATTTGGCACAGCCTCTGACGGCTTAGACCTCGACATGGCTACTCTGTCCTCTACCCTAGATGATGTAGATGGCGCAGAATTTTACTACGGCTCTGGCAATTCAAGAATCCCTGTGTATATACCCCGTCCGACTAGCTACACTGGCGGCACGGCAAAGGCTATGTTTGGCGAATTCGAAAGAATTATGGGCAACGATACTTACAGGGGATATCTTAGTACCGATCCTAGCGCATGGACTGAAATGAACGCCGCAATCAATAATGCAAAATTTGCTCTGATTGAAGAAAACAAGAGCAGGGAACGTGCTGAAGGAGAGGCATTTCAACCCTTGAATTGGAATGCGGATCAGTTTTCTTGGATCAAAGACTTTAACACGCTTCGTCCTCCAGAGTCTCCCAAAGGTCCATCTGATGCGGCTCTCGCCGGTCAAGAAATGATTAACACCCGCAAAGTAGACTCGAACAAGCTTGGAACTGTATGGGCTGTATCGAAGGATGATGGCAGCGTTGACTACGGCCCGTTTATGCTGTCTGATAATCCAGACATTGCAGCGGGACAACAGTTGTCTATCGCAAACTTGAGCAGCATCCTTGAGTCCGCAGATTCAAATGACGTATATGTAGACTTTACAAAACCTATACAGATGCCCGGAATGGAGGATGCCACTCTGGTGGGAGCGTTTCAAGCATCTGTGATGTTGGGAAGAGAGGGTGGACCCTCATATATATCGCGCATTGAGGGTCTATCTCCGTCAGCAGAGAACACGTTTTTGTATTCTCTTCCGACCACCGGGCCTAGTTCTCCAAAAGCTTTGTACACGAAACTCAACACAGCAACAGAGTCCACAGGGTCAACTTTCGAAAGCAAGGTTTTTGCTCTGTACCCCTACATGATAACTGCTCGTTCTGACGATGACATGGCGGGTAACCCTGACAGCATATATACGCTAGTTCCGGCAGAAATATCGCGGCAAAATCACGTGATGAAATTGCACTATGGAATTAATGTGTATGATACTAAATCTTTTGGGGAGATGCGGACTGAACGAGACACAAACAAGCAGGTTATGGATGATCTGGACTTGCTGTCTACAAAAACATCTGAACTCAAGGCGCAAGGAAATCAAGTAGGAGCGTATCAACAGTTTAAACAGGCTGTGTTCCGTGTTCCTCTTGCTTTCGGAAAGTCTTTCGTAGCTGATCTTTCAAACTCGAATAAACGTGATGAGTTCTTTGATCAAGCAGGGATTGATACCGAAAGCATAACTGTAAGGTCAGATAGCTATCAGCCCACGGACAGCGATGAAAAATTCCTTACGGAAGGCTATTTATCTAGCCTGACGACGAACATAATGGATGCAGCGCGAGAGCGAGACAAGAAAGAACCGCGAGATGACGGTATCACGTACGCAGAACTAGCATCACTACGTCTTGGATTAGCCTTCAAGATGGCCCGTGCTGCTGATCCGTCAGGGCGACTGTCAAACCAAGACGTTCAGCAGGCACTTGATCGTCTGGGCAGCGACTTCGATACTGTAGATCAAGTCCTATCAAAAATACAAATCGTAAAGCGTGAGTTTGAATCCCGCTACAGCAAGCTTAACATACTTGTCAACTACGGTGAGGGAACAGGAAAACTCACCAGACAGAACAAGGCTGTCATAGATGCAGCCGTAGCTGTTGATCATCTTCAGAGACGTGCTGATGTCGGCTCAGTAGACAAATCTAAGAGTCAGACACTTTCCTTCAGTGCGTTTGAATCTGCTGCTGGGCTAGTAACAGAGGATAATCAGCAAATATACTACGCCTATAATAGCAACGATCAGGCGCAGATGAATGAAGACAATAAGCCTATAGCGTATACGGCAACTGCGGGTGAAGATGGCGAAACTACATATACCGCCTACACCGGCACGGTTGTTGCAGGGCAGGCTGCTTCAGCGGCTAGCGCGGCTGCTCCTGAAGCACAAAACTATGAATCAACACTGCGGCAGAACATGTTGGCTGAAAGAATAGACTCTCCACCGACCCCATACCGTGCCCCAACTGGTCCGGGAGGCGATGAACCTCTTCCGCCTGCAGCTTCCGATCTACGTAGTGCCGAAGAGATTGCACGACTTGATGAGGTCAGAAGCACAAGCAGACGATTCGATCCAAATGCGGCGACCACAACCCCTAGAAAATCCAAGCCCATACCTCCCCGCGCTGACACGGATGTTTCCCAAGTTCCGGGCGATCAGGGCGATGAAACCCCTGTCGCTGCTGCTGCACCTGAAGCACCTGTCCAGCCGGGGTTGAGCCTAGATGACTATGACATTCGTCCGGGATCAGGAAACAATGAGACAGGGGTTACGATCATAGACAAGCAAACTGGAATCCCCATGCAGGGCAAGTATGTTGTAAAGGGCGGAAGACTGATTCCCGTAGATGCTAATCAACAAGTAAAACCAGCGGTAATGTAGGAAACACCTATGGCAGAACAAACAAGAGCAGACCTAGCGGATGTAGGTGCGACGGCTGGAATCCTGAGTCCGGGAGTATTTCCTGCTGTCGAAGAGGCAGCAAAGGCTTCCATCACCCCACCATCTCGCGTTGATGTGAACAAGGTTCTGTCAGGAGAAATCACTTCTCTTGGCGACACGCCTATTCGCCCGTCTCTTGTAGCGAAGGCAGCACAGAACGATGTTGAGGCCATCTCTGCTATAAACCGCCAAGTTATTGAGTACAATAGAGGCGTTGACAAGGCAGCTTCTGAGCCTCAATTCATGTTTACGAAGCGTGATGATGCGGGCAAACTCGTAGCGGATATTCCGCCGACTCTCTCCACAGACCCCGCTGTGAAGATACCCGTGATAGGTGGCTTCGGCCCGTCAGAGAAGGAGCAAGCCGAAGACATAGCTGCATCTCAAATAAACCTACAGGAACGCTTGGGAGGACTCGTTACTCCTGATGTCCAAGAACTTCTGGCAGACTACTACAGGACTGGATTCTTTCCGCAGGTAGCTAGGGACGCAGAAAACTTGGCAAAGGGAGCATTCAAATTGCCCAAGACTGCGGCAGTGTACGGTGAGTACGCCCTTCGTGCAGCGGCAGATTCAATAGCAACAGACAGGACTTTTGCGGAAGCATGGCAGAACTACTCATCAGACGCCGTTGCAGACCTAGCTGATCACCGCCGGTTTATTTCTAACCGACTCAACTTCGAGCCTACCTACGCAGCGGGACTAAACGAAGAACTCAAAGAGCGATACATTGCACAGTACGGCAGAGAAGCGTACCTACAAAGATACGAACCCCTGATAAACGAAGAGACAGGGGAGCGTCTGAAGCTGCCCCTTGTGTCTGATGAGGCGGCAGATGCACTCCTCACTTTCGGGTTTTCAGAACTTCCCGCACAAGAACAGTTCGCAGCCTTGTTCTTACCCAATCTTGGAGTGTCCACAGCATTCGGCAAGTTTCATCTGGCTAGGGGTGCAGCACAGATTAAAAGAATTGAAAATTCCGCAGAAAAAAATCCCGACATTGTAAAGATGAATCCAACAGATGCCATACGCGCTTTACGGATTAAAGACTCCAAGAACCGTTACGCACTAGCAGTTCGCAAATTTAAAGCGAACATAGGATCGTACTTCTCGCGAACAGTTGGCTACCGGGGACCGATTGGAGATGCCACTGAAAATGCTGAACATGCACGTCAATTAACCAAGCTAGACTCTGAAATAGCAAAATATGATGATGTAATACACACGCAGCAGGCTATAAGGGGCGGTGATGATAGCATTGTAATTGTGGCTGATGGCACTCAAAAGGGTCTGGAAATGACCCTCAAGGATGCCATAACCCGCAGACAAAACCTACAGACTAGGATGGACGATCTTAGACGGGGCACTATGTATACAGGCAACCCGTTTATGGCAGAACTCATATCCGATGAGGTCTTGGTCACTGCAGGTCAAACAGCAGGTTACAACATCCTACCTAGCTTCTTTGAAGAGATGGAGGGTGAGACAGGGGGAATGATCGGTGCTTTGGTTACGGCCTTCGGTGGTCGTCCGGCTCTTAGTGGTATAAAGGGAACGGCTAGGTTTGTTGGCAATGTTACAACTCTTGGTCAGCCTATATCTAACATCGGGAGATTTATAGAGGACATACATCTCGCCCCTCGTTCCTTCTTTGTAGACAGGACATTTGATGACGTAGGTGATGCTCTTGGCAGGCAACTAACTCCTGAAGAGGTTGTTTCTTTTCAACAGGCTAACAAGTTGATGGCAAACCTTACACCCGCCGCTAGAGAAAAAGTATTTACATCCCTACAAAAGTACGGTGAAATTCGCAATCGTATTGTAAATTCTTTCCCTGAAGGAGAACCCAGAATTGAGGCGTTGAATGCCTTCACTCTTTCCTTCGGACATGCAAGTGGCTTGGCTCCCCTGCAAGTCCTAGAAAAAACAAACATCAAGAAGCTAAAGACTAATCTTGAAGGCTTGCAGGGAGCAGTCAATGCACAGCTAGAGGCAGAGGACAGTCTTCGCATGGCCTCTCTGGGCATGGACAATCTTCGTCGTATGATGAAAGAGTCCGGCGATATGATCGATGTAGCCGACAGGGACTACATAGAGATGATGGTCAATGGCTTCGAAGCGGCAGCAGATGGTCAACTGAAGCTTATGAACCTAAGAAAGACAGAATACTTAAAGTACCTTCGTGAATACAAAACATCCGTGATTGAAGACCCTTCATCTGAAATAAGTGGAGACCTGCTTCAAAAGCTGGTTGACGTAGAGGTGAGCCTCACGCCGGGAGCCATGAATGATATAGAACAACAGAGAACCATCCTTGTAAATTCTATGGTTGAACTCGACACTGCCCTTGCAAAACGCATAGAGGGTGTAAATGCGTTGCGCGGAACTGCAGATCATAAACTGGCTTCCGGCAGAATGGCAGAGTTGATGGCTAGTGTGCGGGATCAAAAGGTACGTGCGCTGGGACAGGCTGCGTATAAAAACGCAAACGATGCGATGGGTAACAGGTCTATAGACATGCAGCCCCTGTTCGATGACCTGCTCAACAAGTTGGAAATTTCTGGGGAGGGTGCAATCAGTGCGTTCTTCAGCCCCCAGTCTGAGTTTTTGCGTAGTCGTACGGGCAAGTTTGCATTTGCAGCACTCAACGATGCAGCAGAACGATCTCTCCGCAATCTTACGGACAATGATCAGGCCGACTTTGAACAACTTATCCTGATATCTAGGACTCCTACAAAAGTAGTGTATGATGATCCTCGTTTTCCTGATGGTAAGGAAGTGCCCAATGAACCGGATTTTATTTCTGAAGACGCATCGTTCGCAGAGATAGCTGCCACACTATCCGCGAGACAGTCTGAGGATGGTGAAAGGTTCATGGCCTTTCCCGCCACTCCCTTCGAAGCGGAAGAAATAAAACGACACTTCAACGCAAAGGCACGATCATTTGATGGAGACGACGCCAGTAAGGGTACGCCCTACTCTGATGCTGCAAATGCTGTAGAAGCTTCTTTTGCACAGTTTCCTGAAATACAGGAACCTATGAAAGCAGCAAGAAAAGAGTACAAGCGTGTAGTATTCGATCCTGTGCAGAGTCCCGGTACGCTTGGTAACAAAATTTCTTCGGCTATGCAAAAGACCGAAGTTGAAGAGCCGACACCACAGGGTTATCAGCGTCGATTTGCTTCAGACGAATACCCAGATACTTGGCACGATCCTATGGCACAGGCTGCAGGCATGGCTATATCTACGGGCAATAACTCTGACATTCGTGCATTTGGTGCCCAGATGAACGAGTTTGGCAAGTTTTGGGCAGACAGTGTGACAGAGGTGGGTGGAAGAAGAGTCTTTGTCTACGATATGACCATCGACGGAAACAGTGAAGAGAACTTCAACAACATTGGCGGCATGCTTCAAAACGCTATATACAATGCGTGGGGGGATCAAGTTCGCACCAATACCCTAGATAAACTGAAGCTGGGAAGTCTGGGTGCTACGAGCAGTGCAGGGTCTGGTCCCGTAGGCGGGGCGTACGACTTCTCTCGTATAGAGAACATGAGACAGCTTGAGGGCGAACTCACAGTATACGTAAAAACAGCCAGTGGCGAACTTGAACCTAGACAGTGGTTCAATATGGAACGGTTAATATCTGAAGAAAACGATATTGTGAGGCTGGTCGAACTGGATGCTGACGTTCGTAAAAAATACGAAAAGTTTGTGGAGTTTGTAAATGACGAAACTTCAGACGTAGCAGAGGCTGGCAAACTTGAAATTGCCAGAGATAAAAGGGGCGCACAGAAACTTGACGAGGCATCTAGGCTTCCCGATCCTGCTCAATTCTATGAAAAGTATGTGTTGAACTACAATGAGGGACAGTTCGATACTCTCAAACAGAAGTTCATAGAGGGGTACTCTGCGGCTGAAAGGAACGTAAGTCCAGAAGAAGCAGAAGAAGTGTTTAACCAAAGTTTTGCCTACATGGTGACTAACGGCTTGCTTGCACGAGCAAAAATGTCTCCTAGTTCTGAGGCAACATTTAAATCATTTGACGGAAGCGTTAAGCAGATAGAAACTGCAACTAATGCTGCACAGATGGCAAGCGACTTGAAAGACCCATCCACTTTAAAAATCCTAAGAAATGTATTGAGTGACGATCATATTCAATACATGCAGGATATGGCTGATATGATGGTGATTTCATCAGGCACATCTCTAGCAGGATTTACACAAAAGGGCATACGAGGAATATCTCCCAATGAGATGATTAGTCGTGCATTTAACGTGGCACGTGGCATGGTCAGTCCCACCTACGTTGGGGCGGAGTTTGCTTTCCGTATTCTGGAAGAGCAGAAGGTATCTGCATTTGAGATAGCAGCGGGCAGTAAGGAGGGGGCAAGAATAATGCAGCTTCTTATGAAAGACCCAGAACTCTTGACAGATGCAGATGTCCGCACATTCTCCACGATAGTAACATCTGTTACTGTCAGGGAACTTTTGAAGAAGACTGAACGGGCACCGGACTACGTGCCACAGGAAGCAGTAGAAGCAGCATATTACAACCCTAAGAAGGAACAAGACGATGAAAATGTACAATAACGGCCAGCGCAAGGGCATGATGTACGGCGGGGCTGCAAAGCGTAAGCCTATGATGTACGGCGGCATGGCTACCACCAAAAAGAAAACCCGCAAGAAGGCTCAAGCGGGGGGCATGATGACTGCCACACAG
>VMHT01166733.1_pt1 | contig 11744 bp, 10 predicted proteins | sample 4693611 | NCBI WGS metagenome assembly VMHT01 (sample SAMN12280063, study PRJNA550983) | marine metagenome | isolation source: seawater sampled from same location over 5 years 0.02-0.2 micron viral filtrate | place: USA: collected off the coast of southern California halfway between the port... ...
ATTCACATGCTTGAAAAGCCTCTTTTCGATGTGGACTTGCAACGTGAATGCTGACAATCGGCTCCTGAGGTTCCACACGTCCGGTTCGGTGTGCCATAGCTACAGAGAGCGTCCCAAAGGTGGTACATGCTTGGTTCGCAAGGTTCTCCAGAACGGGTCCAAGTTTTTCTTGCCATGCATCAAATTCCAACGCATAGACTTCAGCATCACCTTCTGTGCCCCGAGTAATTCCAAGAAATGAGACAATTGCGCCACAACCAACTGTCTCAAGTTGTTGTCGAAGAGATTCGTGATCAAGAGAATGAGGCGCTTCTTCGATAACGATATGGCGCCTCATAGCGATGCGAGGGAAGCGTATGATTCAAGGGTAACGGCTCGATGGGACAGCATGGCCGATAGCCCGAGTGCGACCGAACCCATTCACATCATGGGTGCAGGATTGTCGGGCCTCGCTGCAGCTACCATCCTTGCAAAAGCGGGTAAAGAGGTCCATGTTCACGATATTCGCGCGAACTCCGGGGCGCGTTTCGATGGCGACTTCCAAGCATTGGAAAATTGGTCGATGGATGTTGATTTCTTTGATCAGTTGAAGGATTGGGGCTTTGATGCTTCACAATTTCAAGCGACTGAGTTCCAAGTAGTTGATCTCATTCATCCAGACGATGCCATCACACAACCGCAAAGTGACCGGGTAGCCTACCGAATTGTTGAGCGAGGTACTTCAGACCATACCATCGACCAAGGAATGAAGCGACAAGCACTGGAGGCAGGTGTGGAAATTCACTACAAATCACGCATGAAGGAGGAAGACTGCACCATCATTGCTTGCGGTCCTAAAGGAACCTCGGCTGTAGCATACGGGGAGATTTTCAAAACATCACATCCGAATCACATTGCGTTCCAACTTAACGATAAACTTGCACCAGGTGCATACTCGTATCTCATTATCGTCGACGGTGTTGGCCTCATTTGCACTTGCTTGTGGAGAAAACAATCCAAGAGTGAGAGGTTCCTGAACGAAACAATTGCGTGGTATGAGAAGCATTATCCGAATTTGGACCGAACGCCGATCAAGCGTGTTGGAGGAAAGGGTGATTTTACCATCAATCAGCGCTACAAGCAGGACGGTCGATATTACGTCGGTGAATCAGGAGGCCTTCAGGATTTCATGTGGGGCTTTGGCATGCGCATGGCGGTTTGGTCAGGCGTCCTGGCGGCTAAAGACATTCTTGGTGAGTGCGATTACGAAACAGAAGTTCGAAAACAACTGCTTCCTTATGTCCGCACCAGTGTTGCGAACCGCTGGCTCATGAATCGAGTTGGAGATGGCATGTTCAAACGCATGTGTAGGAAGTGGATGAAGGACCAAAAGAAACGTGGGGATGGACTTGTTTGGATTGGTAAATTGTTCAGGCCTCGTTGGTACAAGACCTTCCTGTATCACCTTGTGACTCCGTTCATGCTTCAGAAGGATCCCAAAGCCATGGGTCGTGGAGTTCGCCGTATGCCGTTCCGTAAGGCTAAGTCAAGAGACGCATGGGAACAGTCGCCTGAAGCCGTTGCAATAGGCCAACAATGGGATGACGTTCGCCGTGGTGGAGGGAAGGTTTCCTTCGCAAACGATTCGGATGAGCCGAGTATTTCCAGCGAGTAGACGCGACGATTCGTTCATAATACGAACCGATGTCGGGGATAACATGAGCGACCTCAATTTCGAAGCCATGCCCAACAAACTCGTGAACTATGCTACACTCGATGGTATTGCTGTCATCGAATTGTCAAGTGATGCCGCAGGTGCGCCACTGACCGAAACCAACGACCGCTCCCCGAACACATACACTCACGAAATGATGAGTGACCTCGATGATGCGATCATCAAGGCACGATTCGATGACGATGTATCTTGCATTGTCTTGACAGGAAACGGGTCATCCTTCTTTTCTGCAGGTGCATCGATTCAAATGTTGAACAGTGTTACGCCCGGCTTCAAGTACAACTTCTGTCTTCACGCAAATGAAACACTATCTCGTCTCGAACAAACATCGAAGTTGGTCGTTTGTGCTATCAACGGTCACGCTGTTGGTGGCGGTCTTGAGATCGCTATGGCTGCGGACATTCGAATTGCACGCAAGAACTCAGGAAAGGTAGGTCTCCCTGAAATCAACCTCGGTGTCCTTGCAGGTACTGGTGGTACTGCTCGCTTGACTCGCCTCATTGGAAAGGCAAAGGCTCTCGAGATGATGGTTACTGGTGAACTCATGTCATTCGAGGATGCACATGCCCACAACCTCATCAACCATATCTGGGAGGGAGACGCCGCTGACTTCCGTCAAGACATCCTCGATTGGTGCAGTCAATTCACTCTTCCGAACAAGGCAACCAAGGCTGTTGGAAACATCAAGCGTTCCTGTCAGACCGGTCCAGAGATTCCATTCGAATACCATCTTGCTCTTGAGCGAGAGTTGCAAGCATCACTCTTCAATTCAAATGATGCGAAAGAGGGAATTGCAGCGTACGTCGAAAAGCGTGTTGCAAACTTTACCGGCGAATGAGCGTGATTGGAATGTCCGATTACAACATTCCTGCTGATGTTCCTGACGACCTCGCAGATACCTATCTTGAGAATTTGATGGCTGCAACGTGTGGAACTGGTTTCATGAATCTGTTCGCCTGCGACCAAAAAATCGAGCATCTCAACGATGACTTTTACGATGGAGGAAATTCGATTCCACTCTCTTCGAATGATCCTGGACACCTTTTCGAAATCGGCGCACAAGCACATCGAGAAGGAACGGTAGGTGTTCTCGCTGCACAAGGCGGCCTGGTGTCGTTGTACGGGCGAGATCACCCAGATGTTCCATATTTGGTGAAGCTCAACTCGAAATCACATCTCGTGAAGACCAAGCAACGAGACCCAGTAAGTCTCGCAATGTGGGACATGGATGATGTCATGTCCTTGGTTTCAAACGGACTCAATGTTGTCGGTATTGGCTACACGATTTACATCGGTAGTGAATACGAACATGAGATGATGACCGAAGCGGCTCATTTCATTCGTCAAGCACACGAAGAAGGAATGATTGCTGTTGTATGGATGTATCCTCGAGGAAAAGCCGTTGAGGATGAAAAAGATCCACAACTGATATCTGGCGCTGCAGGTGTAGCGGCGTGCATCGGTGCTGACTTTGCAAAGGTCAATTATCCACGTGCATGGGATGGAATGACACAACCTGAATCGCTCAAGGTTGCAGTAGAAGCAGCAGGCCGATGTGGAATCATTTGTTCTGGAGGTGGAACACTTCCAGCACGCGAGTTCCTTCAACGACTTTGGGACCAAATCAACGTGAGTGGATGCAAGGGTGCAGCAACTGGCCGCAACATTCACCAAAAGTCAACGGATGAAGCCGTACGAATGACTGCTGCCTGCCATGCAATTATCTCCCAAGGCGCGAGTGTCGAAGAGGCAATGGCAATCTTTGAAGGAAATTGAGACAACACAAATCTGGATGTTGAAAACAACATTCGTTCTGTTTCAAGCAAGTTGAACAAGCCTTTATGTGTTCAACTACGGATTTTCCCATATGAAAAACGTTGGTGGGATGGATCGGTTACTACGTGCTCTGTTCGGCTCGAGTTTTGTTTTAATCGATTTCTTCGCCACGATTCAACTTGAGATCGTCTTCCTCATTGTTGGTCTCTGGGGCGTTTTGACTTCAGCCCTAGGATACTGCCCATTTAACGGACTCATGGGTAGGAACACGTGCGCCATCAAGTACAATGAGGCGACGAATGATGCGATTGCCGCAGATCTTGTTTAGTTCTTGGACAAATCATCGCCCATGGTAATGTTACCTTGTTGGTCGATGATGATTGGAGTGCCCTCTTTCCATCCAGGGCAGTTATCTTCAACCCAAATTCTGGTTGCCCATTCGCAAATGTCGTAACCACCGGAGAGAATACCGGATCGCTTGATGTATCCGACCTTGACGATGTCCTTGTCTTTGGAGAGAACGTTGCCAAGTTGTTGGCTTGTCGTACCGTGACGCATCGTGCTGTTGATGTGTTCTAGAATTTCAGCTGTGTTTCGTGGTCGGTCGCCCAGGAATTTCTTGATTTTTTCTCGTATACGTACAGTTTTCATGTTCTTGTCCTCCTTGATTTCGCTTTTCGCTTATTGGCGATGTCGCTGTACCAAAGGAGCGAGGCCACTCATATAACCGTTCCTCCAACAAATGACGACTTTGTTACCATTAATGACGAAATTAGGTGTATTTTTTACACGATATTCATGGACATGTAAGTGAAATCTCACAATTCCAGTGGAAACTAGTAACTAAATGTAAGTAAATAATTGGTTTATAGGTAACAAATAAAAAGGAGTCCCTTCAGAGGGTAACAAAAGTGACTCATTATGTCAAAGAAGACAATTCGCAGCCGTTACCAGCGCCGAATCCTCGATTGGCTTCTGGACGGCGGGGGAACCGTGTCCCAAGCCTCCGAAACTCTTGGCATTGCCATGCCGCATGCCTCGCTTGCAATGCGTCAATTGCGGGAACTCGGCGAGGTTCAGCGCGATGACAGTTCATCAATACGTGGAGCAATCCATCGATTAACGCCTTCAGGTTCCGATCATTTGTTGCAAGATCTCGTGGAGAGGGTTCGAAAGAATGTCGGTGCAATCCCAACAGAAATGGATGCTGTTGTTTTGTCGAATGATCAATCAAGCATCGTTCTTGGAGTACGCTCTGTCCCGTCCTCTCGTCTAATTTCTCTCCCGAGAAGGACGGAATTGTTAGAACATGAGCGAGATGTTTTGTCCAGTGGAAAGCAAGGGGGGCTTTGGGCAGTCCAACGTGGGCCTGAGATACAGTGGATTTCTCTTACAACTTACGAATTGAGTCCAGCACCGACTGAACCGATTGAAGGAACGCTAACAGCCTTCAGCAGTCAAACAGAATCAATCGGTATCCTTCGGCTACGTTTGCTTGATCAATCCGATGCATGGGGTGTTTCGAATGGAACTTGGATTCGATTGGATACTGTTGATGTTGATGGGCCGACCCAACTCCGAGTGGGCGAGCACACGATTGGCGAAGTTGTTGGAACACCGTTTCTGGTCCGCCCCGAGAACGGTTTGTATGCACATTTGCCTTCTTCCGTCGACCGAACATTGCTCGTATCCTCACTCGGCAATCATGCTCAGGTCATGACGGAATCGCTCTCTTTTTCCGATCACAGAACGTTGCCTATCGACATCTTGGGTCCATGGATGAGAAAACGACACCCGCGTCTTTCTTCAACGAAACGAAAGGCGAGACTCCGTTCCTTAACACGATGGCTCTTATCAGGAAGAGGAAAACAACCACACCTGAATCTTCGTCGTTCCCTCTTGGCTGATTTTGGTGAACGGACGTGGAAAGAACATTCCAATGCAATCGACGTTGTCCTTCTCGATGGTATTTCTCAACATGGAGCGACCTGTATTGTTGAGTGGATGCTAGAATCAACCTCCTTTGATATGGTTGTTGAATGGCCATGGGCAGAAATTGATGATTCTGCCTTGATGGAACGTCTGTTGTCTTCGGGGAGGTGTCGTGTTCTTATCACCTCTCGAGGAGAAGCAAAAGATTTCTCGAGCAAAACAGCAGTCGTTCATTCAACGGATCAATTAGCAACCATCTCGTACCGTCAACAGGAGTCGTATGAATTCGAAGTGCAATTGCAGAGGGCTGTATCCCGAACAGAACCCGAGGCGACTCGTGAAGGGATTCCTGCAAATGGGAATGAGCTGTTGAGATGGTTTCATTCTGGGGGTATGGATGAGCGAGTTCTCACAGGTCGAATGGAGAAATCTTCAGAGGTTCGGCAACGAATACGACAGTCGATGCGTATGTATCCGCAGGGTGATTCAGACTTTGCCAATACAGTTGAACGAGAAACACCTCTTGCTGCTTGGATAGCGAGTCCTGAGTCTGAACGGCCTACTCGTTGGAAGCGAATTGGAACCGTTCTACCACAAGGTTGGGTTGATCTCATGGCAGTGACTGCTTTGGATGCAGTTACCTTGACCCATGCTATGGTTCACGCCGATGCCGATTGGAGGAAAGAGGCTGCCCGAGAGATCAACAACGCCTTTGATTCGAATTCGTCTCTTCTCGTTGATCTCGTTCCCCTGCTCGATGTTGATGAGTACAAATCGATGGCAGCCCATGTTCTCTTGCTTTCAATTCGTAAACATCGTCTGGAACTAACATCAGTTCTGCCGAAACTTGCAACTGTGTGGTTGGATGCTCCTCATGATGAGGAACAGGTACTAGAGGCGCTGTTTGATACAAATCAGAATACTGTAGATGACAATCTTTTGCAACGATTCCTCAAAGGTGCAAGCGTCCATCCACGCGGGTCACTCCTTCGAACATGGGCGGAAGTCCTGACGCTGTTTGAAGAGAAGGCACCAATCGGTTTGGATATGATGCGTACCTGCATTAACGTTCTACCTGAGCAGTGGTGGTCAACGTGGGCTTTGGATTGGCTCGATGCACAATTGTCAACTGCAAGTGGACGCGAATGGCTTGCGCATCATCCAAGAAATTGGCCAGGTCTAATCTTCAGGCCCCAAGGGGAATTGCTAGGGCTACCGGGGTTTCCACGCCAACACGTTGGTTACGAAGATCGAACAAATTTGAAACTCAACTTGCTGATGGTCCCTCAAGGCCCGGGAACTGAGGCTTTGATGGATCTACACGACATGATTCAACGATTGGAAAATGACGGCCCAGTGCATCAAGGGCGTATCCATTCATTGGTCGGTTGGTTGGCGTGTGATGTCGAAACTTGGCCCAATTTCACCATGGAGGAATTACTCCAAGGGAATCATGAAATAGCTAAATTATTGATTGGACGAGCGATGTTGCGAAGAATGACTCATCTGCCGATGAGTTGAAATGCAATCGGTAGGAGCACCTGTTGCCGTACGTGCAACATCAGCCTGAGCTACTGTGAAATTGCAATGACGTCTGATACCATCGATACGGCCCGCTATCGAAGACTGGGACGACCCTTCGGGGAGTGAATTCCGGTGCAAAAGCGGAAACCCGGGCTGGCCTATGGGTCCTCGATCGACTTCGGGATGAAATCGAGACAACCAACCGGCCCTACAGCACGCCCTGATACCGAGGGTCAGGCCTTCGAGGAAACTATGAACAAGGCCGTTAGGTATCAGGGCACAGCTTTTCACACTATTCTCTTCGTTTGAAGCGATGTCATCAAAGGCCTCATGCTTCAGCGAACCCATATGCAAGGAGACCGTTCCTTTCGCCGTTGTCTTATCGGTGGGACGTTCGATCGATTTCATTCAGGCCATCAGTTATTGATACAAACCGCTCTTCGTCAAGCAGATTTTATTGAGGTTCATGTGACCAATGATGAGATGGCCCAAGCCAAAGGCGGTTGGGTACAATCTCTTGATGACCGAATGGAGGCATTGTTGAATTGGTTGGGTGACAATGCAAATCAGCGTTACGAAGTCCATGTCCTCTCCGACCCACACGGGCCTGCGCCGATTCATCGTACTGCTGATAGTATTGTTGCAACGGTTGAAACAATCCCAAGATGTCACCAAATCAATGAATCTCGTTATGAGAATGGCCTACCGCCATTGTCCATTTTAGAAGCACCTCATCTCAATGACGAACTTGGAGGCATCCTGTCGTCAAGTAGAATTCGAATGGGCCTTGTTGATCAGGAAGGACATCCATGGATTCCACCATCGTATGAAGGAAAAGTTCTGAGAATGCCCGCAGTTTTAGATGACGAATTCAAAACCCCTATGGGGGAGTTGTTCGAAGGTCCCGAGGATTCTCCAGAAGTAGCCCTTTCTGCTATGCTTGAAGCGTTGCCTCCGAACCATGGTGCATTGGTTGCAGTTGGAGATGTGACCGTAAAAGGTCTGATGGATATGGGTATTTTGCCAGATATAGCGTTTGTCGATGGACAGACCAAACGAGAGGCACTGGATGCTTCTTTGCTGGTCAACAAGGAAGAATATCCACTCAACAATTCAGTAACCAATCCTCCAGGGCAACTTACCCCCGCTCTACTGGATGTTGTTCGTTGGTCACTCCAACAAGACGAGCCAGTATTGATTGAAGTTGACGGAGAAGAAGATCTTGCTCCAATGTTTGTGCTAGCAACAGCCCCTCTTGGAACCATCATTGTATACGGACAACCACGGCAAGGTGTCGTCATGCGGGTTTTAGATGTACAAGCAAAGCAACGAGCACGCAATCTTCTTGTTCATTTCGAGGTTGAAGAATGACAGAATCAACTCTTGTGACCGTTACAGTTTGTGCTCGAGACGGAGCACACTGGGTCAAGGATTGCCTCGATGCAATCCATGCGCAAACTCATCGCCCATTGGAAATCATCGCTGTCAACGATGGTTCAACTGACTCAACAGGACCCACTATGGATGATTGGAAGCAATCGAATGAAGCATCGGATGTTTCTATTTCGATTCTTCATCAAGACGCTCTTGGCTTGTCAGCAGGTCGTATGGCTGCGCTTAACTTAGCTCAAGGTGAATGGGTCGCAATCACCGATATTGATGTGAGACCAGAGCAAGATTGGGTTGAACAAATGTTGATTGCCAATGTTCCTCTTGAGGACGAACAAATCGTAGCGGTGACTGGACGTACAATTTTCCAAACCCATTCTGATATTGTGAGTCGATTCCGAGCGGTTGAAATCGCATCGAAATACCGCAGTAGGCCCAGACGAACCTCACTTGCCAATGGACCTTGTTCCATGTTCAAACGACAAGCGCTTCTCGATGCAGGTGGCTTTGATCCGAAATGGTATCATGCAGAAGATATGGAAGTCAGTCTTCGATTGTTGAATGCAGGTGGAAGTATTGTCTATGCTCCAGATGCCCTTGTATCCCACGTTCCTGAAGTGGGGGTTCGTCGTTTCTTGCACAAACGTCGTCGCGATGCTCGAGCACACGTTCGTATTGTTCGTCACTATCCTTCTCGGCAACGAAGAGGACCTGGATTTGATTTCATAGGCAGTTCAAGCATTGCATTGTCGATTTTTCCAATCACACTCTTGATGCTTTTGAGCATCGTCCCACTTCTTCTTGAATGGCCAATTGACAAAGGTCTGCAAGAGCTATGGCAAACGCAACTCGCCCTTGGGGGATTGATGCTCGGGGTTTTGATTGAATTGATGTTTTGGAGAGGGCCACTTGGGGTGATTACTCGGAGTATGAAGAAGGATGGTGGAAAGAGAGGTTTACTTCTCGCCTTGTCTGTACGAGTCTTGATCCTCCGATGGTCCATTGCCCTGTGGCAAGGACTGCTGCTAGGCTGTATTGATGCAATCCTTGCCAGAAAGGGTCACAAGCGGTTGTTTCGCTGATCACATGACAGTTTCGTCACCAGGTGGTGCACGACTCACTGCGTTCAAAGCAAATCCAAATGCCACCAGTGTGACTGATACGGAGTAAACTCCAACATCAATCCATGTCATGTACATGACACTGTATCCGATGTAGAAACCAAATCCAAGTAAGAGGCACCATGCGCCGATTGCTCGCATCAAGCCACCTTCTGAACCAACCAATGCAGGCCATGTATCATTGAGAACGAGTGAGCGAGCAAAACCTGCAAGGCCACCATCAACATTGGAATTGATTGAACGTAGTCCAAGCCCGAGGAGAGCGAGACATGCTGCAATGAAAACCACATCACCAATAACGAAGGCAGGCGCTCCGTCTTTGCTACCAAAGGCATCTGCAAGTGCTTCGAATGTGAGGAGACCTCCCCATGAGACACGATAGGAGGGATGAATTTCTCCGATCATGTTGAGAATTGCAAGGACTAGACCCCATGTTCCGATACCAACGTACCACTTTGAGAGGGTCACTGAAGGGTTGATGAAGATGTCCGCTAATCCGCCGGACTCTGAATTCTCTTCACTGCTCATGGACTTGCCGACCTCCATTTGCCATATAAGAACAACGAATCATAGTGGACGTTGCTGTCTGTAGCGATTGTTGAATACAGTTCGCATGTTTTCGTCAGCGCTCATCATGATCTCTGCGGATTCAACGTTGCTTGGGATGCAGGAATTGATCTCCTTTGAACGCCCATACCTGCCACGGCTTCGGGTTCGTGCAGTGATGAGTCCCAACATGTCGAGGTTGGCAATGATTCCTGAGATTCGACGCTGGGTAAGAGATGGAAGATTGAGATGGGAGCATGCTTGGTCATAAACGTCGTACAACTGACCGGTCTGGATGTTTTTCAAACCGTTGCGTTCGTTGATCAACACAGCAGCCAAAACAAGTTTCTGTTGTGTTGGTAATCCTGCAATGACGGGCTCGATTTGATCAGCCTCAATCTGATGTTGAGCCATTCGGACGTGATGTTGTTCGACCTTTCCATCTCCGAGCTGTTCTGCTTTTTCTGTCGAGACGCGAAGCAGGTCAAGAGCACATCGCGCATCACCATGTTCCTGTGCTGCAAACGCGGAGCAAAGTGCAATCACTCCCTCCGATACGACCTCTGGTGCGATGGACTCTTCTGAGCGTTGTCGAAGAATATCTTTCAATTGCTCTGCATCGTACGGTGAAAACAAGATGTCTTGCTGGCCAAGACGAGAGCGAACTCGAGGGTCGAGGAATTCTGTAAACTTCAAATCGTTCGATATTCCAATGACGCAAGCCCTTGCATCGTTTAGGAATGAGTTAAGATTCGTGAGGTTGTAAAGGAGGTCGTCTCCAGCCTTGCGGACCAGATGGTCGATTTCATCGAGAACAATGACGTACACGCCCTTTCTCGAATCCATTCTGCGGACAAGTTCTTTGAAAACACGATCAGTCGGCCATCCAGTGAATGGGATTTCATCGATTTCATGATCTTCAAGCAGACTGTTTCCAATATGAGAAAGAACCCGGTATTGTGTATCGATTTGACGGCAATTGACGATAACGGGGGTGATATCTCGTCGCATCTGTTCGCCTTTTTCCTTGAGTAGATTCGTGACATGAAGGGTCACTGCTGTTTTTCCTGCACCAGTAACTCCGTAGAGAATCATGTTTGATGGGATTTGCCCGTTGAGAGCCTCAACAAGATTGAATGCAATTCGTTCGATTTCCTTTTCTCGATGTGGCATAACTGCCGGTCGATGGCTGTGGTGAAGGATTTCTTTATTTGTGAACAAACTTTGTCTGGAGAGCAATGTATCGAAGATGTTTTTCTTCATCATTTAACCTCCATTATATACCCCGTCTTTGGGGAGGCTTACCCCCCGCATCGGGACAGTTTGCTTGAGTCCGAGTCCCCCTCATAAGGATGTCCGTTGAAATTCTTTGGAGGTCTTTATTATGCCATAAAATCAGATTTAATTTCAGTGCATTGATTTCAGGAGATTCCCTTATTATGGGGAAAAAAATAACTCAATTTTCTACACGTTTCCATTCCGAATTCTGGAAAATCCAAGTATCTCCATCTTCGAGATGATGGACATTCTTTGGGTGGTCAGGGAACATCTTGGTCAGGACTGGTTCGAACGTGGAATGTTTGGAATCGATGAATGTATGCGTGATGAGAAGTTGAGTATTTGCTTGACGTTCTGCAAGAGATTGAATGTCACCAGGTTTGTGATGGTGATCGGATGGAACCCATTCTGGAAAACCCATTTCGACGACTGCCAGTTGTGAACGTTGGATTGCATCTTCAAGA
>VMHT01090568.1_pt1 | contig 11742 bp, 17 predicted proteins | sample 4693611 | NCBI WGS metagenome assembly VMHT01 (sample SAMN12280063, study PRJNA550983) | marine metagenome | isolation source: seawater sampled from same location over 5 years 0.02-0.2 micron viral filtrate | place: USA: collected off the coast of southern California halfway between the port... ...
CAGGCTGCCAAGAGCAAAAGCCTAGCATAATCTTATAGTGTGCTGGCCCTTTACCTAAGGCAATGTCATTGGCAATCTGTTCATTGAATGTGATAGCACAATAATCATTCATTTGGTTACTGCCGGTTATCATATAATCCAATGTGTGTATAATTGTAACTTTTTCAGTTGCTACAGGCCCTCCACAGTATACAGGTTGTTTAGGTAATGATGTTTTAATGCCATATATTTTTCCTATTTGGCTATAATCAATATTCATCACTTGCTGATTCATTATGAATCCTATGGTGTTATCTATTTGATCACCCAACATGATCACTGCATGATGCCACAGATTGAAGTTTTGGGCATTTACATTTTTACCGGATAGTATTAATTCGCTCACATAAATATTTACATTATAAGTAAGAAGAGTAACAATTAATGAGTACATATAAAATAACATTTTCATCACTGAATCATGCATGGGCTAATGACGAAAAACTTAGTGCTCAAGGCCAAGATGCAGGTGATTCTGCAAACCCATATGCAGATACCACATATACAGTTACACTTGCTTTAGACGGCACACAAGTAGCACAGGCGGCTGTAGACGGTGCAACAACACTGTCATTTGATGCTGATCTAAGTGTGGGTGACCATGTGCTAGTTGCAACTTGTTCTACAGGTGATGATGGCGTATGTATAGATAAATTTGAAATAGGATCAAACGAAGCAGTTGCATCACGACACAAATACAATGAAGTAACAGCTGGCGGATCAGATCTATTGAGATGGCAACTGTGTCATCCTTGGACAACATCAGATGATACCGGTACTTACAATGTATGGTGGCCACAAATTAAAGAAAGCGGATCGTTCTTGTTAAATTCAAAATCTTACAGACCCCCGTTACTTGCAGGGAATGAAATGCATTTTAATCTTACTAAACATTCTAATAATGTTTTATCACTGACAGATGCATATCCAGGTAACACTGATGCAGTAACATACGACTCAACAGCAACTGACAAATATTATTTGGCTAGCAAACCAGCAATTGATGGCTCTGCTGGAATAGACCCCGACAGTGCAGAAGGGTATGACAGTTCATCTGGCAACTACGATGGTAGTTCTGCCTTTGATCAAAGTTATGTTGATTCTTCATCAGCACAGTATATAGGTCCAGGACAGTATGATGAAAATCTTGTATGGCACAGTGACTCAATTGATGACAGTGACGATACTGCTGACAGAATGGTCATTCTTTCCCCAACTGAATACAACCTAGCCTGGATAGTAAAAACTTGGGCCGCATCTACTTCGCTCACACCAATCACAGTAACTTAATTCAGTCTTTATATTATACATTTTGTATTGCAGTAAATACTATTACTGTTTGAGTCAAATCAAACATTAGGCAAACACAAGCAAAGGCAATATGAAAGACACAAAGGCGTTAGACCAGATAGGCAAACTTACCTCGCGTTTTGTACGCACCTGCCCCTCAACACCAAAGTATCAAGAAAGACTCGCAGAAGAGATGGAGATCATACTCTCGTTACGATTCGTTGACTACTTCGGCCAAATTAGAGATATCTTAGATCTTACCACAGACATTCCACACATGACACGTGGCTCTGCTGGATCTTCACTGGTGTGTTACCTAATGGGAATAACAGATGTTGACCCAATGCAGTGGGACATTCCTGTGGCACGGTTTCTTAATCCTAAGCGAGACGACTTACCAGATGTTGATATTGATTACCCTCACTATCGACAAGAAGAAGTTATGAATCGCATATTCAAAAATTGGCCAGGCAAGTCAGCACGTATATCAAACTATGTGTTGTACAAAGACAAGTCAGCCAAACGAGAAGCGGCAAAACGATTAGGACACAAAGGACGACTACCCAAGAAGTTTACCTACGAATCACTAGGCATAGATCCAATAGAAGCAAAACGAATAGAAAACAAACTGAAAGGCAAAAAGAAATGTATATCAAAACACTGTGGCGGCATCTTAATGTTCACAAGGCAATTACCAAAATCTTTAATATCACAAACAAATCAAATACTGTTAGACAAGAACGAAGTGGAGGATCTAGAACATCTCAAAGTAGACATACTGGCCAACAGAGGACTCAGTCAACTGCTGGAGATCGATCCGACGACAAAATTATACGAGTATCCAGAGATAGACGAGGCTACTTCGTCTTTGTTGAGTCGGGGCGACGTGTTGGGGGTTACCCAAGGCGAATCACCCGCCATGAGAAGATTGTTTAGAGCTATACGACCAAAATCAATGAGAGACTGTGTATTTGCCACAGCACTGATACGACCAGTAGCTATGCAAGGTAGACGCAAGGCATCTTTCTTTAATGACTGGACTGCTGACAGAGTATCAGACGTTGTGGTATGTGAAGATGATGCCATTATACAGATAGCACAGTTGATTGGTTGCAACTACTATGAAGCAGACATGTATCGCAGAGCATTCGCCAAGAAGAATGAAGAACGTGTGATGGAGTTCATGACCAGACTAGGTGATCATCCACGCAAGGACGAAGTGTTTGCAACACTGCAAGAGTTAAGTGGCTTTGGATTGTGCAAGGCTCATGCTGTGAACTTGGGTAGACTGATATGGGCATTAGCATATCAAAAAGCACACAACCAAAAAGGATTCTGGGATGCCGCACTTAAACACTGTCATGGTTCCTATAAGAAATGGGTATACAAAACAGAAGCCAAACGTGCTGGCTTGACTCCTGTTACAGTTTCCAAGTCCGACCAGTTTGATGATCCTGCCTGGCAATATAAAAAGTATGGTTGGTGGTCTGCAGATAAATTCTTACCAGGATTCTACACACGGTCACTGTATCTAGATCGTATTGAGTTTGCCGGACTAGTTGCTAACGGCAGAGTCTACAAGAGCGGAAATAAAAAGTATGTGACCTTTGTAACACTAGGAGTAGACAACGGTTACTATGTGGATTGTACAATCAACAAACCATTTGCCTATTCAGACACAGATGTCATACGTGGTATAGGCAAAATAAAACATCTAAACAATTCTGATTATATTGAAGTTATTGAATGTGAAAGTTTAAACATAGATCAGTTTTACAACTAATTGTCTTTGTTCATGTTTGCAATCAACTGTTTGATCTTAGATGACTCGATGTTTGCTTTTACTTTGCCAACATCATCACCTTGTGCTTTGTGTTCTTCTTTTGGTTCTTCTGACACTGTAGAAGTTCTTTTTAAATTTTGATATATGCTTGGTGCTTGTTTTTTGAATGATTGATATTCTTCGTCTTCTGCCAAGTCATGTATTCTCAATGTGTCTATGTTAAACTCTAAATCTACTTTGTGTCCAACACCAGAACTTGATCTAGTTTTCATGAACTGTATCTGATACTTGCCACGTTCTCTCATTGCTCTGCTTGTAAAGATACCAATCACATTGTCTGCTGTTTGTATCTTAGACAGTCCGCCACTGATATGTGAATGATCAAACTCTATCTCTTCAACAGATGCTCTGTTCAACTGCGAAGCAGTGATCATCACACAGTTTAAATCCACTGCTAAATTTCTAAGTTCTTCAGACACATATTTGTCTTTCACAAACAAGTCCGATGGTGATACACGTTTGTTAATAGGCATCAACAGATCTAGATAGTCAATCAATATTACATCACATTTAACATTGTGTTGAATTTCAAACTCTTTGATGTATGCTCGCACATCAATCGCAGTTGCTCCACTTGGAAGATATTTGATACGCAACTTGCCCGACTCTTTTGCTTTCATCTTAACTTTGAGGTCAACTGTGTCTAAGTCTTTGTATATGTCTCTTGTGTTTGTGTCAGTCATCATCGCATCTATTCTCATAGCAGTCAAGTTCTCACTCAACTCTAATGTCACATACACAGCATTCAATCCTTGTTCAACATAGTTGCATGCCAAGTTTTGCAAAAACAAACTCTTACCAGCACCAGAGCCACCTGCAAATATATTCAGCTCGCCTCTATTAAATCCACCAAACAGTTTCTTATCAAAGTTCTTCCATCCTGTGGCCATTACACCATTGTTGTCTTTGAGCGCCTGGAGTCTTGCTTTTGGGTCTTCGAAGTAGTCAGTACCCATGTCTCTAGTCAAACCAATCTGCACTGCATCTTTGATCATGCCTTCTACAGGACCATACTCGCCCTTCTCTAGCATGTCTGCAGATTTTAGTATGGCTGATTCTAATTCTTTGTGTCTTGAAAATGATTCATACTCATCCAAGAACCATTCAAAATGTTTTGGGTCGATATCAGCCGCACTGAGTAAAGTGGATCCTGTCTTTGCATTGACCATCTCAACTTCTGGCAACGTTTTATATTCTTGTGCATACTCATGAATAAACTTTGCCGCTTCACGCAGTTCAGCATCATAATGTCTATAGAAGAAAATGTTCTGTGCTCTCACAAACGATTCATTGTCTGCTAGAAACATTTCTAAGAATAATTTTTGTAAGTCCTTTGTATATTCCACAGTCTATATTATATTACCTTTCGTCTGTTTTGTCATTCGCATAATTGGTTATAAGCAGTTCTTTTCTTTCTTTTTGATCTTTCATGTAAGTGCCTGTGCTTCTCATGGTGTATTGCAAATCCCATTCCATAAGAGTAAATGTATCAAATAAATCGGTAATAGTTTGATTTGAATTGTATGTGATCATAAACTTTGCTTTAAGTTTTTTAATATCGTCGGCAAAATTTGCATGACTGAATCCTTTGTGTTGTTCACCGTCACGTCCATATAAATTTGCTTTTATATCATATGGTGGATCCAAGAATACAAAATCTCCTTCTAGGTCATGACTGCCCCAGTTTGCTTTGAGTATATTAGAATAATCAGTACAAGTGATTTTCCATTCCTTAATTAGTTTTTGATAATGTACTAGATTTTTAATGTTGTTAATTGTAAAGTTTCCATCGTATGCTTGTTTTGAAAATGAACTTGCTTCAGTCAATCCTGAGAACGAACATTTATTTAGAATGAAAAAACATATTCCTACGGTATATTCATCGCCTGTAATAATTAATTCCTTTGCATCTCGAAACATTTGTTTCTGGTCATCTATAGAATTGTATGTTGATGCTTTAATTTTTAACAAGTCTATGGCCATTCTACTGCCTTGATCTTTTAAAGTTTTCCAAAATGCTATTAATGGATAGTAGGAATCATTAATCCAAACAGGAACCCATGGCATGTTTTTTGTAACATACAGTGCCATGGATCCGCCTCCTACAAAAGGATCTCTATATGCACTGAGTCTTTTAGGCAGAAAACCGCCTAGATAGTTTACTGCTCTAGATTTGCCTCCAGGATATCTTAACGGTGTCTTAAGCGAGCCAAAGTTTTTCATGTAATTTTATCTTTGTTTTGTTTGTGTGTTTGTGTGCTAGTATGGCTTGCATAGTCAATACTTTACCATATCGCAATACTGCATTATTAATATCTTTTACATCATCATGCCATGGCGGCATGCTTACAGACCAATTGTATTCAATTGCTTGATCGATCAATTTAGTACCTGCCTTGTCTCTGTCTGGCACAACAATTACTTCTCTGTTCAAAGAATTAATTTGAAGTTTTTGTTTATGTGCAATCTCTGAACCAAGTATAGCAACACTGTCTAGCACAATGGCATCAAATATGCCTTCAACTACAATTACAAATCTGCGTGACCAATGTTGATTGTCCATGTTGAATACTGTTCCTGGTTGTACGTTTGCAAAATATTTTGGCCTTGTGCCAGCACTCATAGCTCTTGCAACGAAACCAATTGGTTTGTGTTGCCATGTTACAGGAACAATCACTCTGTCACGTTGTGATGGAGCAGTAAAAAATAAACTATCTGTAACGCCGATGCCACGTGATTGTAGATAGTTCACACAGTCTGGTTGTTGTTGTATCACCACAGCATCATCCGGCACTTTTACAGTGTCAAACTTTATCTCATTATCTAATGTACGTTGTGCAATTTCCCCATCACTTGCATGGCCTATGGCCTGCATACTAAGTTTGCCTATTTCGCTCATTGGTATATTAATCCATTGCATGAACTGTCGGAAACGTCTACTCAAATATCTTCCTGGAGTGTAGTTGGCCTTCCAACCACAATTGAAACAATGATACTGAATACCACTATCTGGTAAAAACATTATGCCTCCACGCATTCTGTTATCAGCTGATTCGTTGTTATGCACACAACATGGAGCATTGAACGAAGTCCATCCACTGGGTGTTTTCTTTCGCTTAGACGGAAGACGTGACTCTACTGCTTGTTTGAGTTCAGGAAACATATGTACAGTATAAACTATTTTTTATGTTTGTCAAAGCGAGTTCTAGGATTGTTTAAAATACCACGCACACTTTCGTATGCTCGCCAACTGCTTAAAAATATCAAACTCCATGCACCCGTCACCAAGCCTAAATAGAAAAATAATGGTTGGGCAAAGATAGTAATCCAAAAACCTGTATTACGTTCGTTGGTTGTTTTACCAGATATTAAATGTAATGCTGTAACAGATGCAATTATACATATGCTATTGATCCAAAACATTGGATCATTTACAAACTCACTCATCAATAATCTTTATAGCTTGTTCAATTTTGTATTGTATCAATGCATGAATGGTCAATAATGTAGCGCCTTCGATAGCCGGAACGTCTGAAATTTCTTTCAACTTATCTTTTAATTGATCTAGTTTAATGTGCAAGTGTGCAATATTTACTTGCTGTTCATGGCTAGTGTGTTGGGCAGTATAATAGGCCGCATTGTCTGAATTGTTTTGTGACATAAAAATATTATATATGAATTGCTATATGTTTACAACCAGTAAACAATGTATAACCAACAGTATAAAAAATAACAACTGTAATGAGCACATTGATCTATTGCAGTCAATTTCCAAAACGCTCTGTCATTGATTGTAAGACCGTACTTTTTTGTAATGATGTTTTTTCGCCAGTCGATGATTAGATGCAAAACATAATCTAGCACTGCAAAAAACGGAATAGCTAACCATGGAGCAAACATACTCATATCGTGTGAGATAGCCATCACAATTAAAAAAACTAAAGATGTTCCAACAGCATGATCTAATGCATGTAAATTTTTCTTTTTAGAAAATAATTTATTTTCGTTGCCTGCACCTTTCAATCTGCCTTGCAACATAAAATCACATATAGCATGTTTTACCATTAACAAATAAAAAAGGAAAGCAAACAACATTATGATCTATATAGAATTTTATCTATGCCTGCTAATACTGTTGACGAATCTGTCATCTGTACCACAAAAGCCACACGTTCAAATACTCCTGTAAAATTAACATACTTGATACCTGATTGCTCAGTGTAATCCTGTCGGTCAACTTGGAAGAATTCATCTTTGTTGTCATCAGTACCATATGATGCCCCAGCACTCATAGTGGCCATTATTTTGATGGAACCTGTGAAGTTAGTCAAGTAGTATGCCGCGGTGTGCAAGCCATCATTTGAATTTTGGTTTGGATTTGCATTTACTGATGTGGAAGAAAATTCATCATCGATTGTAGTAAATGTATTGATCTCTTGTGATGCTGTAAATTCAGGCGATACTCCTTTTACAACTTCAAAGTTTATGCCAGCATCAAATCTTGTGTCAGCATACAGTATTTGCACGGTTGAGTCATTGCCAGTAAATCTTAATGCACCTGTATAGAATATGCCATCTAGATCTAACATGTTTGACTCTGTGATTGTAAACTTAATATGTCCTTTGGTTGCTGTGCTAGAACCATCATCTTGTACAACGCCAACCACAGTAATCATAAGTTTGTTATCTTCATCTGATATTTGTAGTTCACACGTAGCATCATTCACAAACTGTTTCTTCTGATCTTGATTTTTGACCACGATAGTGAATGAATTGTTGAATTCTCTGTATAATTTTATAGGTCTTTCGTACACTTTTTCATGTCTCCGTTCGAGGCCGTCTGTGTGCATTTGCACATCAATTTGATTGTCGAGAATGTATCCAGTAACATATTGCATAGCATTTGTAGTATTTATGGGCCAGACTGTTTGCTCTGTGTGAACTTGTCTGGTAATTACCTACAATGAAGTTGAATGTAGAAGAAATCAAAGAAAATTACCCATTTCTATCCTTGGTACAGGTTGGAAAAATAGAACAAGTTGGGATCATACAAAATGCTGATCCGAAAGTTTTAAGCATATATTGTGTAGACTCGGTGCCAAAAGCCTTGATAGAGGACTTCTTACAGTTCGGCCAAACATGGTGGTGGGAAAGCAATAGGAAATTGCCTATCAATATTTTTATTGGCAAAGATTTTATTAAATTTAAAAATGCTTTAAAAACTTTTTCAGCGAAAGATTGTTCTGTATCTTTTGGGCCTGTAACACGTCTTACTGATTTAACCAAAGACAAAAGAATTAGACGAAAAACTATTCAATTAGTACGCAGAGTCAAGTAAATTCATATTAACCACAACTGCTCCGGCATATCCAAATGCATGAGCCTTCTTGAAGAAATAACTGCCGTCTTTGGGTTTGACCCATACTTCTTCGAGTATCTCTGGCCATGTCTTCTGTATCAAATGATATTTGGCTGGACGTATCACAGCAAGAGTTGCCGCAAGCTGTTCTAGGTTAGCAGGCATCAATTTAGCCACAGTGTTGCTGTGGCCATTGAGATGAAACAATTCATCAACAAAAGTTTTATCATCAAGCCTATGCCATGGTGGTTCACGATCAAACAGTTCTTGCAGATGGTCACGTGATTTAATTTGTGAATACAAGTTTACATTCAACACATCAATTTTAAAGTAGCCTAGTTGATCCATAACTTTATAATCAATCGAACATTGTTCTGTGTTTGGAATGCGAGGTGCTTCTGTAAAATATACTCCTGTGTTGTGAGGCTTGGTGCCTTTGTCATCGATGATGGTAGCTCTAGTGTGCTTTACAAGTTTGAGCAAGTCATTTCTGTTTGCTACATCGATATCTATATCAGGCATAGTTGTATTATAGATTGATATTTTGGTTATGTCAATCGTCGCCGTACATGAGCATGAACAACGTTGCATCAAGTTTGTGTGAGAATGTTACCACTGCTATTTGATTTTCGTAAAAGTCGTATTGATGATTTACATCAGGCTTTGGTATAAAGTGCCAACCAAATTTACCTACACAATGATCTTTCAACCATTGAACTCTTGTTCCGCCTACACCCCAAGTATTAAGTTTTATTTCGTATTTGTAATGATGTAGATACCCACAGCCTTCAGGTACATACTCTTCATTAGACAAGACGCCCATCCCGTTGTCAAGAGTTGTCGTTAAGGGCATACTCTCTGTCTAAAAATTTTGTTTCTATTCCTACAGGGTCGAATTGTTCTAATGCTTTCATTACCACACTGGTATCTAAAGATGAACAAGTGTACACATCTAATTGTATCAGAGCAGGATCAAGTTCGTCCCACACGTGCATAGCAATATGACTGGTTTCAATTATGCCTGCAATGGTTAATCCTGAGTTGCCGGGTGTGTCTACATAACCACATATCGGATTGTGTTCTACATCTAGTTTTTTCATTCCTATATCTTTGACCAATTGATTCCACCATGCTACTGCATCGTCTGGCCACATCGGAGGATTATTACATTCTGCTCTTACTATAATGTGCTTGTGTTGTATTGCTTGATGTTCCATTATGTGTGTATTTAATACACTACATAATTTTATGGGTAGTTTTTATCTCTTCTAGCCAACGCTTTATGAAAGCATCCGCAGTTTTGTTAAGGTATTTGTCTTGTAATAATTTTTGATTGTGCAACGTATCTTCTATAGTTGCATCATAAAATTGTTGGGGGTTATGACTATCTAATATTTCTTGTAGTTCAATTATTGCTTTATTCACTCTTATTATGTCATCTGATTCATTATCATAATCATGATTTATTACACTGTCATAAACTTTGAATCCTAAGTCTCGTAGTGCTTGTACATAGCCATGGCCAGCAATATAAATTGCAGGAATACCAACAGTCATTGGACGTATAGATTTTTCTGTGATAAAAATTAAATTATTAATAAACGCTTCACTGACTAGTTCTATCATTACATCATTATACAGTGGCGTGTCTGTAATATGACCCTTGTATGTTTCTTTATCTACTTCTCTAGTATCAGCAAATAAATCTTGCTCTATCAAGCCGGGAGCGTCAAATACACGTTGATGGTAAACAACATTACCTCGATTGAGTAACCATCGGTGATGTAGATTCAACAATGTTTGGTCTCTGTGATCTCTGTGATTGTTCATTAAACACACATATCGCGATTCGCTTGTATTTGGTTTTTGAGGAGCAACAATCTTGCCTGAAAACTCTGCAACAAAGTTGCCTGGTATTGCATAAGATTGGTCAACGCACTTGTGCACCTCTTCTTGTAGTAATCCGTCAGTGTACCAAAATAAATTTTTGTGTTCTAGTATCTTGGCTCCTAGGTCGTTTGCGTGTTTAAGACGTCTATAGATTAAACATGCGTCACAAAACGGCGCCACAAACAATCTATTGCTATGCAGTAGTTCAGACAGTCGATCATATTGCTGTTTTGCTTCTGCTACATTGTCACTGGCAATAGGATCAAACTGTCTTGGTGAAATTATAATATCTTGGTTTTGATATCCAGAAAATAATGGTCCGCCTTCTGGTAATGCTTGTTCATCAATAATCATAGTATTGTATTTCAATTGATTCATCTAATATGAAGATACTCTGTAGATCATAAAACATATCATACAATTCATTAATATGTATTTGTTGTATTATTTGGATCACAAACAAAAATAAGATAATGATTAATATGAACAAATATTTTTTCATTTCTTTTTGTTCATACCTTCTAGGAATTGTTTAGTTGTGTCTGGAGATAATTTATTTAGATTATTATTTGAAACTTTTTTCCTAAATACAGAATCATAGTTTTCTCTAAACTTTTTTGTTGGTAAATGGGTACCATCTTTAATTGCCATTTTTTTGCTCCTGATATTTTGCGGCCGCATCTATGCGTTTGCGTTCCACAAATTTTTCCTTTATAAATTCTGCACCATGAAACTTGCCATCATATGCAACCCACATTTCATGCAGTTCGATATTTACTGACTCATCGTTGAACCAATGTACTAGTTCGATTGGATCATCTGTCTTAAACAATTCACGATAGGTGTCAACATGATGTATGGTAAAATATTTTTTCTTTGCCATTACATTCTGTTTGTTGGTATAGGATTTTGATTTGTTGTTTCTTCTTTAACAAATATTCCATCTACCATTTTACCTTTCCTATCCTTTATGTCGTTGTATGCTTTTTCTAAACATTCCTCTATAGACAAATTGTTTCTTGCCATTATGTTTAACATCACAACCATCATATCTCCTAGATCATCAGCTATCAACATAGGATGATTGTTTTTGCAAACATCATCACTTAGTTCTCCTAATTCTTGTGCAAGTTTTAAGACTTGGTCTTTATCAGTGCTACCTTCGATCAAATTTCGATCTTTGTGCCACTGTATAATGTCGTTTATTAAGTTTTGCATTGTTCGGCATACTCCTTTATTTTTCTAATCATGTTGTAGGCACCATTACGTCTGTTCACAGACAGTATGTTACCAAAGTTTAATTCTTCTGTGACATCTCTAG
>VMHT01190134.1_pt1 | contig 11742 bp, 14 predicted proteins | sample 4693611 | NCBI WGS metagenome assembly VMHT01 (sample SAMN12280063, study PRJNA550983) | marine metagenome | isolation source: seawater sampled from same location over 5 years 0.02-0.2 micron viral filtrate | place: USA: collected off the coast of southern California halfway between the port... ...
AGAAAAAGCAACAGTAAAACGGGTAATGATGATATTGATTGGGCGATGTATCGCTATCGTCATTTAGTCGAAAATGCCTTTTTGAAAATTAAGAGGTTTCGAGCCGTAGCGACTCGATATGATAAGTTAGCCAGAAACGACCATAGTTTGGTGGCACTGGCTTTTGCGATTATGTGGCTACCAATGTGAATTGGCTAGAATATGTACAGCAAAGCTCAACACGCTCTAATATCCTTTTAACAATAATTACCCCCAACCACTTTGGGAGCCTCATCGTTATGGGTATGGATTTCAGAAATCAAATGGACAACACGACTCGATTTTCACTATTCGACACCTTAAGTGTTGTACGCTTTATCATTACAACGGCATTGACGTTCAAGAGCTTAGTTAATTCCTCTTCAGCGTTGTACAGATGAGGATACTTGCAACGCTTAAGCCGCAAGAGGACAAACAAAAAGAAATGATAGGTTCTAGGGTAATTAAGGTCACCGCGTAAGCGCCTATTGCTGCCCCTGTTAGGTGAAAAAAGCCGGTTAGCGCCGCTAAAAAACCTGCGGATTTATCAGAGTAGCCAAGCATGATAGTTACGCTGCAGGGCATTGCGATGCCAATAAAAAAGAAGGTGATATAGCAATAAGTCAAAATACCCATTAACCCTTTTATTGCGAAGGGGGAAATAAGTAACCAAAAAAGCACAGAAAGCACAGCGATAAACAAGCTTGAATACTTGAATTTAAACAATGGTGAAACAGAGGCTAGTCGAATATTGATTATGCTTCCCATCACAAAAGACAGCGTGGCTAGAAGCGAATATATCGAGAACACAGTTTTGGTGAGTCCGAATTGCTGCATTATCATTGATGGCGAGATGGTAATGAAGCTAAACACTATGCCATAAAGTAGTCCGCTGGCCATCCTCACTGAGACGATTTTCATCATTGTGCTTTTAATAAGCGCTAAAGTATCGCTAAAGACGTTCTCTGAGGTTGTCGGCATATACTGTTTGAGGGTGGTGGAAACTGAAAGCAGTAAAAGTAAGGCGAATACTCCCATTACTAGTACAAAATAAAAGATAGATGAAACGCCGAAGGACTCGCCAATTAGTGTACCTACTAGTGGCGCTATTGCTGGCGCGATAGCGAATGCAATGTTGATAAACGAAAGTGAAACATTCAGCTGCTTTTCGCTAAATATCTGACGCGACAGTCCGCGCGATACTGATACACCAACCCCACCGCCTAAGCCTTGAATGACTCTTCCTACAAGAAAGGTATTTTCTTCGGTGGCAAGTGCCACCATAAGCGTACCTGCGATGAATACCAAGACTCCGTACAGTAGAAACTTTTGTTTGTTTAGGTAGTCGCAGGCGACACCAGACACTAACTGCGAAACTGAGAACGCGATAAGAAACACGGCCACGCTTTTCTCAATTATTCCCACATAGCTGTCGTATATAGCAGCCAAATCAAAAAAGAAGGGGCTATAAATGCTGGTAGAGAGTTGGCCAAGAATAGACAAAATGGTGAAGGTTACCGTCAGCGAATAAAACGTATGGCGTGACATGGTGTGCTTCATCTAAGGGGAACCAAACTATGGGTAAAGAGACAGTGCAGTTAGGCTACAGATTTGGTGTTACAGTTTTAATAAAGACGCTTTTTTTAAGTTTGAGAAAACTGATATCGTGATGATATAAGCGAGTGGTGACTGGTAATTCTAGAAAAAATGGTGGCCCACCCTGACTTGAACAGGGGGCAGCTTTAATAGCATAAAAGAGATAAAACAATAGAGGGAGTGTCTGACTCCCTCGAATATCAGCGAGTTTGTAGCAGCTCAGCCTGCTTCACAACTGAATTCTGAGATTCTACAGCTCTATCAATAACACGGCTGTATACCTTTTTCTTTTTAGACGAGTCGGCGTTGCGAACGAACTCAGACAGGCTGGAGTTGTACTTTGTTGTCTGGCCGTTTTTTAATCTGGCAAACATCATTATTCTCCCATTTTATTGCCCAATTAATGAGCGGGCAGCGATTGTATCAGGGTAGTAAGCGTCTCGCGAGTAAATTTATGCTTAACATGATTTTCTACAGCCTGAATGTTGGCGTGGTACATGCGAGTGCCCCCCTCGTTGTCCTTTAACAGTAGATCTATTTTTATCTGACCACCAAATTGTTGCTTTAGTTTCCGTACTACCGCTTGAGATTCTAAAAATTGCTCTACAAATATTTCAGGGTTAATCCGTCGACCTTCGACTCGCTCTCTAGATTGAACAAACTTCCATGCTAACTCTGGTGATTGGTATACGAACAATACGAGAACTGCGCGACCTCGATCAATAGCCCGTTTAATGTTTTTCTCTGCTATAGCGTAATTTGATAGCGTTCCATCAAGTAAAAATGATTGCTTACGCTTAAACGCATTGTCCAGAGTTCGTTCTACAATAGAGGAGACAGCTCTTTGAAATAGGAATGAATTGTCTCCCGTATATTGTTCGAAATAGTGACGCAATTCGTCGGGATCTAATCGAATAACATTAGTAGCCTCAACTTCTTGCAGAAACTCTCTGGAGGTTTCGGTTTTCCCAGCGCCAGGGGAGCCGGCCATAAAGACCGCTACAGGTTCATCTTCAGGAGGGAATCTTTTTCTGTCAGTCAGCTCGTTTGCAATGGCAGTACGGTTCTTCTTAGCAAACTTAATCGCTTCTTGTTCAATACGCTTTTCGTCTTCAGTCATCTTGAGTTTGCAACCGATACCGCTGATATTTATATACGTACAGTAACGTTCAGTAATAGATAAATAAATAAAAACTAGAAGGTAACAAATAGTTGATTACTTAAAAACTAGGCAAAGGAACAGCGTTGGCTTGTACATTAAGGTCATTTACTTAAACGTTTTGAAGCAAATATTTCTGACTCCGTTTACCGTCGATACGAATCAAAGGCAAGTAATAGATATTTAAGCATATTACGCTATGGAAGAAGATGGGGCAGTTCAGAAGAGAATTACCTACGTCGATATTGACTAATAATACTGTTCTGCTCCAAGACATTGCCAAATACGTAGGTAAGAATATAGATGGTGGTAGCTAGATACTGATACAGACTATGAAGGTAATTGGGCTGAGTTTGTTACCACTATGGGCGGTGTAATGTTCAATCTGCACAATTAATTATTTCGCGGGTATTACCCACATTAGCAGCACAGAGCGAAAAGGTTGAGTTCGAGCTCGATACCGCTGCTTCTCTTGCTGAACAAACGGAGCAAGTGTTAGCGGCAACCTCAAAGGGGGGATTGTCACCTGACAGTGTGCAGCGAATAATTCAGATAATTGGGGCGCTTGGTGAAATCCGCCACCTTGAAGATATTGAGGACCGCTTAGCTGCTTTGGAGGGGAATGCCAATGCCTAAGATAAATATAGAAGAACGTTTCATCATCCCTACAAATCATATGAAAGAGTTTGCACCTCTCTTATACAGATATGCACCAGAGGACTGCTTTCGGCTGACTAAGTTTTATGATGATTGTGGTCAAATGTTTTGGCCACACGATAAGCATCTGCGCACAGTGCGTTGCCTATTTCTTCAAACAGGGCAGGGTGAGTTTAAGTTGGTAGTTGCAGAGGACATAGAAAAGTTATTCGATTACAGTGATAAGAATATCCCAGCTACTTGTATTCGCTGTGATGTACCTGCAAATGAACTTGCTAGTTTTATGGAACCAGATCTTGGGATTGCCAGTTTTATTGCTGTTCGGCATCCACATCACAACCAACGTGTTGAGACGCTATGTATGCTTGCTGATATTTACTTCCCGAGTAAAGATAATGCGGCATAGTGCTAGAACAAAAGTGCTGCAACGAATTGCAGCACTTGAAAATCAGCAGCATAAGGACGCAAACAAACCTTATGCTCTTTTTCCTGTTAGAGAGTCACTAGTGGACTGGGAGCTACTTGCTGCCCTTATGCAAGCTCACCTTAAAGCGAATGTTAAGACAGGTGAGCCTGTACTATATTTAAAGAACTGTTAGCATGCTCACAACAAACAGAACAAGGATTAGTTATGAAATGCACGTACAGTTTCGATATCAATGGAAATTTGAAGGTAGAAAAGCTGCTAAGCTGCAAAGTCGACGATTTAGTCTTTCAGTTTGTCATTGAAGAGCAGTTTTTAAAGCGTGTGATTGTGCAAATAACACTTACAAAAAAAGAACTAGATTCATTTACACTGTCAGACTCAGCATCAAAAACTATTCATTTAAATTATCCAAGATGGGTGCAAATCGAACCGATAATGCGCAGCATTGAGAGTTACTGGGGACTGTGGGGAGTTGACGGTATTGCAGTGGAAAGCCCTGAAATTGAGTTCTTCCCAGAGAATGAATTTGAGAAAAGCCTAATAACTGTCAACAAGTTCAAGCTTTCTTACTCCGAATTAGATACTGACAAACTTCCAGCAATTCCCCCTGATCTAGTAATGCGTCCCATCTTTGCATCAGTTCAAGAAAAAACGAACGATTTAAGGTTGTCCTTTTATCGTAGGGGACAACTAGACCTTAAGCATCGAGAGTTTATAGAAGCATTTTACGACTTTTACTTAATGTTAGAATCTTCATTTAGCGAAGGAAAAACGAAGAATCAACACGTTGAAAAGAAGTTTAAAGAATCTGCACTATTAATAAATGCTTCAAACGAAACCCTTTTCAAAAAAGGTTATTCGAAGACTTTGCCAACCGAGCTGCAAACGCAATTTGAAAATGAGTTTGCCCATCTAACTTTTGAAGAGTATGTCCATCACATTGTTAAGCTTCGAGGCTTTTTACACCATCATAATATAAAGAGAAGAGAAAACTGGAGTCCTGTTGAACAAGTGAAATATCGCTTGGATGCCATTGTTTTGGCGGATATATGTAATCGTATTGCTATGGATATTTTGTGGGACGCACTTGAAAGAAATGATACCAAAGCAATATATGAAGAGCTGGTTGAGAGTTATCTGAATACGACTGGCAAGCATTAAATCTTGCAATGCTTCATGACTAGCGTTGTCCTTTAAAAATAAGGGATAACGCTAGCACTGATAATGCGTGATTATCTACTTGGTATGCAAACTTCTGCCCACGTATCCGCAATATTTTTATCCTGTTCTTCCAAGAACGTAGTTTTACCATTTGAAATAAAACGCTGAAAACCGGAAAACGCTCCAAAGCTATTCTTGGAGTTCACCAATCCACAGGCGACAGCGCCACCGCTTTCTGTTTCATTGAATCTTACATCTTTAAATTTGGCAGATTCTGGATCTTTCAGCAGACCTAAAACTGCTCTTTTGGCAATAACAATAGTTTCACTTTCAAATGATGCTTGGGCTCTCATTTTTGCTTCTTCCTGAATTCGAACTGTTTCAGAAGCGGATAGTTTTGTTGAACTTGATTCAGCCTTCTTTGGAAGGTCGCCTTGTCCAGCGAGATAAAATACGTATGCAAGTACAGCGAGTAATAAAAGAGTTAAAACAGATTTTCTTTTTGAGGTTTTTGTTTTTGATTTCATAGAAGAGCCTTTTGATTTCCTTTTCTGTAGCCTATAGGCCGTGGGCTATAGGCTACATTAGAGCAAACCTCGCCATATGGCAAACACAGAAACAAGAGATGTCGTCTTGGTGTGTGGTGAGGTGATAAGAGGTTACCGAAAAAAGATAGATGTTTCACAAGAAGAACTAGCCTATAGAGCTAATCTGGATAGAACTTTTGTTTCTAGGGTAGAGTGTGGGCTTCGCCTGCCCACAATTAAGAGCTTGATACAACTAGGGCAAGCTTTGAAAATTTCTGCTAGTGAGCTTGTCAGTAAAATCGAAGAAAAAAATAATACTGGTCTTAGTTGGGCTGGGCGCTCTCTATAAACCTTGATCCACCCCCCCAAAAAAAGCCCTCAAACTGTGTAGCTTGAGGGCTTATTTTATGGTGGCCCAACCCTGACTTGAACAGGGGACCTGCCGATTATGAGTCGGATGCTCTAACCAACTGAGCTATTGGGCCGAAAACTTTTTATTTTACTTACAACAGGCTTACACGATTTCGGAGTTGTTTTTTACTCTCTAGCAACCTATTGTATTTAATCTGTTTTATCTCTTTCTAAATGACCTGCGCAACTTATTATGAGTCGGATGCTCTAACCAACTGAGCTATGGGGCCATTTTGAGATGTGCTGTGCAGTTTTTTATTGCAAATTGCTATGCATAACAACCACAAGCGAGCGCAAGTATAAGCAGTTTTATTTGCCTTGTCACGCCTCGCTGGTGGCTTTGTGATTTGTTTGCTTTATTTTTGTTCACTAAGCTGTAGTTTATGTGCCTTGTCTGGCATTTTAACACGGCGCCATCCAAACGCTAACAACAAGCCTAACATGCTAAACAGAGTCGTAGAACCGCCTCCACCAGAGCTATTTGAATTAGTATCCGTTGGCAAGCTCACTACACTTTCGTTTACGGTAACAGTAACGGTGTCGCTGGTGCTAACTCCAAACTCATCCGTTGCAGTTAACGAAAAGGTTAAATTGCTTTGAGATGATGGGGCGGTAAAAGACATGGTTAATGTATCTGCACTTCTGATGGTAACCGTGTCGCCGGCGGTTTGCGTCCATTCTACGCTTGTTAACGCGCCTTCGGGGTCTTGGGCGCTTCCCGTTAATTCAACGCTGGCTCTTACATCGGTTTCAACATCTGTTCCTGCGTTTACCACAGGGGCTTGATTGCTCTCATCGTCTTTTATCGTAATCAGCGTTTCTACCACACCACCTAGAAGATTGGTGTCTTGTGCAGCAAGCACTAAACGGAATTGTTCGTTGTCTTCTTCGGTAGTATCGTTAACAAGCGCTATATTTACAGTCTTCGAACTGGTATCGCCGTCGCTCCAAGTTAGCGCGCCGCTTTGGCTGACAAAGTCTTCATCGCTCAGTGCTGTCCCGCTTTCCAGTGAATAATTCACACTTACTTCGCCTTCACTTCCACCTTGGCGAACAATGCTTAACGCAAATTCAGAGTCGGTCTCTAAAACAGCGAGTTCGCCAGCGCTTAATTCAATTTTTCCTTGTTGGGCAGCACCGTTAATAGTGACTTGAGCATAGCCGCTACCAGAGGCGATACCTCCTCCTTGCGGGTTAAATAGTCTAACGAAAAATACCTCATTGCTTTCGTTATCTTCATTAGCACTTACGCTTAACGTAATATTTTTAGCCTGTGTTTCAGATGCACCCCAACTGAGTTCTCCAGGCGCTAACATTACATCACTGCTGGTGGCTGAACCCGCTATTACTTCATACGCAACTGTCATAGCCCCGGTACCTGTCTTATTAACAGGAAGGCTTAAGGTTGTATCAGCATCCGTTTCATAATTAGCCTGAGAGAAGGCCGCAACTGTTGTTGCGCTTAACGTATTGTCTTTTAATACAAACAAACCGCGCTGAATATCACTAACCAAAATATTACCGCTAGGTAGAAACGGGTATACGCCCCACGCACCATTAAAGTTGGTGCTGTTAAAAGCAGGGTAGGTGTCGAAAAAGCCTGCTTCTACAGGCGCGGTAGGATCTGAAATGTCTAGTACCGTTAAGCCACGCTCATAGTTAGACATATAGTAGCGGTTACCTCTTACGTAGCCGTTGTGATCGATAGTGCCGTTGTCACTGGTCCAAATGCTGGCAAGCACAGGTGTTGTGAGTGATGAAATATCAAAAATCATAACCCGGGTATTTAAGCTGAAGTTTCGCTCGTCCAACTCATCGTGAACAAAGGCATATTGCTTGTCTTCACTAAACCAACCGCTATGGGTGTAGGCAACCTCGTTATAACTAATACTACTTAGTTCAGAGGTACTATTTGTGTTCGTGTGATCCCAAAGGCGCATTGCATCTTCATTGAAGTCAAGCATAACCGTACATCCATCAGCCGTAGCATTCACACAGTCAGTTTGCGCTCTTGCGTCGGTAACGCGCATAGATGACGCATCATGCGTATAGTCGGCACGTGTAAAACCGCTAGGTATGTAAGACGCGGTTGGTGTTTGAGGTGAGGTTAGCGTATATGAACGAAAGGCTCCGCCGTTACTATCCTGGCCAACCAAATGCAACTGAGGCGCAGCGTCATTTAACGGTGTGTTTAGCGTGTAATCTACGTTAGAGATGTAGATATTGTGTGCACGGTTATCGTCGTTAATCCGCTTCGTTAAGCTAATACCATTAGGGAGGTCGTTAAGGTCAATGATGGTAAAACCTTCTGTTACGCTATCGGCACTGGCATAGGCATACGCTTTAAAACGCCCCGCAGCGCTATCGAAATACTGATAGACCTTAATGTCGCGCCATGTCGTACTTTGACCGGTAATTTCACCCACTACTACCGGCGCTGTTGGCTCGGTTACATCTACAACGGCAATGCTGGCCTGCATGCCAACAATGGCATATTCTCTACGGTTGTTTAAATCGACGTGCCCCCAAATATCGTTGGTACTATTTGATACCGACGACAACACGTTAACAGGTACGTTAGAGAGTAGTTCGATATTGCTGCATGGGAAGTCGGCAGCCGTTCCATCTGTGCAAGCTTCATTTGCACTGACTTCGGAACTAAGAACCATGTGCGATGATGCCTGTGTTTGAAGGGAAGACGCGGCTTTTCCGTCAGTTATACTGTCGAACCCTTTTTCATAAAGGGCTTCTGATAAATAGATAGGCACATTAACTAGTGTAGTTTTGTGCAAGGCAGGCTTCTGTGCCTGGTAATGATCTTCACGAGAAAAGCCTCCTAATACTGGTAAAAGACTGTCGTTTAGAACTTGTGCATGCTGAGCGTTGTCGAAATAATATTGGCCTTCAGCAACGAGAATTTTGTCGCTTTATTGGCCTGTCGCGCGGCATAGCTCAACGTTTTACAGGGCCTGAAACGGTTGTCACACTTGCCCGCGTCCACGCCGTCCTCGGCAACAAAACGCGCTTTGTCATGGTCTGTGTGTGCTTGTGCACCTTGACTCACAAATGCTAATAGCAGCACTATTAGCGTTAATGGGAATGCATTCATCTTGTCGTCCACGCAAGTGTGTAATTAGAAAAAGGTAGTTTGTATAAAAAACTACCAGATATCCAAAGGAAGTACATAAGTAAATGAAAATGCCTTTTCGCATGAGTGTCATGCCTTCGTTACTCTTTGCGGCGCTAGTGTCGTTAACCGGCTGTGATGTCATTAACCTCAAAGGAAGAGAGCCTGGTGAAATCCCGTTTAAGTTGGTGGGAGTCGATACGGGGGCATGTCCAATGATCATGAGTATTGGACAACAGCGATGGAATATAGACTACTTCGGTTTTTACCTTAGCAAGCCAGAAGTGCGCATTGATGGTAAGTGGCAGCGAGTGAAGTTTAAACAAACCCAATGGCAGACGCCGAATATAGCATTGCTAAAGTTTCACAATAAGTGCAACAACCCTGATGATGCCAATAGCAAAATTGTATTAGATGTATCGGAAGAGCTTTTAAAGCTGTCCACAAACTTGCGCTTCACTATGGGTCTTCCCTTCGACGATAATCACGCTAACCCGCTTACACAGCCTTCGCCATTGAATGACAGTACAATGTTTTGGAGTTGGCAAAACGGTCATAAGTTTTTGCGACTGGATGTGTCTAAAGGCTCAGAGGAAACACGCAAATGGTCTTATCATTTAGGTAGCGTGGGTTGCGATTCTGAATCAGCAGTCAGGCCACCTGAAAAATCGTGTGCTTTCACAAACCGGGTGGAGTTTATTCTGCCGATGACCCAGCTTGATACTGATTTAGATTTGGAAGTATCGGTGTCTAACATTGTCGCGCAAGTTGATATAAACGAAGCGCCAAGTTGTATGTTCGAGTCTCCTGAAACTGAGCCCTGTAAAAAGCTTATTCAGAATTTAGTGCACAGGCCTTGGATTAAGTGGCAGTAGCGGCACTTTTAATTTGCACTAGAAGGCGAGCTCTGCTCGCTTTCAAGGCGGCAATTATCGCTCTTGTTGCAATGATTTTAGGCGCGTGCAGTAAATCGCCCACGCCTTACATTTGGAATTTGCCTCACAATATTCCACCGCCTCCCGTTCCCGCAGACAATCCTGTGACCGAAGAAAGCGTAATTTTGGGAGAGAAGCTTTTCTTTGATAAGGGCTTAAGTGCTAATAAGGCGGTTTCATGCAGCAGCTGCCATGAACCAGAGCATGCTTTCTCTGAACCTAAGACGGTTTCAGTAGGCGCGAACGGAGACGCGCTAAACCGTAACGCATTAGCGCTAGTAAACGTGGCTTATAATGCATCCTTCACTTGGGCGCATAACAATTTAGAAAGTATAGAAAAGCAGCTGATGATCCCGCTTTTTAATGAACATCCTGTGGAAATGGGCGTTACGGGAAATGAAAAGCGTATATTAAAGCGCTTTGAGGGCAGCGAATATCGAGCGCTTTTTGAAGCGGCTTATGGTGATAATACACCCAATTTAAATAATATCGTAAAGGCGCTTGCTAGCTACGTGAGAAGTTTAGTGTCGTTTAATAGTGCTTTCGATAACTACGCTTACGCTCAAGATGACGATGCACTAACCGCCCAGCAGCTTGAAGGTTTGAATCTGTTTTTTTCAGAGCGCACTGAGTGCTTTCACTGCCACGGAGGTCTGAACTTTACTCAATCGTCTAAGCATAGTTTTCAACCTTTTGCGGCTCAGCCTTTCCACAACACTGGCCTGTATAATGAAGATGGGAAGGGCAGTTATCCGGAATCGGACATGGGGCTTTACAGCGTTACTCACAATAAACAAGACATGGGGAAGTTTAGAGCACCTACTTTGCGCAATATAGCCCTTACTGCGCCCTACATGCATGATGGCAGTATTGCCACACTTGATGAAGTCATTGGGTTTTATGCTCGTGGGGGAAATCTGGCTGAAAGCCCTAACCCTTACCGCAGTCCGTTCATAAAAGGCTTTGCGATTTCTGAAGATGAAAAGGCGGCGTTGGTTGCATTTTTGCGCAGTTTAACCGACGAGCAATTTGTAAAAACACACACTACACGCAAAAATTAGCGATTTATTGCTCATTTTGTGTAATTTATGTTTATACTTTGCACACATATATCAACCAAATGCTTATGTGCTGATTGTTAACATCGTGATAAACTCAATCACTTACATTCTTTGTTAATAACTATAAAGCAGGTGAGCGGTCGCGGAGATGAGAATGACTGAAAAACCCTTCATTACAAGTGGTCGAAATACCATCATTCATAAAATAAGAAAATTAGATCTATTGGTGATCAATGGTGATGAACATCCGCCAATTCTTGTTACTTACAAAGGTATTAAGCAGTACGAAGGCAAAGTGCCTGAAAACAAGCGCGATGCTAAGATGATGGACATGGAACTAGTAGATGTAACTACTAGCGATGTGTTTGGCGACGAAAAAATATTATTGTTTGTACAAACCCTAAATGGGAAAGAGTATAAAGTTGATTACTCTAAAATTGGGACGAGCATGTTTATTAAGATTCACCAAGACAGCATTTTCTAAAACACACTTTACCCCATATTGGGGGAGATGTGTTTTTAATTGATGGGGTTAGGCAATCTGGCCCCAGTTATCTGCCTTGAGTGAATTGAACCCTCCAATTACCCTTCCTTTTCCTTTAAGCTGTACGTAACGCTTTTTGAAAATGTTAAACCGGCAGATATCCACTGGCGTGACTTCCG
>VMHT01198719.1_pt1 | contig 11742 bp, 12 predicted proteins | sample 4693611 | NCBI WGS metagenome assembly VMHT01 (sample SAMN12280063, study PRJNA550983) | marine metagenome | isolation source: seawater sampled from same location over 5 years 0.02-0.2 micron viral filtrate | place: USA: collected off the coast of southern California halfway between the port... ...
AACAGCATCGCTACTCTGGAAAATCTTTGAGGTGACCAAAAAAAATACCCAAACGCTATGAATAAAAATAAAAAGATTGGGTAACCAGTTAAAGAAATATTGTAAAAAAAGAAATTAAAAAAAGGAGTTCTTATTCCTTCAACCCACGATAAGTCATTCCAAATAGACATCTGTTATTTTTAAATTGGATCTCCACCAAGAACAGCTGGAGTTTCGCAGTAAGTTTTCAAAATATAGTCTCTATGAGAAAGAATTCTGTCACTCAAGACCTCTTTGATTTCTGGAATCTTGGAATTTGCTTCAAAGAAAAAAAGCATTCCTTCATTTTGTTTGGTTTTAGGCATAATTTCTAGAGAAGCTGGAAGGATTGTCATGCTGATAGTCGACCAGTAGACATCTACTGCAGAAATTTTATCGCCAATTAAATATTTTGATCCTTTTTGTTCCTGTTTTTCTAGCTGACGGTCAATCAGCTTTATGATTTCTGCCATTTTGTTTGGAGCTTTAGAACTTGCATCATCACTATAGCCATATTTTCTAGCAAGCGGACCATCCGATAAGATTCTCATATTCCAAACAAGTCCATCTTCACCCAAAACTATGGCACACAATCCAAACATATCTGCTCTTTCTTGAAAATTATCCGGAATCAAATTTATGCTATCCGAAGAGCCAATCTCTTCTGCCAAGGCAAGTTGCTCTATCCAAACATTTCTAGGACGCTCCTCATCATGAAACATCGTAGGCAAAGATGTTTGGCTGGTAAGTTCATAAAGTCTAGCTTGACGATCTTTTCCAGTTTTTTTATCTATACCCATAAAAGGATGTAAAACTCTAATGATCTTTATTTTTTTTACATAACAGATATTTTTTAATGCTTCTGCATAAATTGCCTGAATTCCTGGAACAAATGTAATTCTTGTTCCTTCTTGCATTTTTGCAGCTTCTTCAAGTGAAATGAATTCTGGTGATGTAGTTTTTTGAGTCATATGCTCTCCCTGATATGTCTGAAGTTAAATTAAACAATTTAGGGGTTTTTTACAAGACAAAGACTCTTAGTTACTCATAATTTTTTGTGTATAGTATTTTTTAAAATTAACATTTCGGGAAATTATTGTGATTGAACTAGAAAAAAAAGAATCTATTTATCATTTGTGTATGAACGCAGGTGAAAACCGTTGGAATACTTCATTTGTGAGAAATTTTGCTGAAGCATTAGATGAAATTGAAAAAGACGAGGGTCCAGGAGCGTTAGTAACATCTTCTAAAGATCCTAAATTCTTTTCAAATGGGTTAGATCTTGACTGGATGCAAAACCCAGAAGCCTATCCTGAAAGTGGAGATAGAGAAGTTTTTGGTGAAGAATTCATGTACTTAATGGGAAGGATTATTACATTACCAGTACCAAGTATTTGTGTTGTGAATGGTCATGCTTTTGGTGCAGGTTTTATGTTGGCTCTCTCGCATGATATTAGATTGATGAGAGAGGATCGAGGATTCCTTTGCGCAAATGAAATGCAACTTGGATTTAAAATACCGAGACCGGAATTGGCTTTATTTAGGCATAAAATTCCTGCGAATTCATTTTTTGAGACCGTTCAATTATCCAAGCGTTGGACTGGAGAAGCTGCTTTTGCTGCTGGAATTATTCAGGGCAAAGGTTCGTTTGAAGAATTACCCGAGATAGCAATAAAAAAAGCAGAAGAATTGGCGCCTCTTGCAAAAGATAGAAAACATTATGCATCTCAAAAAGAAATGCTCTACGGCGAAAATGCAGCTATAAATTTAAACCATGGGCCCGCACATATGTTAAAGAATTCAAAAGAATTTGAAGTTTAATTAAGACTACTTCCTTTCAAACAACTTAAGAATGATATTAGTCTTCGGGATATTTACAGATTTTTTTAGCTCGAGTTTCTTCCCCATCAACGAAAGTAAAGAAATCTTAATAGTTTAAAATAAAAATTATTGAATTATTTTATCTAAAGAACTAAGAACTTGTTTCGTTGAAATGTCTCTTACACATACTGGATTATTCAATGGGCAGCTAGTATAGGAAAAACAAGGCGAACAAGCTGTTGATTTTCTTAATTCTATAATTTTCGCTCCCATTGGGGTAACTAAGCCAGGCTCTGAGCCATTAGAAAGAACAATAGTCGGACTTCCTAAATAACCGCTTAATTGTACCCCTCCCCCATCATTTCCAATAACACATGATGAGCAATGTATAAATTCGCACAATTTATTAAAATCAATACCACACAACGAAATAACATTTGGATTTTTAAAACTTTTAATCAAATAATCGTCCCCAGCTGGCCCTGCAATAAAAATTTTTTTTACATCAAAATATTTCTTTAGAATTTGGTCTGATAAATCAATAAAATTTTTTAACCCCCAATTTTTAAAATCAAAATTTGATCCAGGAAAAAAAATAATATTCTTTTCTTTAATATTTATTTTTTTATAAACTTTCATTTTATTTTCATTCTGGGAAATAAAGTTTTGTAGATCAATCGAATATGCATTGGTACCGTAAATATAGTCTTGATTTAAATATTTTTTAACAATTGATATAGGTCCAATAGCTTTATGCATTTTTATTTCATCCAATAACTTAACTTCATTTTTTGAAATTATTCTTGCAGAAATTTTTAATCCCATGAAGTAAAGAAAAATTCTTTTTTTTAATAAAGATTTTTTCGTTACATGAGGAGAAGTTAAAATTAAAGCTTCATCAAAACCTTCTCTGACTATTTTTTTTCTCACCTTAAATATTTGCCAAAGACTTAAACTATTGAGGTCTTCTACATTTTTTACTTTGTTTGAGATTAGATTTATCCAAGGCGATGATGAAATAGATCTTGTTTTTACCTTTGTCAAATATTCAAGGTTAAAGCTTGTATAGTAGAGACAATGAATTTCTACTTTAGGTTGATGTGAAGCTAGAATATTTAATGCAGGAATATTAAATATAAAATCTCCTAAGCCTCCAGAAATAAGAATTAATAATTTTTTTTTTGAAGTCATAGAATCATTTACTTCCAAATATCTCTATGGAAGAAATGTATATGGATTCTTCCTGCGAAGAAAGCTTATAAATTGTGTTTGCAAGCTGAGTTGTGGAAATTAAATTTTTATCTTTTCTTTTCGAAGTTGTTTTAGATAAAAAGGCTCCTGGTTTTATGTTCAAAATTTTAAAATTGTTTTTTTTGTTTAAAGTCTCTTCTAAAAGAAATTTATCCACAATAAGCTTTGAACTTGAGTAGGAAAATTCCATTTTTGATCCATGATTTGAGGCAATAGAGCTTATATTAATGAATATGCCGTTTTTTTTTATGGATTTCTTTACAGAATTAAAATAATCGAGCAAGCTAAAAAAATTGTCATCAATGGTTTTAGTAAAAGTCTCTCGATTTACTGATTCGGTAGTGTCAGAAAAATATTTTCCTGCACTATTTATTACTATATCAAAGGATTTTTTTAAGATTTTATCGGGAAGAAGATTAAGTTTTTCAAAATGAACAAGTTTCAAACTTTTGTTATTTTTAAATTTCGCTATGTCAGAACTTTTTCTGTGAAGAATATAGATATTAAAGTCTTTATTCAAAAAAGTATCTACTAAAGAGCTGCCTAAATCTCCTGTTGCTCCTAAGATGAGCAATTCTTTTTTTCGCCTCATTTAATAAACTGGTAAATTCTCTTAGGCTTGTATTTTGTATAGTCCATTTGAGCAGGAAGATGAAGTTCGTCAAAAGTATATTTTTTCATTGCTGGTAATTTTGGTTCTACCTTTCTTAGAAAATTAATTAATTTTGGCGCAAAAGGATAGTATTCGCCTACTAATTTCGGAGATGTTGGACAGGGCTCAAAAGGAGGAGAAAAAACTGTAATTTTTGGACGATTATTTATTTTGAGTAACAGTTGGCCTAGAAGTCCTTGCATTACACCAAAATTATAGTTGGAAGTATCCAGTACAAGAAGATTTTTTGATTCATTGATTAAATTTATTACTTGATTTGGAATTTCTCTTTTATTAATTATTCCAGTCATACAAATTACACAAATATCAATTCCACTGTTTTTTAAAAAATCTTTTACCTTTAAGGCTTCAACTAGACCATCTCCATAAGTAAGAATCGTGATCTTATTTTTTTTTCCATAAATTGAAAAAGTTTGAACCCTATCAAGACTTAATTGATTTTTTAAATTTAAATTTTCTTTTGTCTGAAAGATATATCTATGTTCCATCATAATTGTTGGAGATTTGCAAAAATGTAAAAAATAACAAAAATCAAAAGCTTCCTTTGGCGTACTTGGCCAAAGGACATTTAAACCTGGAGTGTTAGCAAATAATGAGGTGTATGCTGCGGTATGTTGAGGTCCATTTCCCCACTGTCTTCCAAGATTAATTCTAAGTCCAATAGAACAATTATATTCTCCCCCAAACATGAAGTCCCATTTTGCAGCCTGAGTTAGTATTGAATCCATAGCCAATAAAGCAAATTCAATTCTGCCATGATGGACAATAGGATTTAGACCCTGAGTTGCCATGCCAACTGACATACCCGTAAAGGCCGCTTCTGAAACAGGTACGTCTAATACTCTTTTTTTAAACTTTGAAGATAATCCGGAAGTTGTGCCATCCGCACCATTTTCATAATCCACGCCTAAGCCTAAGACTAAAGATTTTTTATTATTTTTTAAACCTTTAAAATGAGCTTGATTAATAGCTTCAACAAAACTTAGTTTATCTTCTGACATTTATTGTTTTTTTTATTGAATTGAGCTTTCTTGTATATTTATTTGAAAGTTTTTTTGTTAAGTTTTCTAATTGTTTTGATGAATAACCATTTTTTTTCATCCTGGCATATAAAATATTAATCGGATCATTTTTATCTCTGTAATCAATTGAGTCTCCTATCCTATAATCCAAATTAGAACTTTCTTTCATTGGCCCGCTATGTCCATGTCTTCTTAAGACGTTTAAATGCAAGACAACAGGGATAGACTTTGATGCAATTGATCTTGCTTTTTGAGCGCTCTTAAAGACCTTCCAAACATCCTGACCGGACGAATTTATATAATTGGCTCCAAGACCTTCATATAATTTTTTAAAAGAATATCTTTTAGACTTTCGATCTGCATGTGAAGATGCAACTGAATACCTATTGTCCTCCAACACAAAAATAATTTGACATTTTTTATTTGCAGCAAGGTTGACTGATTCCATAAAAATTCCTTCTTCTGCTGAACCATCTCCTAAAAAAACAACCGTTACGTTATTTTTGCCATTGAATTTTGAAGCATAGGATTGGCCAACTGCAAGTGATGGTATGCTGCCCAAAATAGGAGTAGATCCATTGAAATTTACTGACCTATCAAGCATGTGCATTGAACCACCATAACCTTTACAACACCCTCTTGTATCTCCAAAAACTTCATAAACCATTTTCTCTAAATTTCCTCCCTTTGCAAGATAATGTCCATGAGATCTGTGATTCCCCAGACATATATCTTTTTTTTGTAAAGCCATACAAACTCCTACTGGGCTTGCTTCCTGGCCTTGCATTAAATGAAGAAAAGAAAAAATTTTTTGATCAAAGAATTCTTTTGCGATAAATTCTTCAGTAACCCTAATTTTAAGAATTTCATCTAAAAAAGTTTCAAGACGACTTATCACTACTAAAACTCAATTATTATTCTTTTTGCCTCAGGTGATTTCATCAAATCAAAACCATGATTTATTTCACTCAAAGAAATCTTGTGAGAGATGAGAAAGTTTGCCAAATCTTTATTTTCCAAAACTTCTTTATTTATAATTTCTAAGTCGGTATCTGGTTCAAAATGACCTCCCATTGAAGGATAAATGTTAATACCGTTATAAACTTTTGAAAAATCATCAAAAGATACATTTTGATTTTTTCCTGTTTGCCCTATTAATACAATTTGTGCAAAGTTTCTTGAGAGGTTTAGAGCATTATTTATTGAAAGAGGTGAGCCCGATGTTTCAAAGATAATATCTGCTTCTTCAGGTTTATGTTTCGATTTTGCATTCATAAACTTTCCACCAAGATTTTCAACATGTTTTGATTTCTCATCATGGATGTCTATTACTATCGGTAAATTATCAATTTTAAAAGTTTTTAGCCAAAACAAAATTGAAAGACCTAATCCTCCAGCGCCAAAAATTATTACCTTATCTGTAGATTTTACTTTTGCTTCCTTAAAAACAGCTCCATAAGATGTAGACAAAGCGCAGCCCATTAATGGATAAATCAAATTTAAAGAAGGATCATAAGAAGATAGTTTGGTGCATCTATTTTCAGAAACAATTGTAAAGTTTGAAAATGTAGTAACTGGTCCAGCGCCATAAAGATGATTTTGTTTATCTGTGTATTTTATTGGTTCGCAGAGTTTTCCAGATGATTCTCTCCAATGAAGAATGACATGATCTCCTTCTTTAACCTTAGTGACTCCTTCTCCTACGGAGACTACTTTTCCAAAACCTTCATGACCTAACAAATGCGGAAGATATTTATCTGGGCCTTTTTTTCCAGACATTTCATTCACCTGTGCTCCACAAAGACCTGAAGTAATTGTTTCAACTTTTACTTGGTTTATCTTTGGTTCTAAGTGATTTAATTCAGTTATTTTTAGAGGTTTATTCAACTCTGTGAGTACTGCAGCTTCAAACATGCTAATTCTTGCTTATTTTTTTAATTATTTTTGAAGTAGAAAATCCTTTTTCAAAAGGCAATATTTCTATTTTTCCTGAATATTTTGATACTATATCATGACCTACCACATCTTCTTTTTTATAATCTCCTCCTTTTACAATTATATTTGGCTTTATTAAGGAATAAAGTTTGTGAGGATTATTTTCAGAAAAAGATGTGACGTAATCAGCAACATCTAATAATTTCAACATTTTTTGTCTATGATTCAAATTATTAATTGGCCTGTTCTTTCCTTTTAGTTTTGAAACTGAATTATTATCATTTACAGCAATTATAAATATGTCTCCTAGATCTTTAGCTTTCTTCAAATAGGTTAGGTGGCCAGGATGTAGAATATCGAAACATCCATTTGTTACCACAATATTCTTGTTGTTAATTTTTTTTAGTTCCAAAAATAGTTCTTTTTGAGAAACAATTTTTGTTGATAAATGCTTTGACTGAAAATTTTCTATTTCATTATTTGAGACTATAGATGTTCCAAATTTGCTTACCACGATCGCTGCAGCAATATTAGACTTATTTATTGCCTCTTTAATACATTGATCTTTGGAAAAAAAATATGCTGCAGATGATATGACTGTATCTCCTGCTCCACTTACATCAAAAACCTCTTTTGCTAAGGCTTTAAAAAAATGAGTATTATTTAAGTGATCAACCAAAATCATGCCTTTTGCCCCTAAAGTAACAACAAAATTTTTTATATTAAGGGCTTTTTTTGCTTTTCGAATTTTTCTTTCTAAATCCTTAATATTCTTAAATTTGCCAAAAGCTTTTTCAAATTCGGTCTTATTAGGAGAGATAAAAAAGGAATTTTTGTAAATAGAATAATCAGATAATTTAGGATTTGGATCTACAAAAATTTTAATATTTGATTTCTTTTCTTTAATTATTTTGTTCAATTGAACTAGAAGGGTTTTTGATAAGACGCCCTTTCCATAATCTGAAATAATTAAAGCATCCAATTCATTTAAGTCTTTAGATAATTTTTTAATTAAGACATCTGAAAACTTTGGAGCATTTTCAAAATCAACTCTCATCATTTGATGGTTTTGGGATACTAATCGAAGTTTCTTGGAAGTTTTATATCCTCTTTCAAAATTTATTTTTGTTGTCAGATTAATTTCATTATTAAAAATTTTTTTTAAATGAGAGTAGTTTTTATCTTTTCCTGCTATTGAATATAGTGAAACTTTTGCATTGAGTTTGCATAGATTCATTGTGACATTTGCAGCTCCGCCAGCTCTGAATTCTTTTGATATAACGTCTAGAACTGGAGCAGGAACTTCAGGAGATATTTTTTTTACATCACCATACCAATATTCATCCAACATGATATCTCCTAGAACACCAATTTTAGGCCTGTTTCTCATGAAGAATCACCAAGATTATATTCTAAAAAATCACATAAAAAATGACCTATCAATAAGTGGGCTTCTTGAATTCTAGCTGTAATGTTTGACGGAACAATAATGGGGTTTTGTGATATTTCTTTTATTTTTCCGCCATTGTTGCCCAAAATAGATACCGTACATGCTCCTATTTCAGAAGCTTTTTTCAGCGCAAGAAAAACGTTTTCACTGTTCCCTGATGTGCTAATGCCTACAAAAACATCTTTTGGCTTTACAAGAGCTTCTACCTGTCTAGAGAAAACTGTTTTGAAATCAAAATCATTTGAATGAGCTGTTATAAGAGAGGTATCAGTTGTTAAAGCAATCGACGAAATAGGAGCTCTTTTCCTTGAATATTTAACCATAAGCTCTGTAGCATAATGTTGACAATCAGCGGCACTACCACCATTGCCACACCAAAATATTGTGCCTCCATCAATAACGCTTTTAAGAATAATTTTGGCAGTATTTTCAATCTTGGAATCTAGTTCAGACAGATTATTTATAATCGAAATATGATCCTTTAAGTTTTTTTTGAAAGTTGGTTCCATGTGAGTCAATAAAAATTTTAAAAAGATTTCATATATGTATCTATACCTGACTCAAGATTATAAAACGGTTCAAATCCTAAAATTTTTTTTGTTTTACTTATATTAGCACAAGTATCATTTTGATAATTTCGATAGGGATTTTCCATGTAATAAATTTTTTTCTTAATTTTTAGACAATTCATTAAGATTTCTGCTACTTCAACAAAAGTTCTTTTCTCTCCTGACCCAACGTTTAATACTCCCTGAAAGGAGGTCGAAGATGATAATAAATTTGCCGTAATAACATCATCAATGTAAACAAAATCCCTAAATATTTTATCTGAATCTCTGAAAAGAGAAGGTTCGGCACCTTCCAAGATTTGATTGCGTAATTGTAAAATCATAGAAGAAGTGAAACCTTTATAAGTTTCCCCGGGACCATAAACATTAAAATATCTCAAGCCTATTAAAGTTTTAGGCTTATATATTTCGTTGAATTGGTGAGCAAGTTTTTCCATTTTGAGTTTAGATTTTGCATAAATATTTAGAGGATTTTCATTGCCAACTTCTTGTGGGCTTTTTAAATCTCCATAAACGCTTGCCGAACTAGCATAGACTAGAGGGATATTTCTTTTACAAGCATATTCTAAAAATTTTTCAAAACTAATTACATTTATTTTTTGATAAAGAATATTGTCTTCCTCTGAAGCAGTTGTATCAGAAATAGCTGCTTGGTGAAATATGAAATCATAATCATTTTCTAAAAGACGATCTAAATCTTTTTGCTCACTAAGATCTCCGTCTACGAAATTTACAGAATCAGAAACAGGTAAATTTGATTTATTACCTAAGGTTATCTTGTTGCCATTTGATAATTTTTTCTGATTTTTTAAAGAATCAAAAATAGTTATTTTAGGTTGAACTACATTTTCAATGATTTTTTTTGCTAATTGAGATCCAATGAAGCCAGCTCCTCCTGTGATAAGAATTTTTTTATTCTCAAATTTTTTAAAAACATTTTTCATGATTTCTGAAGTAAATTTATTAAAAAAGATGCAATTTTATAGATATAAATTTGTAGGCGCTACTTAATAAAAATTAATATAGCAGGAAAAATCAGTTAATTTTTTTAGCTTTAACGTGATACCCCATGCAAAGAGTATTTGATGAGATTTCTGTTTTCTTCTTGCTGAAAAAATATAAAAAAGCCGGAAACAATAAAATTTTTGAAATTATACTATGGTTCATTGCCGTCCTAGCCATTTCAACTCCTAGCCATGAGTAGTAATCACCTACAGTAATTATTTCTTCTATTTCAAAACCATTTTGACTCATAAACTTTTCATACCACCTATCGCTGAATCCGCTGTAAAAAAAATAAGGATCCATATGCCTCAAACAATTGCTTGGAGCGGTTAATAATAATACTCCTCCTGGTTTTAAAAGCCTTGAAAATTCTTTTAAAGTTTCAATAGGATAAGGTATGTGCTCAAAAACTTCAGTGCATAAAATAACATCAAACTTAGAATCAGATTCATTTATATCCCAAATATCTCCTACATAATCTAGCTTTCCATATTTATAGCCTTCTCCTGATCCTAATCCGCCAGTTTCATTTCCAATACCTCTTTTTTGATCGATTTTATATTCTCCAAAATCTTGTCCTTTATAATTGAGATGGTTACAAAATATTTTAAACTGTTGATCGCCGCAGCCTGCATCAAGAATTAAAGAATCTTTTGGTATTTTTGATAACTGATCTTTTACCCAGTCAGTTCTTTCGTTAAGATTATTTAATTTTCTAATCCAATTTTTAAGAAATGGGATTTTCGATAATATATTTTTCATTTTTGCCTCTTGAAAAAAACTCTGTGAAAATTTTTACCGATATAACGAAATTATGCAATTTTATATAGACAACTTATCAAGCAGATAAAATAAAGAATAATTTATACCTATAAAATTTGGAGTCATTACTTAAAATAAATATGTATTATTTAAAGTTTAAAGCCTTTTGAAACAAAATTTTATGAATAAACATAAAGAGAAGTTAGATCAAAATTTTTCAATAGGCGTCATAGCTGGAGATAATTTTTTTTCTTATCTATTATCTAGAAATTTCATAAGACAAAATAAAATTAAAAATGTAATTTTATCTAGTACAAAAAGGAATTTTTTTTCTAGGCTCATAAACATTTTTAAAAAAACCAGCCTTCAGTATTTTCTTTATCGTTCTACGATACAGTTAATATCAGTTATTCTATCTAAATATTCAATAAAAAGACTTTGTAAAGAAAAAGGATTAAAGCCTTTGTATGTTTCCTCAAAGAGAGAGTTAATTAATCTTAAGCAAACAAATAAAATTTCCATTGCATTTAATTTTGACATGATTGTTCCTAAAGAGATTATTTCGTTGAGTGAACATGGCATCATTAATATACATGCTAGTAATCTTCCTGCAGATAAGGGAATTTCTCCAGTTGTTTGGGCTTACTGTAGAGGAGACAAGGAGATATATGTAAGTTTTTATTTTATGAATGAAGATATAGATGAAGGTCAAATTTTCTATAAAGAAAAGATTAATATTGACGATAACTGGAGCTTGTTCAGAACTTATTGCGAAATTTTAGAACAATCTTCAAGAACTCTTTTAAAAATTTTTGATAACAAAGAATATCTTTCAATAATAAGTCACAAAAATGATAAAAAAATTACAGAATCATATAATTCATGGCCTAATGAAAAATTACATGCATCTCTAAGAAAAAATAATCGTTCATACTTTAAATTTAGAGATATTTTCTATATCCAGAAAATCCTTAATGAATAATCTATTTTCAACTTTATTGTTGAGATTCGCTTTTGGGTGAGAAAAGTATTTTTTAATATTTTTATTAAAGCTTGTTAAAAGTAAATTCGTTCAAAAGCCCCGTCTTTATTGACTTAGAGAATTTTGCAATTACTCCCACTCAATAGTAGCTGGTGGCTTGCTAGAAATATCGTAAACAACTCTTGAAACCTTTGGAATTTCATTAATTATCCTGTTAGAGACTTTATTCAATAAGTTGTGGTTGAGTTGAGAAG
>VMHT01043672.1_pt1 | contig 11739 bp, 5 predicted proteins | sample 4693611 | NCBI WGS metagenome assembly VMHT01 (sample SAMN12280063, study PRJNA550983) | marine metagenome | isolation source: seawater sampled from same location over 5 years 0.02-0.2 micron viral filtrate | place: USA: collected off the coast of southern California halfway between the port... ...
GCGCCAATTGCAATCATCACACTCGGAAATGATGGTGATGAAGTGAATCGCTCTAGGAGAGAAATTTCCTGTGAAATCCCTTCTTCCATAGGCTGAAGAACGGGCTTGGGTTCAAAAAACGTCGTTTAAACTATCAAGCACCAATGTTGCGAACTTCAGGAGTTTGGTCTGCAATCATAAATTCAAGCATAGCAGCCCACATGACGAATTCCATGCTCTTTTCTAGTTCTTCGACACCACCGACCATCTCGATCATGTTGTCAAGCGTATCGTCAGGAGAGTGGTATGCGCTGTAATCAGAATCGTATGCGCCCAAATGGAAGATGGTCTGTGCCCCGAGGTCTCGGAATGTTACATGGTCAGAACGGCCGAAGGTGTCCTCATGAACGTCGAGGACAAGGTCTTCATGGTCTTCCCAATGTTGGTCGCATCCTGAACCGTACGTTCCATCGATACGCAAATCCATTGGTGCTTCGAGGATGTTGCGATGAACGTGGTCAAGGACCGTTGTAATCTCAACGTCTTGAACCTCAGGGTCAAAATCAGGTCCAGACCATGCATGGTATGGATAGGGTTCTCCTGTTGGCTTGACAGCAGGGTAGGATATGCCCATCATATCCATGTTGATGTAAAACCGTAGCTCCTTGTCTTTTGGAAGGCAATAGTCACAGTCGTTGTTTGCGAAAGCATTTGATCCTCGAAGGCCCTCTTCCTCAGATGACCAAAGAGCGAGGAATGTATCGCACTCAACTTCAATATCGACAAAGGCCTTAGCGAACAGCATCATACTTACTGTTCCACCTGTATTGTCGTATGCACCTTCGTAGGTTCCACCTCCTGGAGGTCCGCCAGGGAACATAATGTCCATGTGGCCTCCCATGCCCTGAACGCAAGATGAATCTCGGCCACGCTTCCATGCTATGACGTTCAAACTCTCTGGTTCTGCAGGATTGCCGTGATCAAACACTCGCAGGATATGGGTTTCGTAACCAAGCCCTTCGAAATGTCCTTGGAAAAAAGAAGCAGCTCGCTCAAAAGCAGGGTTTGGGGAACCCATCCATCGGTTGATGTATCCTCCGCATTGTGTTGTATCTGGACAAACGTTGGTGATGTACTCCATCTTGTCCATCCATTCCTCACCGTTTACAATTGGCGTGCCATTGGTGACTTGCATTTGATACGAATCGCCAGTACCATCTGGATGGACAATAGTGATTTTTACTTCATCAACATAGGGCGTCAACAATAATTTCCCATTGATGGATTCTTCTTCGACCATCGCATACCCATTTGGAATGATGAATCCGTCGATAAACAGCATGACATCGGTTGGTACTGAAATTGCACGGCCGTTTCCGAGTAATTGGAATTCATGCCATTCTCCGCTTTTCATGATGGCATCTTCTGGCATTTGGTAATCCACTTGGAAAACGATTGGTACGCCTTCTTGGACGGCCTCATCTTCGCCGAAGCATCCAGAGAGAGATGCGAGCATCATGAGAGCGACGAGAAACATACCTTTGGACACACGTGATGCCTGCATGTTTCGTCCTGATAGTGCCCACTCAAAGGTTTTGTTGGTGAGGTGCGGATAGCGGGAGTCGAACCCACGACATAAGGTTGGAAACCTCAGATGATAACCACTTCACCATATCCGCACGGTGGTAATCTGTCCGAGCATCCACCCTTTTTTGAGCGCATCGGTCAAAACTCATCAATCTAGACCCGGAGGTGGAGGTACTGCATCGTATCCTAATTCCACTCTTCTTCTTTGGACGACATCCCGATCAGCCATCATTCGGTTGTAAAGAACCTGAGCGGCTTGCTCTTTTCTCTCTTCATTATCCTTAATTCGACGACTCTTACCTCGAATGATGAGCATGCCGAACAAGAACGCCATAAGTATTGCAGCAGCAGATGCCTGGAACAGTGGCATCTCCATTACATCATCCCATCCGAATGAGTCGGCGTTTCCAGAGGATTTCGAACTGTTGAAGACATTTAATCGAATTGTGACAGTATCCATGGCAACTTCTGCACCGGGCTCAGTCACGGTTAGAATCAGATTGAAGTTTCCTTCAACACTTGCAGTCCCTGTGAAAATCTTGGATTGTGTTGCTCCAGATTCAGTCGTAAAAATCATCGTCTGTGAACTTGTTTCAGCTTCGATGCTTGTTGATGATTGCCAATCGACACGAGCAGTGAAACCATTGCTCATGCTTGTGGTCACGGAGCATGTGAAGATGAATTTCGAACCTGTTACAGCATCAATAGAAATCTTAGCAGGACTGCATGTCATGGATGCTTCACCAGCATTCTTTGATGGGTCATTCGGCCAGTGATCCGGCTTATGCGCTCCTGAAGTTTCGTTATCACCCCAACCGTCACCGTCTGTATCGAGATACTGAGATGCTTGTAGTGGGAATGCGTCTTCATCATCTGCGTATCCATCACCATCTGTGTCTGGGCATCCGATGAGCGATCCCCGGAACGCAGTACCGTATTCGCTTGGACACTGATCTGGTGCAGTCCCTGATGATTCATCACCGTAACCGTCCATGTCATCGTCATACCACTGTGTGTTATCGTTTGGCCATACGTCGTTCAAGTCAGAGTATCCATCTCCATCGGAATCAACGCAACCATACACATCGTTGGTTGAAGTCCCTAGGGTCTCTGGGCAAGTATCTCCTTGGGTTCCGTTTAATTCGTCACCATATCCATCGTTATCGGTATCGTTCCATTGTGATGACTCACCAAGGAAGGCATCACTCGTATCCGACATTCCATCTGTGTCTTCATCTGCACATCCAAAGACGTCTCGGAATGAAGTCCCCGGTGTTGTCGGACAATCATCTGCTTGGAAGCCAGCAACATTATCACCGAAACCATCACCATCTTGATCAGCATGTTGTGTTGGTTCAAGTGGGAATGCGTCAGAATTGTTGACTAGAGTCCATTGTGTGTCACCATCGGAATATCCATCGCCGTCAGAGTCCGTACAACCCAGACGATCTTGAGTAGAATTTCCTGCAATCAACATACAACCGTCTTCGAGGTCATCATAACCATCACCGTCCGCATCACTGGCTCGTGTAGGGTCTGTTGGGAATGCATCGTTCTCATCGGATATACCATCGCCATCACCGTCAACACAGCCATAGCGATCGACGGTTGAAGTTCCGGGCACACCTGGACAAGCATCGGGTTGTGGGCCCGTTGCATTGTCACCGAATCCATCTGCGTCTTGGTCAAGCCATTGATGCTTCAAGTTCGGTAACTCGTCAATAAGGTCATCCCAGCCGTCTCCGTCAGAATCGATGCATCCATAGCGGTTGCCTTTCGTCGAATTCCCACTTGCGCTAGGGCAGGCATCTGGTGTGGTTCCGCCTGGGTTGTCACCGTATCCATCTCCATCAACATCGGACCACTGCGTGATATCGTCTGGATGAGTGTCTTGTATGTCGGCCCAACCATCTTGATCAGCGTCCGGGCAACCCAGAGTACCATTCTGCCAAGAATCCCCGAATTCCGTAGGGCAAGCATCAGGCAGATTGCCGCTTGCATTGTCTCCGTATCCATCTCCATCCTGATCTTCTGATTGAGTTGCGTCATAGCGGAAGGCATCTGCGCCTTGAGACGTATTCCAAAGTCCATCAGCATCGGATATACCATCACCATCTGAGTCTGGACAACCAATACGGTCTACGCTTGAATCACCAAATTGGGTTGGACATCCGTCAGGATTGGTTCCACTTGCATTGTCACCGTATCCATCGCCGTCTGTATCAGATGATTGTGTAGGGTCGCTTGGGAAGGCATCCGCTCCTTGCGCTACTGTCCACATCGAATCTTCATCAGAGGTTCCGTCGCTGTCTGAATCGACACAACCTCTGCGGTCCACCGTGGAGGTTCCAAATTCTGCAGGACAAGCATCGCCGTTTGTTCCAGCTGGATTATCTCCAAATCCATCATCATCACTGTCTTTTTGCTGTGATGCATCATTTGGCAAAAAATCAGCATTGTCTGCGATAGTCCAAACAGGACCGTTGGTTCCAGTCAAATCCTCGTCTGATGCGCCATCGGAATCGGAATCGGGACAACCAAATCGGTCGGAGGTAGATGTTCCAGAAACAGTTGGGCAAGCATCTGGGTTTGTTCCAGTGCTTTCGTCCCCGTATCCATCACCATCGGTATCGGCCCATTGCGTGGAATCGGCTGGGAATGCATCATCAGAGTCAGCATATCCATCGCTGTCAAGGTCGCTACATCCTAGATTTCCAAGTTCAGTTGATGTTCCGAAGGTAGTAGGACAGTTGTCTGGATTGTTGCCTGTGGCATTGTCTCCATATCCATCACCGTCTTGGTCCACCCATTGGCTTGGTTCGCTTGGAAATGCATCTGCTCCTTGTGCAGTGGTCCAGGTTCCATCTCCATCGGAATAACCATCACTGTCTGTATCAGTACAGCCAAATCGGTCTTGATAGGACGTTCCGTATGTAGAACTGCATGCGTCTCCTTGAGTTGCAGGTTCGGGGTTGTCGCCGTAACCATCTCCATCTCCATCAGCCCACTGAGTCGCATCTCCAAGGAAAGCGTCTGCGCCGTTTCCAACAGTCCATATCGAACCATTGATGCCGGTTGGATCAGGGTCTGATGCTCCATCCCCATCTTCATCAGGGCAACCGTTTCTGTCTAAATTCGAATATGCCTTGACTGAGTTGCAAGCATCGGCTCCGTTGCTGATCAACCATACTCCATCGTTGTTGGAATATCCATCTCCATCATCGTCAAGGCATCCAAATCGATCCATTGTGGAGTTTCCAAGGTCGCCCACACATGCATCAGGTTGGAATCCTGCAGCATTGTCACCATAGCCGTCAAAGTCTTGATCAGCCCACTGAGTGCTGACGGACGGAAATGCGTCAGCACCGTTGCTGACTGTCCAAGAACCATCTGGGTTTGAGTATCCATCACCATCGCTATCAGGGCAACCCTCGCGGTCCATGGATGAGGTCCCGTATAGATTTGGACAATCGTCATCATCATCTTCTACCCCATCGAAATCAGCATCTTCTGTAAGGTTGACAAGAGTCGTCTCTTGATTGACAGCTAGAGAAAAGAATTGGGGTCCACGTGGTACATTTGTTCCGTTAACATGCACTTCCCATGTGCCTTGGGCAGGATTCGTGAATTTTAATCCCTTGAGGTTATCACGATCATTTGACAATTCAGTCCACGTTCCGGACGGATCTTTTACTGCTAAATCGAGGTCGTTCACGAGCGTAATCCCTGCGAGAGGTGTTGCTTCTGGATCGATGTATGACAATGCTATGTGCAAATCTGGTGCTGAATTGGGGATGTTAAAGCTCCAACCACGGTTTGCAGATGTGGTCACGCTCTCATTTTCCAGCCAAGAAGCGTTCAGGGCATTTCTCAAATCCACGCGCCCCCATCCTTCATGATTGTTCGGAGCAGCTTCACCTGCACCGTTCGTGCTTGAACCGTACTGTCCAATCATATCCTTCGCACTCACGGCAAAAATCGCTTTAATCAAAGAAGAATTTGGATCTGAATGACCCATATTTTCGATCAAGTGTTCCAGCAGAAGAGCAGTAGCCCCTGCAGTGAGCGGTGTCGCCATACTTGTGCCTCCCATGTAGGTGTAGGATGAATTGTAGGAGGCATAGCCCACATCAGTGGTATACCGTGATTTCGTTGATAGAATAAACAATCCAGGTGCAGTTACATCGGGCTTTATTCGGTTGTCATCGGTTGGTCCTCTGCTTGACCATGCCGCCATTCCCTCGGTGTTGTTAGAGATGTGATCTGATGCAATGGGGTTTGCAGGGAAATTCGTGCTCCAGAGTTCCCCCCAGTCATTTGCAGTTGATCCCCAGTGCATGTAAGAGATGGTAGGCCGGTCGTTTTCGCTCGCACCAACAGTGAGTACATTTTTCCCGGTTGCAGGTGAACCGAGACTATCGAGATCAACTTCACCGTCACTGTTTGCATCTTTTCCAGCATTTGCAGCTGCAAACAAAATAGTCATGTTGGTATAATCTCGGGCAGCAAGATCCGCTTGCATCGACCCCCATGAATACTCTCCATTCACATCTGCGCCCCACGAATTCGTGTGGACTCTCGACCCATTCTCTGCGCCAGCGCGGAACAACTCAGTGTAATTTGACGGCAACCCGAGGAGTGTATCTGAGCCGGCTGAATCGCAATAGACCCCTATTGCTTGGAAATACAATTGCGCTTCAGGTGCAGAGCCTCGAATAACTCCTGACGAGTTGGTTCCATCGCCGAGTACAGAACCAGCAACGTGGGTGCCGTGTCCGTCAATGTCCTTTGCACCATCATCTGCTGGAGAACTACAACTCGATGCTTCACTGCTTGTCATACCCCATGAAACGACGTCGAGTATGTGATCTCGGAAATCAGCATGCATTGTTGAATCATTCACACCGCTATCCAATCCAGAATCCGCAACTGTTACGATGATTCCCGAGCCATCCACGCTATTCCATGTATTGTTGATTCCTGACATGACCGTTTGGTCCCAAAGATCATCGGAGTGAATGATTGTATCAGCAACATCGTTCTGGTAACTCATCCAAAGTTTTTCTTCCATCCATTCAATTTCAGATTGACTTGCAAGCCAAGACAACGCATCGGAGGATTTCTCCACTTCCATGACAGCAAATCGTCCAACGTGGTACGTTGTGTCAATGTCACTTCTCTCGCCAATTCCCTCAGGCAGAGTTTTCCCGCTCAATACAACATTGACAGGGACAACGTCGCCCTGATAGAAGTAGGAAGAATCCCCAATATCTTGGCCCAAGAATGCTTCAACGAGACGAGTTCGTAACTTGTCGGTTGGGTCGAGTTTCAGGATGCCTTCCACATTTAGTGCTTTGAGTGATTTGATGGAGTGTTGATTCAACTCACAATGGAAGCCGTTGATTGGGGCGAAGGAATAACACGTGATTCCAGCATCATTCAATTGACGTTCCCAATTGCTTGGGACGGGGTATGAATGTGTGATAATGTAATTTCCAGTCAAAATCTTCTCGCTCGTCCTACCTGTCCACTCATCAACAGATGTTACTGTTGCATCTCGGTAAAGCAGGTTAACCGTACTCACGCCCTCCTGAGGGTCATACCATCCTTGAGCGTGTTCTTTGGTGGGGGTGATTCCAAGTTGCGCGAGTAAATCCAATTCTGCATTGGTGTTGACTTCAATTGTCGGATTGGGTTGACTCATCGCAAAAGGCGTCGCTAATTGCGCTAGCATGAGGCAAACAAGGAAGGTGGAAACTCGGACATGAGATGCCGGCATGATTCTGTCTTAGCGCCGGTCACTCATCAATGATTTGCATTCAGCAACGTCGATAATAACGAGCATTGAAAGCAGGGTTGCATCAGGAAAGCACATGCGCGGTATGGGTTCGAGCGGTGGAGATTCGATGGCACCCTCCGATATCAACGAGAAAACTCAGATTGTTGGACGTCAAATTTGGCGGGTCGTTCCATACGCCAAGCGTTATCCTGGGCGCGTATTGTCTGGAATATTTGGCAACGCAATGGCACGTTTTTTTGACTTAATGCCGTTTGTAGCGATTGGCCTAGCAGTCGATTACTTCACAGGAGGGATTCTCTCTGGTCCACAAATCATTCAGGATTTTGTAACTTCTTTTGGTGGAGATCCTGCGGTTGGTTATGGTGTTCTCATCTTCCTTGGATTCTTCTTCTTGGCTATTTTCCAAGGTATCTCAGAATATTCGTGGCAGACCTTGGGTTACAAAATACAACACGATCTTCGAATGGATGCGACAAAGTCATTGATTGCAATGGAAGCTTCGTATTACGATATGCGACAAACGGGCCAAATCATGGCTGTCTTATCGAGTGACGTCAATCAATTAGAGGACGTCGTCTCCGACTCTTCAACATCCATTATACGGATCGTCGTGACCTTCTTCACGGCATTCCTGATTCTTGTGCTGATGTCTTGGAAACTGGCGATTGTCTTGTTTGGCCCTATCATCTTCATCGTACCAATCGTCTATTGGTTTTCGACCAGTGTGCAGCGAAAATACCGCAAGCAACGTGAATCCACCGGAGACATAACAGCGGTGCTAGAGAATCTCATTTCGGGTATTGCAGTCGTCCAAGCCTACAACGCAGAGGAATGGGAGGCAAATCGCGTCGATCGAGAATCAGGTGCATACAGAGACCAAGCGATGGGTGCAAGTCAAGATCGAAACCGGTTTATTCCAATGATTTACGTCGTTGCAGGTGTCGCTTTTGGCCTCCTCGTTACAGCTGGTGGATGGCTTGCGAGTGAAGATGAAATTACAACTGGGCAGTTGGTGACCTTCCTTCTCATCAGTACTCGAATGACAATGCCGATGTTCATCTTCGGGATCCTCGTCAATCAATTGCAACGTGGTGAAGCGGCAGCTCGGCGCGTATTCGCAGCTATTGATTTGGAGCCAACCATCGTCGACAATGATGATGCTGTTGAATTGATGGCGCCGATTGAATCTGTTGAATTCCGAGACGTTCATTTCACCTATCCAAATACTTCCACAAAGGTGTTGAGTGGAATCTCATTTACCGTTGCTGGAGGGCAATTCTTGGGCGTTATGGGTCACACAGGTGCTGGAAAAACCACCATCCTGAAGTTACTGATGCGATACTATGTCCCCGATTCAGGTGAAGTTCTCATCAATGGAAACAACATCAATACGTTCACACTTGCAAGTGTTCGAGAGGCTATTGGCTTCGTGAGCCAAGACCCATTCCTGTTTTATGGTTCCATTCGAGAAAATGTACAGTACAACCAAATTGCCGAAGAAGAAGACTTGAGAAAAGCACTTCAACTTGCAGGCGCCCTTGATTTCGTTGAGGAATTAGAAGATGGAATCGAAACCATGGTCGGTGATCGAGGCGCAATGTTGAGCGGTGGCCAGAGAGCAAGAGTCTCTCTTGCCCGTGCTCTTCTCAAGAAGCCATCTCTTTTGATTCTCGATGAGGCCTCAAGTGCATTGGATGCTGAGACCGAGCGCAGAATACAAGAGAACCTCCTCAGTACGGGTTCAGGCCGAGCAACCATTGCAGTTGCTCATCGTCTCAGTACCATCCGAAACGCGAACGAGATTCTCGCCATGGTTGATGGTGCAGTCGTAGAACGTGGCAAACACGACGAACTTCTTGAGCATCAAGGTGTTTATTCAAGTCAGTGGACCATTCAGACTGGCGATATGGCCGGTATTTGATCAGGTTCGTTCTAGAATCGGTCGCAAAATGGTTGTCACCTGTTCTTGTGCACTTACCGGGATGAAGGCTTTGTTACCCCAGAGAATGAGCACAGAGATGAAGAAAAAGAGTGGTATGCCGACTATTAGCGACCAGATTGCCACAGTCAAATCAAGAATGTAGTAGTCTTCGAACAATTCAGAAACAAGAATGGTTCCAAGAAGAACAACAACTCGTGTAACAGTAAGAACCGAGCGTATAGTAAGCCAGATTTCCTCCTCATCGGAGGCATCATGAACTCGCTCAGCCATGAGGTCTGTTGATTTTGCTCATTGAAAGGCATTGCGTCGATTATGCGACTCAAAGTGTCCGTTCTCGGTCATCGATTTGTCTACCAACTCCAGCCGCTCCGCCGGTTTTTCGGATTTCACGCCATGCCTTGTTGACGCCCTGTCCGTATGCCCAATGGGCAAGGAATACAAAGAGTGGGGCGAGGGCAACCGTGCCCACAGAGCGGTGAGGGCTTGTGCCTATTGCGGCTCCAAACCATGAGAGGCCAATGTAGAGTCCCATGAGCCCCAGTGTGCCATGTACCGCAAGACGGGACCAAGTCCAATCGCCATCGATAGAGAACCATGGATAATCGGTAGCGCCTCCTCCTATGATTCCAGCTACGAGAGCGAGAACTGAAAGGGCTGTGAGCCAAGGAAAGAATCCGATTGCGGTATGAGACCAAGTTGCAATTTCTGGCCATCGCTTATTGGCGACCATTCGCGTGTATCCATAGTTTCTCATTTGCTTCATGTACGGCTTGAAAGGGCGCCGTCGACGATGTGGCATGACGTTGGATGGGTCGATGAAAAGTTTGTGACCTTCACGCTGAATCTTCGCATCCAAAACAACATCTTCGGCTCCAATACATCCTGGTTCAAAGAAATTCACTTGCCGAAGATTTGCCATGCGATGGGCGCAATTGACTCCGGGGTTGTGTGTGATTGGAACCAGTTCTCCACGAGGTTGTGCGCCATAGCGGGTGCCTGCTGTCATGAACTTTGTACAGAAGGCTACATCAGCGCACTTGGCGCCAAATGGGTCCTCATCTGGGGCGAAGTTCGGTCCTCCAACTGCACCAACTTCGGGATCTTTGAACCAACGAATCAGTTTCTCTGCCCAATCCAGCGGAGGGATGGTGTCATCATCTGTGAAGAGAACGAGGTCGTGTTCCATCTGCCTAAGTGCAAAGTTGCATGCATCAGCCCGGTTTGTTGATGGATCTTCAATCCATGTGGCTCCATACTTCTCACAGACCTGCTTCGTATGATCTTTCGACTTTGAATCTGAAATAACGATTTCAATGCCAGGGTAGGTTTGTTGAGAGAGCTTGTCCAAAACGATGTCGAGTTCATCAGCATTGTTGATGGTCGGAATAAGAATAGCGACCTTGTAGGGCGTTCCATCCTCCTTGAGTACTGGCTCCACCATATTGTTGCGTGTCGTATCTTACATATCAAAAAGATGTTTCACTCATCCTCAGTGACTTTTGGAAGATGTTTAATTTCTCGAATGCTCGAGCCGACTTCTGGTAATTCTGCCATGGTTTTTTGCATACCTTCCGTGACTTTGAGGGACTCAAGTTTCCTACCGGAAGGAACAATTCTGGAATCGTATGTCGCCACAGCATCGTTGTATGCGCCGACAACAGTGTTCAGATTGCGTCCTAACTTGGCAAGGTCATGGCTAAACTTTGCTGCACGTTCGTAGAATTCCTTAGCTTGCGCATGAATGTCTCGAGCGTTCTCTGCCATTGATTGTTGGTGCCAATACAGGCCAACTGTCCTAAGCAGAGCGAGGAGCGTTACAGGGGTCACGATCAGCACGTGTTTGCTGAAGGCGTATTCCTGTAGGGTTGGTTCGTATTCAAATGCCGTCGAGAGAATCGGTTCAGCAGGGATGAACATGACCGTGAAATCGGTTCCATCCATCAACCGGGGGTAATCCCGTGCGGCAAGGTCATTGATGTGCTTCTTTACAGCATTAGCATGTTCTTTCATCTTGATTGCTCTTGCCTCTCCATCATCGAGATCTAATCCATCCCAGTATGCCGCTAAAGGTACTTTTGAATCAACAGGAACATGACCGCCGTTTGGAATTTTAGCGAGTAGGTCAACACGAGCACCACCGGCTCCAGATTTCAACGTCACTTCAACATCAAAATCACAATGTTCGAGCATGCCTGCTGCCTCAGCGATGTTTTTCAGAGCGACCTGCCCCCAGTTTCCTCTTGCCTTGATGGAGCCTCTCAAAGCGGTCGATAACTTGACGTTCGTGTCTCGAAGATTGGTGGTTTGTTCTTGAAGCCCTGCGACCATTCGTTTGATTCCTTGGTACGCTCCCTCGCGGTTCTTTTCCATTTCATTTGTCGCCTTTTCGAGTTTCTCGAGGTGATCCTTGATAGGAGATACAAGAAGTTCA
>VMHT01158595.1_pt1 | contig 11739 bp, 12 predicted proteins | sample 4693611 | NCBI WGS metagenome assembly VMHT01 (sample SAMN12280063, study PRJNA550983) | marine metagenome | isolation source: seawater sampled from same location over 5 years 0.02-0.2 micron viral filtrate | place: USA: collected off the coast of southern California halfway between the port... ...
GATTAAATCATTACAGAATTTCATAATTGATATTTACGAGGAGTTACACAACAATGAAGAGGAAGTTAAGATACTTTTTGAGGGAGCACAGGGTTTTGGCCTCGATATTGACTGGGGTGATTACCCCTATGTTACTTCCTCTCATTGTACTACAGCTTCTGCACTCCTCAACGGTGTCCCGCCGCAATCAGTAAGAAACATATATGGAATTGCCAAGATGTATGAAACGTATGTTGGGGCAAAGAGGTTCGAAGGCAGTGATCCAGTTTTCGACAAAATAAGAGAGTTGGGTGAGGAGTACGGTGCTACTACTGGCCGCCCTCGACAATGTAATTGGATGAACTGGCAACTACTTGAAAAAGCTTCAAAGATAAATGGTGTGACAGACTTGGTTATTAATAAGGTAGATGTTTTAGAGGAGCTTGGCGAGTTGTGCTTGTATGATGAAGATGATAAGTTAAGCTTCAACTGTAGTACTTCTATGCAACGGTGGATAAGCCAAAAGGCTTTAGAGATACCTACAATTAAAAATGTAACGTTTTCAGGGAACAAGAATACAATATAGACTATTTATATAAAGTCTAGGAATACGTTTATGGGATTATTACAAGAAATCAGGGTGCTCGATGATCTTCTTGAGTTAGCTTCAAAGGAAGGCTTTTCTGAAGAGTTATTGAACGAAAAGGATAGCTGGGCTCGCGAGCAAGCCGGCCGGATAAAAGATATAGGCCGAGCTGAGTTAACATCTCGGAGAAATAAAAAGGAAGAAAAGAGACAAGAGCAAGCAAGTGCTCAAGCCATGGCCTGGGAAGAAGCGAAAGCTAAAGAGTGGGATGTATACGACGCCGCCGAGTCCGGCCTGCCCGACAGTAGATTCCGTGATAAATTAAAAAAGGAATATATAACAAAAGTAAGAGAAGTTTCGGAAGACGACAAAGAGGCATATGCTAAGGCCGAGAAGGTTGTTGACATGATGTTCGATGAACATGATACAGCCACACCCGGCGAAAGCGATACGCTTAAGCAAATGGTTGGAGAAATAGAAAGCAAAGGCCGAGTTCAACCTCAAGAAACCGACGCCGGCAAAGGGGAAGATGAGGGAGGGTACTTTGGTCCGGGTTGGGGCTCTTGGCGCCCTGGCCAGGGCATGGATATCAGTACTTTGAAAGTCCCCGATGATTGGGAAGAAGATTTAGATAAGAGATTCGATGCCATAATGGCCAGACGAATCAAGAGACAGTTGTCACAAGAGGAAGAGAAGGGGACGATCGACCTCCCCGGGCCCGAAGGCGAACCCGGGGGTGAGGGCGAGGGTGAAGGGGAAGCCGATGAGTCGCTGCATATCGATACTGCAAAACAATTTGCACAAGCCGGCCTAGGCGCTACCATAGACAAGGTGGCAGAAAAGGTAAAACAAATTACGCCAATGAAGAGAATGAATAAAGTTGAAAAGGATTTGGAGAATTTTGTGCCCCGACTTAAGAAAACTATTGAAGACTTTATCGATAAAAGTACGAGACCGGCAGTTTCTGCCACTGCCCGCGGGATGGCGCCTGACGTCGGTACCGCGTCTACTGGGAAATTTAAGTTGACTGAGGTATTGAACAATGTCGAAACAAGAACATTTGCGCAAAAAGTGCTTGTTGAAACGCTTAAAGAATACAATGAGATTCTTCTTGGCCGAGGGGAGCGATTTTAATCATGCCGTTTCCAATTAACGATCAATCGACTGGGGATTCGTCAGCGTCTATTAAGCTGATTAAACGGTTTTTTCCATTTGCGCAAAAGAGGTTTGGGTTTAATAAACCGCTCGGCGCTTTAAATTTGGTATCTGATTCGCAGAACGCCGCAAACCCAATTGGGAACACGGCCTATTATGATCCTACTAAGATGTCCATTACAATATATGTCGACGGCAGGCATCCAAAAGATATTTTACGATCCTTTTCTCATGAATTGGTACATCATACACAAAATTGTAATGGCGAATTAAGCACTGATAGTGATATGGGTGAGGGGTACGCACAAAGAGACCCGCAAATGAGAGGCCACGAGATAGCAGCGAACCGAGACGGTAATATGGCTGTGAGAGATTTTGCGGATTTATCGAAACAAGGAACTATTTATAACAACAACGAATCTAAGGAGAGAAATTTTATGTCCGATAGTAACGAAAAGCACCTGAGACTGGCGATAAGGAGTGTCCTTAAGGAGTCTCTGAAGAACATTAACGAGAACGAAGAAGGAGGCGGAAAGATCACTCTTTTAGATTTGATGAAATTAGCAATCGAAAACAATAGGCTAGACCTTCTTAAAGTCGACGCCAGCACGGCCCTAGGACAGCTTCAAAGCCTAGGCGTTGAAGGTACGGCCGGCATGACTCCCCCAGAGCCAACGAAAGGCGTTCCGCCCGGGCATGTGGGCATTGACCCAGCGTGGAAGAAGAAAGCCCCCGCGGGCGTTTCCCAAGAAGATGTCAAAGCGGCTGAAGCTCCAACAACAGATCCGGCGGACACAGAAGAAGACAAGGAAGAAGAAGGATTAGAAGAGCACCGACGACGTCGCCAGTATAAAAGACAACGACGAGAAGAGGCATGGGGTAAGGCGCCAGTCACACCAGAGGCTCCTGCTCCCACTCCTGAGCCCGTACCGGAAAATAAGCCGGCAACAAAAAAGTCCAAGAAGAAAGAGGAAAAACAACCTTTGAAAGAATGGTACGATGTTTCCCTGTATGACAGGCTAATTGAACGGTATACTAACTAAACAAGCAAAGGTAGTTTAATGGCTACATTATATGTCAATAGTGGCAGTGGCGACGACTCTGATGACGGATCCGCAGGCAGCCCAAAAGCAACAATATTAGCTGCAATTAACGCCGCAAGCAGCGGCGATACTATAATTTTACACGCTGGTCACTACACAACCGATTCTCCCACCAACAGTGCATTAGTAGGTACGCCCGATAGTAACGTCGATGAACTCACTTTTGAAGGAGCAGGGGATGGGTTAGTGTGGCTCGATGGCGATGGGAATGGCGACGCCACCCAATGCGCCTATTTAATGAAAACTAGGATGGGCACCGGCGGGATTTGGACATTCAAGGGCGCTAGCGCAACAGACAAGCTTAAATTTTCCGGGTGGTATGGCCATTGCTTTCATAGGTACACCTCCGGAAATGATAAAATTTATACATTTCAAGATTGCCATTTTTCTTCATCGGTACCAGCTGCAGTGGTTATCACGCAAAACCATGTGAATGTGGTTCGTGCGTACCGCTGTATATTTGATGGTGGATCTGTATCCGGTAGCTCCAATTCAAATCCCGGGGCGGGTTATGTTTTTAAAAGCACGTCTGACTGGGACATGCAGATTACATCTAGCTTGTTCGTCAACTATGGAGGTCGACCCATAAGAAACGATTTTAGAAGTGAAGCTCAGGATGGCATAGCTACCCCGGCAATATTAAACTGCACTTTCTTCAACTGTGGTAATCAAGTAAACGCAAATCAGATCACGGGTGTCCCCGGGATCACGGTTAATACCTTAACAGCATTTAATGGTGGCTGGGCCACTTTAGGTACCGGAGCCGCCGGGCCCTCGGCCGTCAGCTACAAGGGGGGTCATGAGACATATGGCAACAATGGCGCGTATAACAGCAGCTCATACAACTGTTCCATAGGTAATTTCTACGATTTTTATGACTCCCGGGAGAGCGGAGACGACCAGTTAAAAAAGCACGATAATAGCTATGACTCAAGAGATATCTCTGATTGGGGTGTCGATAGGTACGGATTATTATTTCAACTGTACGAAGCCAACTCTGCATTAAACGCAAGCCGCGGCACGGGGGGGGATGAGCGGTTGATCCCGGTCGCGGGGCGTCAACGTCAATGGTTACAAGGTACAAGTAGTTTGGATACTCTCAAGAGTGGAGCAACGGGAGGTGACCAAGAAACATACGACTCAAATAAATTGACTGTGGCGGCTTGGGTAAAACTTCAGGAGTTTCCTGGCTCTTCTTCGACTGCGAACACATCCTTTTGGAGATCTTTGCCAACAAACGGTACTGCTGCTGATGGATCGCATCCATGGTATCCAACTGGAACGACCGGGGACGGCAAGGCATCAGATGATACTTATTCGTCAGGATATGGGGGGGTTGAATATCTTGCTACCTCAGTTGATTTTGACTACCAGCAAGCCGGGGACCAACCGATGTTTATAATTGGAGGAAATACTGATTATAATTCGGACAACTCATGGGGCTTGACTTATGATGAAAATAGCGCGATATCATACTATCATTTTTACATTCATGATGGAAACGATGGTATATATACAAACTATGGTAGGTTTGATTGGGGTCTAGACAGTGCTTGGAATGATGGCGATTTTGATATTAGAGAGTGCATGTGGAATCACGTTGTGGGAGTTTATGACGGTACGTTAGGCTCTGATAATGTGAAAATATATGTTAATGGTCGCCTAGGAAATAAAGCTTCCGACTACACAACAAACGTTGCAGTAACTGATACTAGAATAACAATCGGTGCGGGGAGCACGAATTCATATAGTCCTCAACAGTGGCCAGGTAGGATCGCTGAGGTTGGAATCTGGTCATCTTCTTTGGGCCATGATGAGGTTAAAGCGTTATATGCAGACGGCGTGTCGCACAACTATCAATATGATTCAGGGTCTTATTCGGGTAGTCACGCTTTGGTTAGCTACTGGCGATTAGGCGGCATGATATCCGGATCTAATCACGCTAACGAAGGTTGGACATTCAATTCAGGGTCTTATAGCGGGGGAGATACTTCTGGGAGTTGGACTCTACCTTATACCGTCGGTGGACCGATGACTACGTTTGCAGAACAGTATAGCGGTAATGATATCGCTAGCTGGGTGAGTGGTAGTAAAGTTATGGGCCCACATACGGGTTCTTGGAATACTATTTTTCAAGGCTTTCAACCTATAGGTATCGGAAATGATAAGCGCCACCACATGTTCAACCCAGATATACATGCCTCCGGGGGCGGTTGGGATCTATCCCCATGGACAGCTAGCGTCGATCTAGGAAAGAGGCCAGATATGCGTAATCCCATTTATCAAGGAGGGACTACAACATGGGGCCCGTTCGAGGCTCGTGAAATTTCAGGTGGTACGGTGGACTACACTGACCTGTGGGGCGCTAAGTGGCACCCTACAAAACCAGACATTGGATGCATAAGTTCATATGCCAATCCATGGACGAATTTGGATGATGGAACTTATACGTCTCGCGGGGAGTTTAAGGGAATTCCCAGGATTAACCCGGATTATACCATACAGTATACACTATCACAGCGTAGAGTTAGCAATGATCAATATACTGGCGGGTCAGGACCGAAAGCAAAGGGAAATCCCGATATCGAGCAGATGCCCTTCCGCTTCGGCCGCCGTGGCCCCCTAACTCTAAGGTCGGGTGATGTCCCCGTAGATGATGATCAGGGCCCAAATATGTCTTCAATAATTCACACATGTTCCTTTGGTGGTACGGAAGTTATTGGCTCGCCTGGCGGAGGCCGTGGCGGTACAGAAACACCCGGCGGCGAAAGAGATTAAAGTTGAACGCTAGACTTTGCACCATACAGCAGCCGGCATTTTATTCTCCTGAATTCTGCGAATCGTTAATCGAACGTTGCGAAGAAAAGAATGCATGGAGAGAAGCAGATTTAGAAAATGGAGTGCACCGTAGCCAGGATCGCAATACATATATATGCGAAGCCGGCGAAATTGACCCCACTGGGGAGTTTTTGGTGCCGCCAATACAGGATTTTTTAAGTAATATATATGCCTATAACGAAAGTTCTTGGAAATTTGTGCTGCATCGTAATGCATTAGAGTTAACATTTTTAAAATATAAGGTTGGTAATCACTATAATGCCTGGCATACTGACGTTTCCAATGAAGCTTCGATGAGAAAGATATCTTTTAGCATACAGCTAAGCGGTGGCGAAGACTATGAAGGTGGAGACTTGATATTCCTTGACAAGAATATGCCAACTACTAGAAGGCAGGGCAGCGCAGTAATCTTTCCATCTTTTTTGGCGCACAAAGTAACCCCAGTTACAAAGGGTGTCCGGTATGCACTTATAGGGTGGTTGATAGGACCCCCATTTAAATAGGATCTTTTAGTGTTGTAAAAACTATTTATTGAGAGGCGGAATATACATATGAAAACTGATTTTGATAAAATGACTCGACAATTCTTGTTGGGCGAGGATATGCGCGACGCAAATATATTTGTCTACCTTCAAGCTCTCAATGAAACGCTGAAGAGTATGAGTCCTAAAACTTCAACCGGTATTCGTCGACTAGAAATAGCTAGAGAACACCTTAAAGAAGTCAAGAGACAGGCTCGAAGAATGACCCAACACGTCATGACCCTGGAAGAGCAACTTAAGGTTTTGGAAGAAGGTAAAGAGGTAGAATAGTGGGTGGCGCTGCGGGACATATGTGGCATCCATTTGATTGCCCCGACGTCAACACTGGGACGGACCTTATTGCGTTTTACGAAAAAGTAGCCGAATGGGTAAAAGTCAACCCAGCCGCTCTTAAGATTGATGGCGTTAACGCTAGTTTTAAATTAATTGATAGCACCGACCATCCTTCCGGCAAAGAGTTTGCGCTTGATCGCGGATCATCTCGTGGAGAAATGGGACAGCTAGATATATCTGGCATCACCAGCACAAAAGCTCATATGCGATGGCCGGAAGGCCACGGAATGATTGAGGCTACTCGCACATTGTTGGGGATATTTAACAAGGCGTTACCTAGGATCGAGTCGGAATTAAAAGTCTTGGGTATGTGGGATGACCCATCATTATTTTTTAACACGGAGTTTGTTCTTAGGAAAACCAACGTTAAAGAATATCCATTCAACTTTATAGCAATACATGGTGTTAAACAGTTTTTCCAAGAAACTCCTAAAAAAAGAGGCAGCCTGGGTGTCAACCTAGACAAAAGAGAAAAACAAGCTATTGAAAGTATCAAAAAGAAAGTGATACCTATAGCCAAAGAAGTACATGCCCCGGGGGATGAGGAGGTCGAAGAAGAAGACAGAGGGTTTAAAATATATACAACCATCCCAACTAAAAGTATTCGCGAAATAGATTTTAGTCAATCTCTTGCAAGCGAATTTAAGGTAGTGTTCAGCGCTGACTCAGGCGCCCCGGATAGTGAAATAGTGAAAACCCTACAACAGTGGTTATCTGAGGCCACAAACCCGCGTCACTATTTTGTAAAACTTAGAAACGACAAGAAGATTGGTGCCCTGAGCAAACAAATGTATACCACTATCCTATCAGGCACCCCTATAACTGAATTTATCGAAAACGGAGACGACGTCACCCCGGGGATATACGGCGCCGTGTTCACGCACGCGGTTAGGCTTCTGGGAAATGATGTTCTATTCAGCTTGGACAGCGAATTGGGCCCTGCACATAAAGAAGAGGGCATAGTAATAAAAGACGAGACTATGTGCGGTGGTACCGAGTTCAAGATTACCGGTGAATTTATAGTTGGCGGAATCGACTCTCCTTTTAGAAGTCCGAAACAAGATCCCGATATCACCGATGATCCGATTGCCGATATCGGATTGGTGCCTGGCGCATTTAAACCACCGCATCGAGGCCACAAGTTCATGGTAGATGAGATGACAAAAAGGGCCAGAAAAGTTATTGTTTTGATATCAAAGCCGCTCAGACAAGCTAGAACAATGCCTTCGGGTAGAGAAATTACCGCAGATTTATCTAGAGACATATGGAATATGTATATCGATGACCCTAATGTGGAAATACACATATCTGAAAACGCATCACCGATCACGTCTGTTATGGAATATATCGGCCCAGAGGGTCCTCTCCCTATAAAGAGCACGGTTTTGCTCGGATGCAGCGAAAAGGGTAAAGATTTAGAGAGATTTTCAGACGCACAAAAATATGCCCGAGAAGATGTGTACATAGAGACTGCCCCTTGTGCGGTGAAAGGGCATGCTCCTTGGTACAATGCCCTACTAGGGGAAGAAAGAAGCGCACAGGTGCGCCAAGGCATGCCTAGTGTGGTCGACGGAAAAAATCCGGAAGAGTTTCATGGCTCTGATATGCGATATGTTGCCGAGTTGGCTGCTTCGGATGAGGTAGCAGAGGAGTTGTTTCGGGATTTTGTAACAGAAAATACGGATCATACTGCTGTATTGAATATACTAGGGATAGAAAAAAAAAGACCAATTTCTTCCCTGGGGTCTGGATTGGCTGATGCATCACTTAGTCTGGAAGAGATCTATAACACTATCGATGATATCATGACCGAGATGCGCGGGGCCGGCCCGCTGATCAGTCTGAAAGTGCAGCAAAAAAAGATGCGGACCATGAACAAAATCGCGTCAATGATGGACAGAGAAGAAGTAGAAGAGGTGCCGGCCGTTGTAGCTGAAGAAGAATTAGAAGAGGTATCGACCGGGGCCGTAGGTGGACTTGAAGGCGCCTCTGCAGTCCCTAGAGGCGGCCCAGAGGCCGCGCATAGCAAAGTAGCGTATGTGTTAAGAAAGAGCAAAGAAGAAAAAAGAGAAGAAGATCGGAGAGGGAGATCAACCGATGGAAGCACATCTAATGTAGCATCATGGTCGACCACAGGTCATCTTACAGAAACGGAAGAAGTGATTGATCAAGTAGTGAACTATTTAGTTAAAAATGGAGTGATTAAGGATGATATATGATAGACAAGAATTCGCTGAAGAACTCATTCTCAGGGAGACGGTACGTAAGGCAATCAAGCTTGTCAAAAGACGCAAAGTTGTTGCAAAAAATAATAACCAACAACTGCGCAGTATAATAAAAACCCTGATTAAAGAAGAAGAAGAAAATCAAAGTAGAAGATCAACCGGTATTAACGAATTAGAGCTATTGCTTAAAAAAGTTATACCCCAATTGGAGGACGACTATAAAACTTTAACAACCGATGAGACGCAGCGCGCGTCCTATAGAGCACATATATTACATGCAGTACAAAATATACTAGCAACATCCATGCCAGGTGGGCTGCCGAGTAAAGGGGGATCACTAGAAGAATCGCTTTTGTACAAGTTGTTAGCTGAGGAGATTGACGTCACATTAGACGACGATGCCTTCATCCCAGTAAGAGACAAAGATATTGCAGAAACCGAACCAGAAGAAGAAGAGCCGACAGAAGATGACGATTTAGCTAAATTTAGAGTTGCTGGAGAAGATCGTACCGGTGGGAATGTCGCCCATAGAAGTTGGAAGCAAATTGAGCAGGCGATCGTCGACTCGTACGCTCTGCTTGACAATGAAGGTGATCAAGAAGAATTCTACGATTATTTGATTACTAATCTTAAACTACATTTCGATAAATTCGAGGACGAAATGGCCGGTAGTGATCTGGAAGAGCCAACAACTCCAGAATATGAAGAAGAGAAGGGCGATCTGGAGCCCACGGCGCTGGGGGGAGAGGCCGAAGGCGGTTTAGAAGACCTCGGCGGCGAAGAAGATCTTGAACTTTAATCCAACAAGTTTATTTGATATATATTTATTTAAAGACGAAAATGATCAATATGGCATAGATATTGCGCCGGCAAAAGAAATGCTGGAGTATTGTACTCAAAGATTGGACGACGACCTCCCGACAAGCCGGCGCACTGAGCAAGAAGAGATTGTCAAAGCAATTACCTCGTACATGATTGAATTCGCAGAAAGTAAAATAAGTAAAAATTAAGTTAACTTAAGCCATGTTTTGTAATATCCTTGTTCTTAGTTAGTAACTTAGTGATAAAGAAATAATAACATATAAATTAAATTAGTTAAATGTGGAAAAGAAAAAGAAAGATCTATGGTAAAAATAAATATTACTCTCTTAGCAGGAAGCTGAGGAGAGATGACCGATCTAACGATGAGTTTGAAGTGATGCTTAATTCCCTCAGCCTCGAAGAGGTTATAGGTTTGAAGTTAGAGCTAGCTTCGAAGGCAGCCGGCGGCAAATTGTACGGCCTGCCTCTATGGCACTCCATGGAAAACATAGTTAAGGACGCTGTTCTTAAATATGTCCTTTCAGCTAGCCGCACCAAGATGGAGTCAGCGAGGTTTTTAGGTGTTAGCAAAAAGTACTTCAATAAAATATGCAAAAAGTATAGTGTGGAGTCATATTTTGAAGAAAACGACTTGACAAAAACTCAGGATGATGTATAATTACTATAGTCGAGGAGGAAACAGTATGCGTTAGCTAATGGTCGGTCAAAATTATCCGCAAGTTGTAAAGAATATAATACGCTATTAAAAAGACCCTCAATGTCTATAACGAGGGGAATAGAATCGAAGATAGGCTGGCAATCTAGGTTAGCGAGGAGCCTAGACCTCTTGCAGATCCCTATGGGGATGAACAGGTTTCGACAGGGCAAATAAGATGTTACGTGCAAGGCAGAGGGAAGCGATAATCTCTGTAAAAACGCTTAAAAAATTAAACGCCAACATTGACGTTGAAAACGCTATAGCACTAGCTGCTTAAGCGGGGGTCGCTAGCAACCTTTTTACCAAACGCTAGCAAAAAGCAGTTTCTTCCTTCTGAGGCAAAAAGGAAGCTCTGGTAGCGGGGGCGAAAGCAGTTTTTGATATTTTTTCTGCGTAAAAAGAGATATCTAACCTTGTGAACGACGTAATATTGGACATGTTTTGGACCCGGGTTCGATTCCCGGCATCTCCACTAATTTTTCTTAAATATTGATAAGCATGATGATAGTATATAAACAAAGGAGACAATCATGACAAATACTCAGTTACAAAAAGAGGTAGAAACACTTAAAAGTGAGCTTCGCAACGTACGAAACCGGTTTTCTGACGAATTGGCTAGCGTAAAAACCGAGCTTAACAGCACAAAAGATATGGTTCAGAAAGATATTACGAGAATTCTTGAACGCATTGAGGCTAAGTAGATCCCCATGGCGACACCTGAAGCTCAAACCCAAAAAGAAGAAGTTAAGTTATCATATGGTCAGCCATGGGAGATCGCGGCTAAGTTTGATAACTATATACATGCCGATAGCAGACGACGTCAAATCTCAGAGGTAGACAATCATGTGGATGTGAAGGTCCAAAAGATGGCCGGCTGTTTTGTTGTTAAGACAAGGCTCAAAGAGGAACACTTCGTTGAAAGAGCACCAAAAACTAATAAAAAGAAGAGAAATGGAAAAAAGAAACTATAAAATCAAGCTGTTAAACAACAGTAGCCTAGAAACTAGTTCTTTTAAAGTGAAGGAGCAATCTTTCTCGGAAGCAGTGTCTAAAGCTTACGTAAAGCGTAATAAATATGATGATTTTAGTGCGTGGCGAGTAATCGAAGTTACGGAGGAATAACCAAATGAAGCCTATTCCGTGGTACGAGTTAGAGGAATCAAAAAAAGACCAAGACGAAGATAGTAATTCGGACGATTCCGATAAGAATCAAGTAACTGCAACCCAAAATCGGGTATACTTCTATTCTGAGGTAAGCAGAAATAAAATATTAACTCTTAATAAGAAGTTAAAATCCCTAGATCTCTCTATATGCAATCAAAATAATAATTTGGCTCTAGAACAGGGAGCTAAGATATATCTACACATCAACAGCTTCGGTGGTAGCGTTTTTGCTGGATTTTCTGCAGCAGATTACATAAAAAAGTCGCAAACCCCGGTTTGTTCTGTGATTGATGGC
>VMHT01061611.1_pt1 | contig 11738 bp, 24 predicted proteins | sample 4693611 | NCBI WGS metagenome assembly VMHT01 (sample SAMN12280063, study PRJNA550983) | marine metagenome | isolation source: seawater sampled from same location over 5 years 0.02-0.2 micron viral filtrate | place: USA: collected off the coast of southern California halfway between the port... ...
ATCTAAACTCAAGTAACTCCGCTCTTTTGATTGGGGGACATCCGTCATTGTAAGCATGATGTAAACAATGGTCTGCCGCAGCGATCATTTGTAACTCTAAAGTCTTAGGCTCACCGACTAAATCACATAGTTGGCCTATAGACGATGCTTCCCAATAGTCCTTAGGAGATCGGTTATAGCCAGGGTCGCCCTCATTATGGTGGTCTATCAAATGGTAGCCTAATGACTGCATTTCATAACTACTATAATCACGAGGGCGACACTCTATCCATACTTGCTTTCTAGCAATCTTTGGTATGTCAGTAGAATAAGCCTCCTTTCTACTTAGCCTATTACCCATAGAATCCGAGGCATAGACAAAGTTAAGCCCCTTAGATGCTAAAATATCCGATATGAAGCGCATTTCAGTATCGTCTCCACCCAAAACAAAAGTGATTTTAGGTAAATCCAACAGAATCACTCCTCTTCGAGAAGTCCTGGTTCCATGCACATAATCAATGTGAACCATCTTTTACCCATCGGTAGTTGCGCCGACCCATCCAAACCACATGCTTGTTTGCCAAACATATTATCTGGGACATAGTAGTTGCTAGGTTGTCTATCGTGTATAGCCATCACATACGCCTTGTGGAACTTTTTTTCTGGAGTGCTGCCTCTCTCCATTATGGATATTTGGTGGGCAATCAACGGTATGTCGTTGCCCATGTCCATAGCGATGCCTTCAATACGGTCATCATTCGTTTTGTAATCAACCAATACTATTATTTCATTTCTCATAATATAGCCTCCCAAGTGTATTCTTGGAGTGTGTTATCTGCGTTGCGATAGTGTCCTTGATAGAACATTTCGTTGTCTAAAATACCAGAAATCGTCGCAGATGCCCAATTTCTTTTCCCTGTTCTGGTAAGTATGCTATTGTTAATCAGTTGATCGACAATCTCAGACTTAGTTAAACCGCTTTTCATAAAGTCAAAGATACTTCTTACAATGTCGGCTTCGACGGGATTTATCACTAGAAGCCCCTTGTCTTTATCATCTTTACTAGCAGCATACTTAGAACTGTAACCATAAGGGGGTTTTCCTACCCAGCGGCCTTGATTTTTAACGCCCTGTATACCCATGATGGTTCTTTCTCTAGTTACTTCAACCTCCATTTGATTTAGCGCAGTAATGATTTTGAAGATAGCCATGCCCATAGCAGTTGATGTGTCTACATCAATATCCATAGCAACGAAGTTTTTACCCAAGCCGTTTAGCTCTGTAGCCCAAGATAGCGCATTCGTAGAACTACGATGGAATCTATCTAGCTTGTATGCGATAACGATATCCCATTCATCAATGCGATTCATCATGCTTTGGAAGCCTTCTCGATCGGTCTTAGTCCCTGTCCCTGTGTCTTCAAAAGACTCAATGACTTCGTAACCTCTCAATTCAGCGTATTGTTTCGCTCTTCTAGTTTGCTCACTAAGAGAGGTTTCCGATTGCTGATCGGTCGAGATTCTAGAATAAGTTACCGCCCTCATTGTTTCACCTTCTTTTCTTTCGCACTATAAAGCAGGGCTTTTTCTAGTTCCTCAATGTGTTCTTTTAGGAACTTTTTACTTTTCCATGCCATAACTACCTTTGCTGCCGCTTCTTCTAGGTTACTCATCTTTAGCCCTCTCCAATTCCTCTCTTACAATCATACGAATATCGTTATAGATTTGATTCATAAGCAATACACAGAGTAGTTTTAGGTCTGTTTCTTTCATCAAATCCCCTCCTCGTAAGCTTTGAACTTAACAATACTTTTACAGCATTCGTCTTCATAAATCATATCTTGGTCGGGAAACAACCATGTTACCACCCTATCGTTACCGCATTTCGGACATTTGTAAGAAATGTCTACCGCCCACTTAGACAACATCATAGCATGGTGTCTAACCGTTGGGTCATTAAGGATCTCAAAATCAGTATAAGTCATACTCATTCCTCCTCTAGCCCGATGGCTTCCCACCAGTCGCCGAGATTCTTACTTACTTTGTTGAAGCGATTGGCGATTGGGGTTCGAAGGGGTTTAGATTCTGGTTGGCTAAGTAGTAGCTCACAACAAACCATTATGATAAATACTGTTACCAATGCTACAATTAGATCAATCATCATTATTGCCTCCGAAAATGATACCTTCTATAACCGCTTTTGCCACACCTGGGCATACGGCATTACCTACGATAAGCGTCTTGTCCTTCTTTAGTCTAGCAGCATCGAAAGAATAGGTGGCAGGGAAGTTTTGTAAAATACCCATTTCACTAATAGTTAGCGATCGAACCTTTCGATAACTAACACCGTCACCAGCATTACTTCTAAGAGTGACTTCTCTACCTGTGATAGTGTTTCCGGCTTCACCGATGTCAGCGTCAGAAGATCTTGCTCTAGCAGAGTTAGATTCTGTGCAAGAAGAATTATTGATAGCCATACCTATGTTAGTAAGACCACTAGTAATAGTATAGGATGGATTATCTAGACTCTTATAGAGAGGGCCACTACCTCCTTGTTTCTCACCCGTAGCAGGGTTGATACCGCAAGTAGAGGCATTAGAGCGACCCGAATCCATAACTGCATCCATCGAATAGTCACCATCGTCAAGACCTAATTCATTCATAGCGGTTTCAGCCAATTCGATAACTCTACCCCATAACTCTAGGGAAGAACCACAGATAGCATACGAAGGAGATTCGCTAACATCAACGCAACCATCTGGGGGTATACGAGGAGTGTGTCGGCCTGTATAAACACCGTTTTCCATGATAGGGCGTGTGCGAGAGTAGCCTCTTAGAAGGTCAATGTATTCATCTTCTAAGTAAGGAAGAGCATCTAATACACTTCTAAAGTGAGGCAAATGTTTGTTCTTATTGCTCTTTAGGTTGTGGTTAGAATGCGTCTTAGTTATTTCCCAACCTTCACCTGCAAAGCATCGGCGTCTTTGTTGAGGTATGCCTAACTCCGCAGAGTTAATGATAGTTGCAGGAACATAACTTGGTAGTAGTTTTTTCATAGGTGGAACATTCTCCATACTCCAACTATCAGGCTCTAAATGATCTACCAATTCTAAGAAGTGCATAACCATAGGCATTCCTTCTGAAGAACTTCTGCTAGAAGCATTTGAGATAGCCTGGCAGGGAGGAGACCCATGAAAGTGAAAGTGATATCCTAGCGCAATATAGGGTGCGATTGCTTCTCTAATCATAGCCAAATCCGCTTCTAAGTCGCCCAATTCGACATTTACATGCTTGACATAGGGGTGATTTTCTAGGTGGACTTTACCTGCTTCTTCCCAATAGTCTGCACTTAGGGCTACTACTGCCCCTGCTAGAACCGCACCTGTGGTGAAACCGCCACCACCTGCGAATAAATCTACCACGACTACCTTCTTACGACCCACCATACACTCTAGGTAATATGCTAGTCGCTCTAGTGCATCTCCATCCATTCTATCTAAGTCTAAATTCATCTAATCCCTCCAAATACCAATCAGGAAAACGGTCGCCAGGCCACTTAGCAAAACGGCTTTTATCTAGGATATAATACATTCTATACTTATCCACGACATCTAATGAATCGAATCCGCCAACCATCATGCGACAGTTTTGGTCGTCGCTTATTGCTACTGCAAACTCTGTCAGTCCCTCTTCGGGGAAGTCGAGTTTGTCTATGTTGTCGGCGCACCAAGCTATTACCTTATGTGAAGAATGAATCTTGTCATATCTACGAGTATACTCTTTGGCTAGTTCTTTACCGTGAGTTAGTAGCCACTGAAAGTTATCCTTTGAAGTTCTAGCCCAGATAGTGCAAGGGTGGTTATAGTGCGCTCTACGATACGGTGCTTCTCCTTCAGGGAAACTAGCGCATAACATCTGTGCTGTTTCTAAAACCATTTTTACCACATGCTTATTGCACTGCATACGCGCTGCAAGAATGGGATCTCGATCTAGAACGAATATGTTCATGTTCTCGCCTCATTCAGTCCTGTATATTGTCTGGTATTCAAGTCCCAGAACTCAATATCTACTCCCCACAGCTCTCTGAAAGCCTCACAATCTCCGTGGAAACCATTAGCAAGCAAAATTCCTTTTGTTACCCCTGCGACCTTCATGTAATTGACTAATTGAAGAACATCATTTGGGACTGCCTGATCTTTCTTGACTTCCCAGATAGTCGTTTCCTCGTCTTTAATTGCCTGAACATCTGTTCTAAAACCATAGCCGATTCTCTTTTGTCGCTCAACATTTGTAAAGTCTGTTTCTTCTAGCAACTCCATTAGGTTTATTTCGATGTCTTCTTCCGAAGCATCATCGACTAATTCGTCTTTGAAATACGCCTTTAGCTTATGTTCCTCCCATAAGTTAGCCACTAGTTGTTGTAGTTCTTCGAAGGCAGGGTCGTTTTCCTGTATGTTATCCTTCTTTGGCGTCGATTTAATACCCTTTTTGATAACTAAACGACCGTAAAGGCGATTATAGCTAGGGTGTGTGAAGTTAATGGGTTCTTTCGAACTCGGCTTAATTATTCCCTTTAGTGGCGCTTTACTACGAACCACGACACAGCGGTCGTGCATAACTAGGTCGAAACCGGCAGAACCAGTAGTTGCTCTAATCGGATAGTTCTGGTTAGTCTTTTCAGATAGTTTGTAAACTGTTAGTGTTGCTTCAAAGTCGTTATTCTTTCCTTTGATTTTAGCAGCGTTCAATAGAACCTGATCGTAGTCATTGACAAACCACGCTGCGACATCTAATTTTCTCTTCTCTAAACCATCTTCTCCTACATATACCATAGTTAGGCTCTTATTAGGCTTAGTTAGAATATCTGCATATCGGTGTCCCCACTTGTAAGCATCTAACTTTGGGTGCTGCAAGTAATTCTTATGGTATACTGCCTTTGCGTCTACTTTGCAATCAATCTGCATCGAGAAACCTGGCTCATTATTACTCTCTTGAATTTCTACGACTATTTCGCCATTGTTATTGTCTGGGTCTAACTCGTGAAGATACCAAAGTTCCTTCCCTGTGTCCGACCAACACTCGTCAAGTTTACCAAAGTGGTCGATTGCTGCCTTCATCCCGATACCGTGTTCATTGATACCATTACTTTTCTTAGTTCCTGGGGCAAATGCCACACCTAAGTTTTTACTAGGTAGTCCTTTTCCGTCATCCTTAACGGTGATGGCTATAACTTTGTTATCACCATCGGTGTGTATAGTTACCACGACATTGTTAGCGTTAGCGGCGAACGAATTATCAATCAATTCGTAGATTGCCGTTTCAAAGTCATAGTTAGCGTCGGAAGCCAAAGCGACCGCCCCACTAAAACTGTATTGGATCTTTATGTTCTTCTGCTTGCTCAAATTAATTCCCCCTTTGATTCGTCAAAACCTAGTTTATCAGAAACATAGTTGGTTAAGGTTTTCTCTCCCATAAACTAGGGGAGGTGAAGGGGGTTAATAAGTAAACCGCCCCTTTACTCAATGTAAACCGCTTTAGTTACTGGTTCTCTCAAGTAAACCGCCCGTATTGCTATGAGCAAACACCGTTTACTATTGTGGATGTAATAGGGGGTATAGGGGGGATAAACCGTGCTACTCGCGCGCACGGAGTAAATAATAGGGGGTGCGCCCCTTGAACTCAAAGGAAAATTAAGCCAGAGGTTCCAGAGAAGAGATAGGTGTCGATCAAAGGGCGCAGTTTACCCACCTAGTCGGTTAGTTATGATACTTCGTTTAGCAAAAGCAGGTTTGTTAGAAACTAGGTTTACTTGAAAACCTTTATAGACCGCACGAAGGTTCGTTAAATTACAAGGAGGAAAAACACATGAGTGAAAACCAAAACGAAGAGCGAATTGCTGACGCACTAGAGCGTATCGCTAACTCACTTGATATGTTGGCTCAAAAGCCAGCATGGGTTAAAACAGCAGAGAAAGTAGTAGGAACGGTGAATACCGTCATAGAAAAGACACCTAAGGTTGAGAAGAAAGTAACCGACTCGGAGAAGCAAAAGCCTCTCTCCAAGACGGCCAAGAACGATCTTTTGGACAAGACTGTAAAGGTTACCAAAGGCGACCATACAGGCAAAACGGGTGTCGTGACCGAGATTATGAGAGCATGGGTGTATCTAAAGACAGACGACAATCCTCGTCTTGCAGTTAGACCTATGAACTTAGAAGTTATCGGCGATGAGGATGGCGCACCACCACAAGACAACGATGAAAAAGAAGCGGTAGATGAGCTAAACGCTCTAATCGAAGAGGTAGATAACTCTACTGCACCGAAAGAAAATGACCTTGAAGAGATTGGAGAAGAACCTTCTGACGACCCTCAAGACCATAGTAACTTCATCATTTCTAGTGGTAAACATGCAGGCAAGACTTTGCACAGCCTATACCACGAAAGCGGTATCGGTTCAAAGACTGTAAAGTGGTTTGCTCGATCCGCTAGTAACCAAGAACTACAAGCTGCGGCACAGGGATACCTGGAGTCAATCGGAGAGGGTTGGCTTGAGTGAGGTCGAAGCCGAGATTCGCCTAGTAAACGAAGAAGGATTTCACAAGACTATTCTTGAGAAAACCACTTTTGAGTCACAGGCTCAATTGCTTGCTTTAGTTAAGGCTTTTGAGGATGGTAGAAAGTTTGCCGTTGGCGTAAAGTCGGGTGGAGTTAGTGCAACAAAAGCGTTTGCACAAGGCGTATTAGTCGGCCAAGAAACATACGGACAGGGCTTCTTACTAGGCTACAACAATCCAACAGGCAAGATTGAGGTTGTGAGATAATGGCTTGGGGTAATAGTGAACACGGTAAGTGGGAACAGACCGACTTATCTCCATCTAAAGTAAAGACTTGGATGACATGTCCTAAGCAATTTGCTTACAAATATGTTATTCGCGCACCTAGTTATGCTGGCCTAGCTATGCTGCAAGGTTCGTCTTTGCACGATGTAACACTTGAAGAGTTTCTTCAAGGTGGAGAACAAGATGTCGAAGCACTAGTAGAGTTAATGGAGTTAGATTTGCGAGAACGAATCGCCAATAGCGACCCTAGAGACTATAAAACCAATAAAAAGGTTGATGTTCTGGAGATCGAAAACTGTATAGAGCAACTCCAAATCTGGGGAAAAGGACTTTTAGATGCCTTGAAAACTGGTAAAGACTCTTACGATAACGAGCTTAGTTTGCGTAAGATAATCGAAGTAGAAGTAGAAAAAGCCCCACTAGAAGTTACACTACCTAAGAGTGGTATGACTATTCGTGTTAGAGGTTTTATCGACTACATTGACGAAGAAGGAACGCCTGGCGACCTTAAACTAGCAAGTAATTACTACAAAGCAGTTTGGACTGTTGCTAGAGCCATGACAGAGATTCAAGCAGTAATGTATCGTATGCTATTGGGAGGCCCTGGGCCGTTCGAGTATCTTGTCGTAGATAAGAAAATGAACAATAGAAAGCAAGCCTTTGCACCAACGGTTAGAAAGATAAGGTTTGATGTTACCCAAAGAGATATTGATCGTGTCATAGACACTTTGGATGCCTTTGTTACTCAAACTGACTTAGCTAATGGTTATGAAAACGGCTTTTTCCCACCGATTCCAGAATATGCTGGTGAAACTAAAGCTGACGCAGGAAAGAATGAGAGAAACTTTTGTGGTAAACTATGCTCTTTTAAGGAGATCTGCTACAAAGAAAACTTCGCACCACCTGCGAAACCTTCACCTATCGGTGACGAGTTAAGAGACAAACTATGAGGTATACGAATGTCTGCCAGAAGCCATGTAGAGAAACTCCAAAAGGATGATGATTTCGTTTCTTCGCTAAAAAAGAAACTAAAGCATGTCCAAAGAGATGTTCTCGATACTCCTTGTTGGGAGTGGCAGGGTGGCTTAGATAAAGCGGGCTACGGTAGGATCCATGTTAAGCGTCATTGTGAAAGAAAGACTGGGCGAAACTTCTTTTCACATCGAATTGTTTACATGACTTTTACTGGTGCTTACATAGAGCCAGAAGAGTATATTCTTCACCAATGTCATAATAGAGTCTGTTGTAATCCTAATCACTTTTTGCTGGGCGACCACCAAGAAAACATGGATGATTTACACAATTCTGGTAGAGTCGCTGGTGAAAATAACTCTAATTCTAAACTAAAAGAAGACGAAGTATGGGAAATTCTTGAACTATACTACGAAGACGAATGGACAGTAAAGGAACTCTTAGAAGAGTTCAAAGTAGGTAGAGGAACTGTTACTGATATCGTCTATGGTAGAACATGGAAGCCTGTCTATGAAGAATACATGGGTGAGACAGAATGATTAGAAAGTTATTGCTGCGTTATGAATGGTTAATCCTAATGGGATTACTAATTGCTATACTATCTCTATCTAATGTATTAGGATATACTAATCTAGATTCAGATGTATTTTGGGCAGTAGCCGGACTAGGATTAGCCGTAGAAGGTAGTCTAGAACTATGGTTTGCTTCTAAGGAAGAAGACCCGATCGAAGAAGTCGCTAGTAAATTAGAGGATAGTTTCTTTTCAAAGGCCGAAAAAAGATACGGCGATTGGCGAAATGTCAATAGCAGTAGTTCCGAAGTCCAATGGGGAGATGATCACTGATGACTAAAAAATGGGTTATAGAAGTCCAAGGAAACGACGGTTGGTGGAAGCCATTTGGTTATGCCGATGACGAATTAGAAGCCAGGGAGAGGGCAGCAAATGCCTTTCTTAAGGCATCACAAATCTACATGGTTAGAATTAGGAGGAAACTCGAATGATAAGAGATCCGTTTGGAGGCTGGGATTGGGACGGCATTAAGCAACTTACAATGACTATTGGGTTTTTACTAGCCGTTGTATCTTTATTTTCATCGCTAGGAGGCGATTCATGGTATGGGCCGTATAGTTGGTTCTGGGGTGTTATCTCTGATAACGCCGAGATAAGTATCATAATCGTCATGGTTGGTATAATGGCGCTTTGGTGGCATGAACAATTTAGTGGTGGATACTATTAGGAGTGTAAAAACATGAAGAAAGAATACAAAATTGTAACTCATGGAAACATAGAGTTGTTAGAAGAGAGAATAAACGAGGCATTGACACACGGATGGAACATCTTGGGCTATCCTCAATATGCTGATGGTCGCTGGATCCAGTGTATCACTAGAACTACGGAGTGATTTGATGTATTTCCTGTATGTATCTAAGCCTAATAATAAAGCCTATGACTTTGATACGATTCTTAACTACTGTAGTTTGTCGTTAGAGGAGATAGATTGGGAGATAGATGAGATATATGCAGACGGATGGACTAATGTTCCTAACGGAATAGATGACCTAATTAGAGATGCTAAGGGTAACGCTAAGAGACTAAAAGGCATAGCATTATACTCTCTAGAAGAGATAACAGGGGAAGTCTTAAGTCAATTACAGGGTATTTGCCCTGTATACTGTGTATTGACTCCCTGGTTAAAGCCAAACAAGACCCCGCTACTAACTCTAGGCCCAGTTAAACAGGCTAAGGCATACTACAAGGCTCTTACATCTCTAAAGATTAGACATGGTGTCAAGGCTTCTAACAAGAAGTCTGGTGCTGCGCCATTCGGGTATACGCACGATGAGACGGGAACACTTGTTCCTAACGCAGACTATCAAATGCTAATCAACATAGTTAGACTAGGTGACGCTGGGGTCTCTGTATCGGAGATTGCTAAAAAGGCAGATATGTCGCCAGCAAAAATCTATGGTATACTAAAGACTGCTAAAGGTCGTGGTTCTTGATGTCGGTAAAATTGACAGATAAGGATAAAGGCGACTTAGAGTGGTGGTGTAGACACTACAAAGACGGTATTGCTTACTTGGTATATCGTATCAACCAATACTATGAGGCTAAAGATATTGGCGACCAAAAAGCGGCGGCACAACTAGAGAAGATCCTACGCGCCTCTTTGCCTCACTACTTGGAGGTAATTGAAACATGAGATTAACTAGACAAGAGCAAACGGTAGTCAATGACTTCTTTAGAAACTATGTGGATAAGGGACATAAGACAGTGATGAACGCTGTTAGGTTAAGTGTAGAGCATACCGACGAGCATCGTAGATGTATCTTTGAGGTATGTGAGGCACTCTTAAAGGCGGGTATACCCTTTTGGACAGAGGTTAGGCTAACTTGCGGTCGTATCCCTGACATAGTATGTCCGACGCACATCAAACCAATGATAGAGGTTCTTTGTAGTGAGACACCAGAGATGTTCGAGGAACTAAAGCTGCCTCACTATCCTCTAGAACTTCGAGACACTAAGCGCAACTTCATTTTCGTAGATGCTAATGTCCCCTTCAAGGAGGAAGTCATATGGTGAGGGAGAGGGCGCGTGAAAGTAAAAGTGAAACCAACTCTGTGCCAAAGAGAGAAAGATCGGCCGCTTTTGACTTCAAAAGTATTTTTACTGGCGGAAAGATAGGATTAGAACTATCTTTAAGTGCCGAGGATCGCGAACTGATCCGCATATGCGGTGAACAACTCCAGGAAAAAATAGAAGAAACTTCAGCAAAAGTGGATTACCGTTGGAAAATAACCCAATGGTTGATGGGAATAGCTATTGTGTTGGGCACAACTGGTCAAGTTATTTCTTGGGTGATTGGATGAAAGTCCCCCTAAAAGTAGATAAAAACCACTGCACAATATGTGGTAGTAGTGATGATTTAGAACTACACCATATCTCACAAGAGCCAGAGTTACTCATACCGCTTTGTAAGCCATGTCACTACAAGGTTCACCATCAAAAGGGCTACTACGATCACCTGCAACCCGAAATGAGTCGCAGTAATGTAAAGGAAGTTAGGGTTGAGGCTATGAAAAACGCCATTCAAAGCATATTAGATAGACACTTGGAGGATATTAAATGAAAGAGTTAGCAGAGTTTTGTGGTGCTTGTTGCATTTTACTCATTCTTTTAGGCATATTAGTTTGCCTTTTCGCCTACCTTTACGATTGGCTATATGATGAATGACTGGCGCCCCTGCCAGGATTTGAACCTGGGTTATCAGCTCCGCAAGCTGAAGTGATATCCAAACTACACTACAAGGGCTAGATTTCAATCAAGCGCTTTTAGAGTGCTTTTCGACAAGTCCTGCGATTTGCATCATGGAGATTTTCTCCTTGTTTCCTGCAAACTCATAGAACAAGTCGTCTTCTCCAGCATGGATAATTTGTCCGCCTTTCGAGGTAGCGGTCTTTCCTGCCTTTGTTTTGTATTTAACAGTCTGTCCATCACCAGTTTCGCCTTTTAGTTCGTGCTTGTTGATGTAGGCCCAAATCTTTTTGGTGACTTGTGGTCGAGGTAGAGGCTTACTTCCAATCATGTCTGCGAGTGGGCCTGTTGGCTTGATCTTAATTTTGTTCAGATGACTTGCTTTCTTTGCCATGATGCTACCTCCTTCTTTGGGTATTAGAAGATTCCGTCGAGTGATAGTGACGGTCTCGCTGGGGTTAAAGATCCAGGACGGGGTTGATTAAGCCTATCTCTTAGATTCAATCCTACTAGTGCAGTATGAGCGACTCGGCTAATGTCTCTTAGGGTCACTTCCTGGGTCACATTGAATTGTGACTTGTTTCTTAGAGCATTGTTTACTTGTGAGACAATTAGGTTTAGTTGCTCTCTCGTAGCGTTAGGAGACGGATAGTAAGTATCTGTTGGGTTAAACTTGCTTCCAGGTAATAAGATA
>VMHT01121794.1_pt1 | contig 11734 bp, 12 predicted proteins | sample 4693611 | NCBI WGS metagenome assembly VMHT01 (sample SAMN12280063, study PRJNA550983) | marine metagenome | isolation source: seawater sampled from same location over 5 years 0.02-0.2 micron viral filtrate | place: USA: collected off the coast of southern California halfway between the port... ...
TGATATTTAGGATTGATAGAACAAGTCGTCTTGAACTACAAGTAGCAAAAGAAGTATTTGAAAAAGCGTTGCGTTCACAGAAAGGTAAAAATAAAATGTAACGATAACATATACAAATGGTCAAACAGTGGGTTCTTGATTTTGTGAGAAAGAATATTTGTTGTGATGATGAGCGAGAAATTAGACGAATCGCTCAAGAACTGCACGATAAAGCATTAATGCTTGATGAAGTAGAAGAAGAATATATCGTTGAAGAAGAATATGAATCTGAAAGTATCTCCAGTGAAGAGTATATTGAAGAGATTGTGATTCGTAAAAAGAGCAATGGTCATTGGGAACTTGCTTAATCAAAACTGATTGTAAACTCTCCATGTTTAATCCCCAAGATATTCATGTGAACTGTCTTGGATATCCTTTGTTCTTCTAATTGTCTTTTTATTTGAGGTGATATGATTGGATCATATGTCCTTGTAGCACATACATTCTGATTCATTAATCTACAGGCTCTTCGTACAGATGGAAGATCGCCGTGTTGCAATATGTACAACATATCATCTTCTATCTCTTTGTCACTATTGTAATTACTCTTACAGATAACATAGCCGTTGTTACAATAGTCCTTGATCTTACGACAAACTGACATGATTGCTGCTTTCTCTTTTACGCTTAATGACTTCTTTGGGTTTTGATTGCAGAGATACAACTTTAAATCTCGGCTATCTTTGATATTATATACATTGTCCTTATAGGTGATGTTTTTCTCGAATGTTTCAGCAAGGATATTTTGTATATCCTTTTTGTTATGAGCGTGACTATGAATCACAGGAATGTTAATCGTATTGATGAGGGATATAAGGTCAGCCTTGGAATGGGTCTTGTGAATCTTCATATATACCGATTTAGATTATTTTGATACATTGCCAACGCATCGCGATGTTTCTGTGTTCTAAAGTGTCTTGACCGATGTGCACGATTGAACCTTGAACCACAGATACATTCTTCATATGAATCTTTGTCTAACATGCGTTTCCTTTCGAGAAACTCTTGCTTTTTCTCTTCACTCATATTGTTGTAGTAATCCCCATCTTCTGGGCTACGATATGCTTTCTTGTAATTGACACAATCAAACAGATTCATTTGATTCTGTTCTTCTACTAGTAAATCCTTTCTGTTACATTCTTTACAAAGTAACTCTTCAATCTTGTAATCTTGGTTTTCAATTATCTCTGCTGATGCATGTCTTAGACCAAGGCGATATGCGGACTCGTGTCCTTGTAATCTTTTCTTGAGTGGTTGGATGGTTGAACCAATGTATACTTTATTGGTTTTGTTACAAGATAACTTGTAGACTCTGCCTAGTGTTGTCATTATATACAGAGCTTACATAAAAAAATATTGGATTCAACGCACTTATGATATCACTTGCACTCCGCTTGGGGAATACGCAACCACAGTCTTTGCCTTGAAGAACATGAACACTGACTGAGCGAGACCAGCTGCGCCAGCCACTTCACCGAGGTTAGACTCAAGGGACAAGCCCCATTGTTCGCGTGAGAAATCTTGACCAAGGTTGAACTTGCTGTATCTCATACCCAGACCGAACACAGCTCCACCATCAGCCACACGCTTGTAACCAGTATCAACTGCAGTGTCTACAAGACCATAATCTCTTGATGATGTGAGTGCAGACATCGCTACACGATCATCTGAATACTCTGGGACAACAGATTCAATAAACTGTAGGTTCAACTGAGAGTCAGATGTGGTGAACTCAAGTTGGTTGATATCATCATTGCCAGGCGATTGAGTTGTGCCGACAACATCAAAGTCAACAGGATACTTGGAACCTCCCTTGAGCCACTGAACCTTCTTGAATTTTACCGGAGTCCTAGCAGCATCACGCTGAGCTGGGTAAGTTGTCGCCAGACCATTCGCCGTGAGTGTATTGATATGATCGCTTGGGACAAAAGTCACAAAGCAACTCTGCAGATTCTTCAAACCAAGAGTGTATTGAAGCTGAGCATTGGAAGTCTGGATACTCGTGTAGAGAGATGTAATTGTGTTAAACTCAAGAGCTCCCGAGGTTTGTGCTTGTGCCTCAGCCATAAATGATGGAGGAACATCTTGGACTTCGCACGACAAAGACAAGTTAGACAACTCGTAGAATGCATTGCCGACTCCGGTGGTCTGACCGTCACGAGTAAAGAGACAGTTTGAATCAGGAGATAGATGAAGTTCAAGTTCAATTCCACCGAATGAAGTTTCCATGAGATTAATCACATTACCCGACATCATGAATCCAGAAGGAAGATGACAAGAGAAACTCTTCTTGATTCCCGCACTCGCTTCGGCTGCCGTTCCCGAAGCTACAATATTACGGAACATAGCTTCTTCATTGGGCTCTATCAAACAAGCTTGGTTCAAGTGTCCCAGTAAGTCTTGTTTCGACGAAGTCAGTGCAAGATAGGTCTGCATGTATCTGTTGTAGTGACGTATGTGTTCTACTACGGATTTGCTCTTACCATGGCGAACTAACATCTGTTCCCACATAGAAAAGATACCAAGACGTGGGTCCATATTGACAGGGGATTTACCTCCGGCAGTTGTGTCATCAGAGTATACAGGGGTGCGAGCTGCATCTGCAAATACGAGAAGGTCACCATTGATGCGGATAGATCGTGGGTCTAGAAATCCAGCCTGCGATTGAATCGTGAATTTAAGTACAGGGAAACCAGCCTTGAAAGAGATAGATGCGTCCGGCGAGACATTATCGGGTCGCACGGTAATAAACTTAGACGAACTCATTATATAGTATGAGACTTGATAAAAAGCGATAGTATAGAAAAAACATAATTTTATCTCACTTCTTCTTCCTCGGTTTTGATTTCTTTAAATGTATCTTATCAATCTTGTGTGCTTTACTTGAAGGGTCTACACTCGCGTAAACACGAGCATAAGCCCACTGTTGTTTCTGCATGTTGGGTCTCGACGGACCTGCAGTTTCAAAGGCTCCTTCTCCTTTCTCAAAAATAGTTTTAATGCCTTTGTACTGATATCCTGATATCTTAGCTATCTCTCGTAATGAATGGGGTTCATCTCTTTTGAACCCATGCTTTTTGTTGAACTTTTGTTTGTATGTCAATCCCATTTACGATAACATACAAAAATAACTTATCTTCAATAATTTACATAAGAACTGAAACTGAGCCACCTTTCAATGTGACACGTCTAACGTGGCTTACGAATGAAGAGAACATCTTGTTTTTACGAGCGACTCCTGCAGGGAGTGTCTCCGAGTAGTTGAGGAGAAGAGTCAAATCAATGTCACGCAAATCTTGGGCTCCACCATTGACAGCGAATCCGCGAGATACGACAAAGTTCTCCATAAACTTCTTGAGTGAGCGTGGCGATATACCTGCATTCGCAAGTCCCTTGTCTAACTCATACAAGTGGAACTGGTCAATACTCTTTTGTGTAGCAATCTTACGAGTCGATACAGGACTAGATGGCTGTAATACTCCGTTCATCTGGAATTGATAATCAGTCAAGAAATCATTGATTCCCGCAATACCAGGTCTTGCAGATTCAAGAACTGTGTCCATGTCATCTTCTGTGACAGTGTATGTGCCTGTGCTAGAGATAAGATCACCATTTGAGTGAGATTCAGAACTAGTCGGTAAGACAATCAGTGATTTTGCTTTGTGATTATTCGCAAAGATTTGAATAGTCGCTTGAGTATCTCCTCCAGTAATCGAGTTCTTGTAGTTTGTGAATGAGCGGATATCAAACTCAATCGCAGAACCTTCACGTGCTTTCTGGAGCATTGCTGTTTCATATCGGGATTCCATCATCACTTGATGAGCAATCAAGTTCATATCTGTGATTGTGTATTTGACAGGGTAGGTAGTCGCTTCTAAAGCCGAGCTAGAGAAGACGCAACTCGCTGTGGTAATCGCTGCTCCACGTCCTCCGGCAGCCGCACCATTTGTGTAGAGCTGATCAAAGACAAGTTTGATACATGGGACTCCGCCAAAGGCACCTGCTTCAATGGATGCAATCAGACAGCCAGATACTGCTGGAGTCGCATCCAGAGTATTGGCGACTAAACCAGCTGCATCTGTTGAAGACACGAAACGGACACGCTCACCAACCACGAAAGGACAAGAATCAACACGGTCAGCAATCATACCATTCACTCCAGGAGCTAGATAAACTGCAGCTACGGTTGTGGCTGCTCCGGCTGCCAAGGGGAGGGCGACATCGGCCGCCGCTTGGTCCTCAAATCCTAGAACAAGAGGATTGGCTGTGCGACGACGACTCTGAACAACCGTATCTAATTGACGAATGATCCTTGGAGCAGGAGCAAGGTCTAATTCAACATACAGACCAGTCAACATGTTCGGCCAGATCTCACCCGAGAAGACACCTGAGCAATGAAGTGGGACACAACATTTGACAGTGTTTTGTCCTTCAGTAACATCATAGGCAGCAGTATTGACATTCGTCGGGCTCTTAAACCAAGGATTTGTGTAAAGGTCATTGTAGGCTCCTTGCGATGCACCACGAGTAGACGCACAACGTGGCTGATATGTCGTTCCGCCTTCCTCAAGACGAGTGACTTCACGCATTGCAGCATCACTATCATAATCGTGTTTCAAAGCAACTAACTGATTGTATTCATTAATCTCTTCAATCAATGTTCCACGATCGCCAGAGTAGATTCTCAGGTTCTGGACAATCATTCCTGCACCGGCTGGGTCACATTGAAGACGAGTTTGACCGCCTTGAGCACCCACAGCAGCAGTAGCAGGAGTATCAATCTTCATCTTGAACTCAAGATACGAAGCAGAACCATCTAGAAACTTAACAGATTCAGGAATATCAAAAGACACACGACGACTCACATCACCCACTTGGTAGGATTTACCTTGGTCGCTTGGGATGGAGACAGCCATCTCCTCAATCTTCACAACATTCTCAGAAGTCCAATATTTCGACATGATATATAGTAGGATATTACAAAAAAATATGAAAGTGAAAAAAGAAAAAAACATATAAGTAAATGAAGGTTGAACCTGAGGAGCTTGAATGTTGGACAAAAGAAGTGGAAGATTTACTTGCAGATTGGTCTGAAAAAGCAAGTGGATATCGTTGGCTTCATTCACGCTCTGAGAAGAGATATCGCAGAAGATATTATAGTTTCTCTATTCCTGTGATTATACTCTCTACTTTAACCGGAGTAGCCAATGCTGGTTTGACAAGTTATGTACCTGAAGATTCTCAAAAGATAGGACAAGCTATTATCGGAGGAGTCAATATCTTTGCGGGTATCCTTGGGACTTTACAAAACTTCTTGAAGGTCGCCGAACAGATGGAGAGTCATCGTTCAGCATCTGTATCATGGAGCAAATTGAATCGTGCGATTAGCATTGAATTAGCTCTTGACCCAAAGAGAAGACAAGTCTGTCATGATTTCTTGAAGATCACACGTGCAGAGTATGACAGATTGATTGAACAGAGTCCACTAGTTCCTGATGAGATAATCAATCACTTCAAAAGCAAGTTTAAGAGTTATGATGTAGCGAAACCTGCAATCTGTAATGGTCTCGATAAATGTATAATCTTTGACAGAGAGGATGCAAAACCATCTGTAAAAGAAAAAGATAAAGAAGAGTTATTAACTGAACTCAAAGAAGCTACAGATGAAGATGAAGCATCTGAACCAGAGCCGGAACAAGAGCCATGACTATTAATAACAACAAATGTAACAAAAATGTAATGCATGTAAACCATTACTATAAGGGATACAATACATTGTAAGTAGAGTTACATTAGTTACATCAAATTTGGGTTGTGAGTTTCATGAAAAGTGTCTAGAAAAACAAAAACGATATTAGAAAGGTTTACTCAAAACGAAAGAGCCTATTTTGATGTAATTGATGTAATCCATATTAAGATATATGTGTTCCCTTATAGTAATCGATTACACAGCTTACATGCATCGTTACATCAATCTGCGGGAATTTTAAACAACTATTTAAAAAATGTAAAGTAGTGTATACTATGCCATTCACAGATTCAGAAGCGATTGCTTTCACAAGTGCATGCGATACTACGGAGCTCAAGGGAACAGAGAAGTCGGGATTACGAAGTAACCTGTCTTCTGGTAGAAGTAAGACGGCGAAGACTGTTATTATAGCTAGTGGACAACGGATACTTGATTTAGAAAAACAAGTAGCCGAGCTGAAAGAACAATTAGAACAAGGTAAGCATGATAGAATGAAGGTGCGATGTTTAGAAAATCAGAAACGGCGATGGAAAGAATATCAGAAACAACTCATTGAGAATAATGATAAATTGATTCTTGAGATGGATGAAAGATATCGTCTCAACAGTTATTTCCAAGACAAGATGTGGGATGTAGTTGCAGATACATTATTCGGTGAAGTTAGTATCCATACGATTGCTAAGATTCGAGATGAATGGGTCCCTATGGTAGGTAAGTGTTTAGATATGCCGAGCAAGAAAAAATACATCAAACCCGAACCGTTAGATGTTGATAAGGTTGTACATGATGATGATGTAGACCCTTATGCGTAATTACTTCTTTTTCACTCTTTTCTTTTTCTTTGTTGATGACTTCTTCACAGTTGCAGAAGTCTCGAATATCTCTTTGCTATTAATTTTGTGATTTGTTCTGGGTGGAAGTATGGGATGAATGTATGCGTCATACCGTGGCTTGCTCGGATCTACCTTTGGTCCTTCAGGCATTATACAATAATAAAACAAAGATTTTTAGTATCAGAGTTTTTTTTATGAAACTATAATATATATACTCATGTCTTTAGTTGTAGCGACAAACATTCCGAATGAAGACGACATCTTCTCTGCTGAGGGAAACATTCAACAGCCCTTCAACTTTCGTAATCATTTGGGTTCAACCATGACTATCCCCAAGAAAGCGCAAGTCGCCTTACAAAGTGCTAAGATTAATCTAGATGGTTCACTCTCTGTCAATGGGAACAAAGTATTCAATGTGTATTTTGGCAAAGAAATAGGACTTCCTGCCCCTGGGGGCATCGCATCACTCAATGCAGGAGTCTCTGTTCCTATACGCGTCGCCATTGAAATGGTAGAAGAGAATCGTGTATCTCCACAAGACTTTGCGGCTGCTATTCAAGAGTCTTTGAATCGTCGAATCTATCATCCAACACTACGCGATCGTGTATCTGTGAGTGCCAAAACATCAGGAACCGGAGCGTTTGACGGATATTCTATGGTCTTCTCACAGAGTCGTATTGGTGGAATCGGCACAGAAATACCGATAGATGCATCAGCTGTTTCTGCTTCAAGGACAAGAGCCCAGAGCCGAGGAGGGGCAGTCCCTGAGCTATTTAATTATGTGGGTGGGACATTTTCCAATGTTGGGGGAGTCTCAACTGCATCGGCATGCTTCAATGTGTATCCGATTCAAAACAAAGAGGGAATCTTTGAGGTTGATATAAGGCGTCTGGTCGGTGCTGAAGGTCCTAACAGAGGAGTCTGTCAATGGGGAATCGGATTGACAAGATCTGTTCCAGGAGAAAGAGTTCCAAACGGAACTTTAGCGGGTCCTGTGTATTTCGCGGGGGCTGGTCAGGGCAGTGGTTCTCGGGATTTAGAATGGCTCAGAGGTTTCGCAGACTATCTCGTGTATTGTAATAATAGTGCTCGGGCTACTAAGCAAAACGTTCTTCAAGTCGCACATGCAGTTGTGGATAATACAATTCCGGGTGGAAATGACGTTCTCAAGTTAAAACCCTTTGATTACAATGAAGCGGGTCCCAACAATCTCAGTGCTGACTATGATTTACAAGCCAATGCAGACAACATTGAGAAGATTCGATTTAAGGTAGACGGGGAGATTGTTACAATCACTGCTCTGGATGGAGCAGGCAATAACTTTGATATAGTGAGATATGATGCTACAAGAAACAAGGGTCTTAACATATCTCCAACGGGTCAAGCACGATGGAATCTTCTTCCTGTGTTGTATTTGAGCACGCGACAAACAGCTCTCAAAGATACCCGTGAGATACAAATCACTGATTACACTCCTACAGGAAGCACCACTCTTCAAGCACTGATTGATGAAGACCCACATCTCTGGCAGAACTACAATACAAGACAACCATCACTCAACTCATCTTGGTGTCAGAATCTTGAACTGGGTCCTGAGGGCATTGAACCAATCGTGCAATTACAATCACGAGAACCCTTGAACTATGGTATTGGCTTGGGAGCCGTAAGTCCTTATCAGTATGATTCTCCTCTGGCCGCAGCTCCGAATGCTTTTGAATATTCCACTGTTGTCCTTATCATGGGACGCTCTATAGCCTATGATGTGAATGAAGGGTCATTGATGCGTGACCTTCTTGGATTCGGACAATTATCGGTTGTATCAGCAGGTAACCAAGCAGTCACTGAAGATTACTTAATTGAATCCGTAGCGGTACCGAATCTTGTTTCGAATCGCTCTATATTTGTGAGACTAGACAACTTCACCCAAGACAGCACCAATGCAAGACAAGGTCAACAGTCCAAGATCATAGCTCATCTCCCAAGGTTTGACGGTCCTAATCTAACCGGTCCTTTGTATCTTGAACCCAACAACATGATATACCTTGACCTCAATAACCCTGATGAGCTGAAGATAAACTCATTTGATATATCACTATGTTACAGTGATGAAACATACGCAGATGCATTAGTGGGTGCTACAATCGTGTGTCTTCACTTCAGACAAGATCCTGCCTTCAGGGAGTAATTTAATTTATGGGGGAGTCAAATCGTTAAATTATAGCATTATTAGACATTTTTTAGACATTTTTTAGACAAAATTTAAATCTGATGTAGAATATACACGAGATTTTCATGGAACTACCTTCAATATTGAAATACGATATCATTGATGAGAAGCCACCGCAAAGTGAGTTGCCCGAGCCTGAAGTCGCTACAGAGACAGGTGAGACAATAGAGCAGACTCCACGTGAGAAGAATCCTATCGTAGATGAAATGCTTGAAGGTGACTTGCTTGAAGATGCATTACCTAAGTTTGTCCCAAAGCCAAAACCAGATGATGATATGTTTGAAGAAGACATCGTCAAGCCTGAACCCAAGAAGGCACCTGCAATCAAGATTGTAAAAGAACCAGAGCAAGTACCTGTCAAGAAGACACGGGGAGGCAAAGTCAAGGGATACAATAAGAATGGCACGAAGCGTAAACCCATGTCTGAAGAACATAAGGCAAAGCTCGCTCTTGCTCGAGAAAAAGCTAAAGCAAAGCGTGAGTATCTCAAGAAAGTCCGTCAAGAAGAGAAAGCAGAGAAAGATGAGATAAAGGAGCTTGAAAAGAAGGTCGCAACCAAGCGTAAACAAAAGAAGGTGAAAGACTTGAAAGAAGAGTTAGATACATTAGACCCACCTGAGGAAACAGTAGAAACCAAACCTGTACCTGCACCCAAGGTATCAGCACCCAGACCAATACCACAACCCAAGAATCAGTATGTGACTCGTGAGGACCTTGAACAAGCACAACTATCAACTCTTGTCGCTTACGAGAAAATGCGTAAAGCGAGAAAAGAAGAGAAAAAGAAAAAACAGCAAGAGCAACAGTATCAAGCAGAAGTCATGAATACAATGAAAAAGATAAATGGTTGGAAAGACTCTGCAGGGATATATGGTAATTGCTTCTAGTAGAACCAACCTTTATTACGTAACTGTTCATCTTCAATTCTTTTCTGACGAAGCACCTTGACTTCTTCAGATATGTCTACAAGATCTTTGTTCATTTGCCTGACAAGTTTATTTAAGGTCATCATTTCAGAGGTGAGCGTTCGTATTAAGTCACGATTGGTTAAGGGTATTTCCCTTGGCATAGATTTTTGACCTGATTTCGCTGGCATCACCTCTGATATATAACATGAAAATATAATTATTTCAAATGATTAAAATTTAAGCCATCACTCGACGAGTGGACCCACCGAGTGGGATTCCAGCTTTCGCCGCCGAGACTAGTTTCTCTTGCTCTTGTTCTGCAACGGCTTGTTCAGCTGCCTGAGCTCTCTCGGTCGCTTCCTGTTCTTCTTTACCTTTGGTGTCTTCTTCTTCAAAGGTTCCGACCTCACCAATGATTGCAGATGCTCCACCAAGCACAGCCCCTGCGAGTAACAACTCGGGAGCGACCACGGCGAGCGCCGCCAAAGCTCCTGTCTCCGAGGCTCCGAGAGCAGCGAGTCCCAATCCACTAGCGACACCTGAAGCCATTTGTGTGACATTCCCTGCCTTTTCAAAGTCATTATTACCGTCAATAGTTATATGACCTTCTTGAATACTCTTCTGAACACTATTGTATCCTTCGAATGCTCCATAGACAGCATTAATCGCAGCCCCACCTTTAGCAGCAAACTCACCCGCACCTTTCAATAACTTCTGAGCACCACTCGCATCTTTCATCGCTTCCTCGGCAGTCTTCGCTTCTGTCGCATAGTCAAGTCCTGCTGCAACTTTCTCTTCAGCACTCATCGCACGAATATCTTTCAATTTAGTCTTTGCGAGTCTTCCCACAGCTTCTTCATGGGCATCACCAACTATAGCAGCTTCCTCTGCGAGTGGATTCACTACTCCTGTTTCAGACTCTAGCTCTTCTCTAGCCAATTTCAAAGATAGTGCTTGGTCTTGACGCTTCGCTTCCAAACTTTTCTTGACAAACTTGACATCATCAGCAGCTCCCTTAAACTGAACGACACCATAAATACCTCCTCCCGTTTTGGACGCTTTGGCCTCTTCCATGATACGTTCTTTTTCTTGTTCAGATGTCTGTTCAATCACATCTTGTCGTAGTTTCGATGCATCAATTTGTGTATTAATGTAATCATTGTAAGCACGAACTTCATCGCGATATCTTCTCGCGGCAGATCGTGTCTGGAAGTCACCGATGTAATCAGCCATAGTATACAATACTCTTACAATAAAATACGAGTCACAAAATAAATACTTATTCTAAGTCATCCATATTTTGGTCACCTTCCCAGAGAACTTCTTCAAAGTTACGAAGCACTCTTGCAGGATTACTCTGGAGATCAATATACATAATTTGATAAGGTTCTTTATGAATTATCTTGTATAACCTAACGAAGTTATCTTCACCCCCAGCCATAGGACCATATTCTTCTGCGATCTTCATGAGTTCTTTGTTGTTTTGCTGACGACATACAAAGACACTATTAGCATTGTTACGAATCATACCACTAACTGAGCGAAAGGATTGTGTAGCAATCAAATAGAAATCAATGTAGTGACGAAACCTTGTACTAAAGAAACTCACAGCATTACTCTTGCTAAAGTCTTGAGTCAAGACATCATCAAGCACAAGAGCGTATGACGGTCTATCTTCTCTTTCATACATGCTTTGTTCTTGTTTAATCTCTTCAATCATAATGTCATCATAGTGGTCACTACAATCAAAGTATTTCTCGAGTAATTTACCTTTGTTATCAGTATGCAATGTTGTAGAGATAATTCTCACAGTATCAAACATACCCTTGTAGAATCCTTCATTACAAAACATATTGACGATAAGATTACTCTTCCCACTTCTCACACTACCTATTAATAGTCCCAAACAAGGCATCTTGGGTAGATTATCATGTATATCACTAAAGCGGTCATCTTCCTTAACATCTTTGACCTTCAA
>VMHT01142897.1_pt1 | contig 11734 bp, 11 predicted proteins | sample 4693611 | NCBI WGS metagenome assembly VMHT01 (sample SAMN12280063, study PRJNA550983) | marine metagenome | isolation source: seawater sampled from same location over 5 years 0.02-0.2 micron viral filtrate | place: USA: collected off the coast of southern California halfway between the port... ...
AGAACTATGGTGATATGAAGCCTTTGAAATTATAATATGATATTTATAATATAAGGAATGAACCATGAACATAAATGCTTTAATTAGAGAATGGGCTTGGCGTGTCAATAATGGAATGCCAGATCCTAAAAATCGAAATCACATTGAATTGCTTAAGTCAGTTTTAAGAGCTCACAAATATCCAGAAGAGTTTATAAGAGAATATTTAGAAAATATTACTAATGGTTCTCCACTAAATGAGGGAGCAGACACTTCTGCTACAACTTTATTTCATGAAGTTATTACTGGAATTTTCACAGTTAATCCATCTGCAAAAATTGAAACTGGTGCTGATGTATTATCATACTTTAAAGATGGTACAATCAAAGCAGTAAATTCAGGCCTTACAACCCTTGATATAGAAAGTCTTTCTCAAGCAAGATACCTAAATGCAGATACTATTCCAAAACCAAAAATAATATCTGATGCTAAATCTGTTGCAAACAAACTCCGATCCCAATTTGGTCAAGCTAAATTAGTATGGTGGACAGGTCCTACAAATGATGCTTCTGATTTCGGTGCTGCTGATATAGTTATTGATAAAAAATATGGTGTTTCTCTTAAATATGGGGCGGGGCAATTAAAAAATCTTACTGTGAATTCTTTCGCACAAACTGTATTAGGATCTAAGCCTGATGTTAATATTATGAAAGATATAATGAATACCTATTCCAAAGACTTTGATAAAATGACAAGAGATTGGATGGCATTATTTGTTAAAGAAATAGGCCATAGTAAAAATAAAGAAGCTATAAAGTTAGCAAAGAAATTAAATTCATCCGCAAAAACTTGGTCAACATACCAGAAGCAAAAACTAACTATTAAAGAAATAGAGTTACTAGTTGATGCTGCTGATATGAAAGGTGTGAATCCAGGTAAGATCCAAAAGAAAGGTCTTAGATACCTTTGTAAGAAATTATTCGAACTTCGCAAGTGGCCTGAATGGTCTAAACAAAGAAATGTTCATTTTAATAAAATATTTGGTGGATTTTTCAGAGGTGTAGAGTCTGAAATAAAAGATGGTTTAGGTAGATTATTTAAGAAACAATTATCTGTACAGGAATATGATTTATACTATGCAGCAAAAGGTGGTAAAGATTTTAAATATATACCTGGTGAGAAATCTTTTGATGAATTAACCAAAGACCTTCAATTTTCTTATGCATATAATCCATCTGGTAGTGGTTATGAATTTGTTTTAAATATTCTAAATGCATCTGGTAAACAATTAGGTTCCATATCTATTAAGTTCAGATGGAAAGATGGTCAAATGAATGGAACTATTGTATCTACCTCAGATGCTAAGTGGTTGGTTAAAGACTGGTCAGAAATTATTCCGGGTGCAAAATAAATGAGAACCCAATTGCTTTGTACATTTGCCTATGATAAAGAGCTAGCAAAAACTGTTAATGATATTACATCAAATCATAATGTTCTATATGGTAAGGTTTTTATATTGAGCAATGCTGACAATGAGAAAGAGTATATGTGTACCTATAATGTAGAGTCAGAATCAAACTTCAACCTATTGGACCATACAATTTCTTTGCATAGAAAAAAACAGACGAATACCCTATATACTATAAATGCATTAAATACCCTGATTAAACTTATGAATAATAATATCCTTGACACTTCCTATAAAGTGGAGTGGGAAAATTATCAGGATTCGCTACTGACAACCAACGACGAAGGCCTAAAGCGTATAAGTACAAAAGTCCATGATATAGTGTATATAAAGGAAAAACCTTAAATACCGAATTTTGAAAATTTATTTGGGGCTGATTTTTTCTCCCTATAAATTTTTTTATGTCGAAAAGATTTCTTATATTGAGAAGTAATAATTAATAAATAAAGAATGAATTATGAGTAAACTACTGATTTCAATATCACTATTTTTTACGGGCCAAGCAATGGTCTGGTTTCTTAACAACGGTCAATTTCTATGGCCTTGGTTTAAACGCAACCCCTTATTATTATCTTTGTTCGGCGGTTCTATGATATCCTATTCGTTTATTATAGCAACAAGATTTGCTGTTGAACATTTCGAAGGTCAATTATGGCCTGGTAGATTCCTTGGTTTTGCTTTAGGGATAGGTTCTTATGCCTTATTTACTTGGTACTTCATGGACGAAGGTATTAATGCAAAGACTGCTACATCGTTAATTTTGGCAACGGGTATAATATGTGTTCAACTTTTTTGGAAATAATTAACGTAAATTTAACGTTAAACATCGTAGTAATAACATTATATTGATTATATTAGTAGAGTATAAAAAATGGAAAGTATGCAATCACAATTAGGTTATGCGTGTATCAATACGCAACTTCGCAAGTCTGGTATATTTACCAGCCGGACAATGGTCAAACGGACATTTCAGTCCAAAGGTATTTCTTATGCCTCAGAACTAGCTTTAGCTAACGCCAAAGATCTTGTAGAAATTATCAAGTGGAATCATGCTAATGGCATCAAGCTATTTCGTATGTCCTCTGGTATGTTTCCGTGGATGTCGGAGTACCAGCTATCGGATTTACCAGATTATACTAAAATTTCAAATGTACTAAAAGGTGCAGGTTCTCTGGCTAAAACATACGGTCAGCGGCTATCATTCCACCCAGGTCAATTTGTAGTATTAGCTTCTAAATCGGATACGGTAGTGGAAAATTCTATCGGGGAATTAAATCAACACGCAGAAGTTATGGACTTACTAGGTCTACCCCAATCACATTATGCAAAAATCAATATACATATTGGTGGGGCTTATGGCGACAAACAATCGGCAATGGCTAGGTTTTGCAAAAACTTCAAACGTCTTAGTCCTGGTGCGCAAGCCCGTCTAACCGTGGAAAACGACGACAAAGCATCTATGTTTTCTGTGGTAGATCTCTATCATGGTGTCCACAAAGTAATTGGTATTCCTATAGTCTTCGACTACCACCATCACAAATTCTGCACAGGGGATCTTACAGAAAAAGCTGCACTACACTTAGCTGCAGAAACATGGCCAAAAGGTATCAAGCAATGTGTACACTATTCCGAATCTCGTAGGCGGGAAAAATCTTTGGTAGTAGAAAACTTTCTAACCAAAAATAATGTTCTAATGGAAAACATCTCGGAATATCCTACCATGGAAAAGCTTTACAAAGAAAGCCAAAAAATCAAAGTCCAAGCTCATTCGGACTACATAGTGGATCCAATTAATACTTGGGGCTTACCATTGGACATAATGGTGGAAGCCAAAGCAAAGGAATTAACCGTTCAGGAATATACAAATATTATTGAACATTAACCACCAGATATTTTTTTATCTGGATTATTTTTATTATATTTAAGTAACTATTAACAATTAAAGGAGCAATTCAATGGCAATTGATTTAAGCGCAATCCGTAACAAATTAAACGGATTACAAAACACAAACAATCGGACTTCTAACTTATGGAAGCCAGAACCAGGTAAAAACCAAGTTCGTATCGTACCTTACCAATTCAATAAGGAAAACCCGTTTTTAGAGTTATTCTTTCATTATGATTTGGGTAAGAAAAATTACTTATCTCCAACAACTTTTGGGGATGCAGATCCAGTAGTAGAGTTTGCAGAGCAACTTAAGTCTTCTGGTAATTCAGACGACTGGAAATTAGGGAAAAAACTAGAACCTAAAATGAGAACTTATGTTCCTGTATTGGTTCGAGGTAAAGAATCTGAAGGTGTTAAACTTTGGGGATTCGGTAAGCAAGTTTACCAGGAATTATTAACCTTTATAGCTGATCCTGATTATGGTGATATTACAGATCCTACTTCTGGTAGAGATATTGTAGTTACTTTTACCCCACCAGAAGGAAGTGAAAGATATCCTAAGACTACAATTATGGTTAAACCTAATGTAACACCAGCTACTCAGGATAAGAACATTGCAGATAAAATTATGAATGGTCAAGAAGACATTTTTAATATTTACCGCAAATGTACCTATGACGATCTTAAAATGGCTTTACAGACTTGGTTAAATGGTGGAGAGGAAGCTAATTCATCAACATCAGCTGCACCAGCACAAACAGCTGCTCCGGTCAGCACTACTAATGTACCATCAGATGTTACAAAAACAGATAATATTTCGGCAGCTTTTGACGATTTATTTAATGATTAATAGAGGTTTTATTTATGGCTAAGATTGATAGAAATGACGACCTTGCAGGTGTGTTGGCGGATTCACTAAATAAAAAATTTAAAGACTTTAAAGTTGCTTATTTTTTAGATGGTACTGAGGATACTCCAACAGATTTGACTGAGTGGATTAGTACAGGTTCTAGTATATTAGATCTTGCAATATCTAATCGCAAAAATGGTGGTTTACCAGTCGGCCGAATAACAGAACTAACGGGCTTAGAAGCTAGTGGGAAATCCCTACTAGCTGCCCATGTTCTGGCTAACACCCAAAAGAAAGATGGTTTAGCAGTTTATATAGATACTGAGAATGCAATGAATGAAGAGTTTGCAAGATGTATTGGTATAGATGTAAGTAAAATGTTATATGTTCAATTGGAAACAGTAGAAGATATTTTCGAAGTTATAGAAAACATTATTACGAAAGTTCGGGAATCTAATAAAGATCGCCTAGTAACAATCGTAGTTGATTCTGTTGCAGCTGCTACAACAAAGGTAGAACAATCCGATGATTTCGATCAGACTGGTTGGGCTACACAAAAAGCCATTATTCTTTCTAAAGCAATGAGGAAGATAACTCAGATGATTGGACGCCAAAGAGTATGTTTGGTATTTACCAACCAGTTAAGAGTTAAATTGGGTGCTATGTTCGGTGACCCTTACACTACTTCAGGTGGTAAGGCTATTGGATTCCATGCTTCATGTAGATTAAGACTTAAAGCTGCTGGTCAGATTAAAACTAAAATAGCTGGTAAAGACCAGGTTATTGGTATTAAGACTAAAGCTCAAGTAGTTAAAAACAGAATGGGACCACCTTTAAGAACCGCAGAATTCAATATCCTTTTTGATAGTGGTATTGACGATTATGGTTCATGGCTTCAAATTATGAAAGATAATAAATTAGTATCTCAAGGTGGTAGTTGGTATACATATACTGACAGTGTTACCGGGGAAATTATTAAGTTTATGTCTAAAGAGTTTGAAGACAAAATACTTTCAGATCCAGAAAGAAAAATTAGACTTTACGATGAAATTTGTGAATCTATGATTATGGACTATAAAACAGATCAAATCGGTATTGATGATTTAGAAATAGGTGATGGCGATGTGCCAGAAGCATAGGTAAAAACTTAACGTAAAGTTAACGTAGTTTATCGTATTTTTAAATTTAAAATTCTTATATTAGACTTGTAAAACATTTAAAAGCAACTTATGAAAAAAGATTACTTAGACATTTTAGCAAATCTAAAAGAAACCGATAATAAAAGCAAAGGCCCTAATGATAGGGTCTTGCTTATAGATGGTCTTAATACTTTTATTAGATCTTATACTTGCAACCCTAGTACCAACGAAGATGGAATTCATGTCGGTGGTATTAAGGGTTTCTTGTTATCTATTGGTTATGCTATTCGTACAATAAAACCCACAAGGGTAATTATATGCTTCGATGGTAAAGGTGGCTCTGCAAGACGTAAAAAGCTATTCCCTGCATATAAAGCTCAGCGTACTTTTAATGTCAGGCTAACCAGGATTAATTCCAATACTAGTGTAGAAGACGAAAAAGTTTCAATGGGTCAGCAAATCCAAAGGCTATCTCAATACCTGGACAAACTACCAGTAACTGTAATGTCTCCGGAACGTATAGAAGCAGACGATGCTATAGCCTATATTGCAAAACAGGTACTACCAAATAGCCAACACTTTATAATGTCTACAGATACAGACTTTTTACAATTAGTAGACGAACGCATTCAAGTTTGGTCTCCTACTGCTAAAAAGTTCTATTTCAGAAAAGACATGCAGGAAAGGTTCAACCTTAAACCAGAAAATTATATTCTTTATAAAAGTCTGGTCGGGGACAAGTCAGATAATATTCCTGGCATTAAAGGCTTAGGCCAAAAAACATTAGAAAAACGTTTACCAATATTGTTCGGTTCAGAAACTATTACAATGGACAATATATTAGAGTATGCAGAAAAACACAAATCGGATGCAAAAGTAATAGCAGACGTAGCTTCTAATAAAGATTTATTGGAGCTCAATTACAAATTAATGCAACTAGAAGAAGTAGAAATTTCTGGTCAAGCCAAAGAATCTATTCGCAATATTGTTAATAGACCTATGCAAAGATTGGTTAAGTTCGAATTCCTTAAGTATGTATTAGAAGACCGTATTACAATAGTAAAAAATCCCGAATTCTGGCTTAGAGAATCTTTTCACTTTTTAGATGCTATGTCAGCTATAGACCAATAGGAAAAATATGACCGACCGACTATCCGACTGGGGCTATAACTTTCAGATAAAGTTAATATCCTCCCTTTTTACAGACCGCTTATTCCTACAGCAAATATCAGACATTTTAGAACGAAAGTTTTTCGAGTCTGAGGCTAACCAATTTATAATTGGAGTGATTTTAGATTATTTCCAGGAGTATAAAGATGCTCCTACAATGGAAGTATTAAAAGTTAAACTCAATGAATTAGATAATGATTTATTGGGTGAAACAATCAAAAGTCATTTAAAGGATGTTTATAAACAATTTGAAGCAACTGACCTTCAGTTTATTAAAAGTAAAACTTTAGATTTTTGCAAAAACCAAGCCTTAAAAAAAGCAATTGTAGAGTCGGTAGACCTTCTGCAAGTTGGGGAATTTGACGAAATAAAAGTTAAGATAGATAATGCCATGAAAGCTGGCGTAGAAAAAGATCTTGGTCATGATTACAATAACGAAGTTGAAATAAGATATCAAGAGTCAGTCCGAAATCCAGTTACTACTGGTTGGGATGTTATAGATGACTTAGCTGATGGTGGCTTAGGTAAAGGTGAGCTAGGAGTTATGGTCGCTCCAGCAGGTATCGGTAAATCTTGGGCGTTGGTTAATGTTGGGGCTAATGCTGTTAAAGCAGGTCTTAATGTTGTCCACTATACCTTGGAACTGAATGAGCATTATGTCGGTATGCGATACGATTCTGTTTTCACAGGTATAGCGAACCAAGATTTACGTTACCACCAAGATAAAATTGCAAAAGTTGTAGAAGAATTGCCAGGTACATTAACCGTAAAATACTATCCAACAAAAGGTGCTGGTATAAATACCTTATCTGCACACTTAGAAAGGTGTAGAGTTAATGACAAAAAGCCGGACCTTATTATAGTAGATTATGCTGATCTACTTAGGGGAGCTAAAGGTTTAGAAAAAAGACATGAATTGGGTAATATTTATGAAGATCTTAGAGGAATGGCTGGAGAATACCAAATACCAGTATGGACAGCTTCACAAGCAAATAGATCTGCACTTCAAGAGGATGTAATTCAAGCAGACAAAATAGCAGAAGATTATTCTAAAATAATGACAGCAGATTTTGTTGCTTCACTATCTCGAAAAATAGAAGATAAAGTCGCTGGTACTGGGAGATGGCATATTATTAAAAATAGATTCGGACCAGATGGAATTACCCTTCCTAGTAAGATTAATGCCTCTAATGGTAAGATGGAAATATTTGAATCCAATACTATCCAAGGTCAAGAAACCCAACAACAAATAAATGGTAGTAGCGAGTTTATGAGAAAAATGTTAGCCCAAAAATTTACTGAATTAAACGACGCTAAACCATAGGTTATATAATCATATAATGATAATTATTCTTGCACCAAAAACAAATCGGAAAAATACATGAGTAAACTATTTAAAGAAAGAGTGGCCTATAAGCCGTTTGAATATCCTATTTATTATAATGAAGGTTGGCTAAAACAAGCACAAGCATTTTGGTTGCATACTGAAATAGCTATGCAAAGTGATGTAAAAGACTGGAAAGAAAATTTAACCCCATCTGAAAAAAATCTGGTAGGTAATATACTATTAGGATTTGCTCAGACTGAATGTGCAGTATCTGATTACTGGACAGGTATGGTTACTAAGTGGTTTCCAAAACATGAGATTAAACAAATGTCTATGATGTTTGGTAGCCAAGAAACAATACATGCAGTTGCATATAGTTATCTTAATGAAAGTTTGGGTTTGGAAGACTTTGAAGCATTTCTACATGACGAGGCAACATCAGCTAAGTTCGAAATGTTAATGTCTACAAAAGCAGATTATACACATAATGATTTAGATACAAACCCTGAAGCCCGTAAGGAAGTTGCTAGAAGTCTTGCGATATTTAGCGCATTTGCAGAAGGTGTTTCTCTTTATAGTTCTTTTGCAGTTTTATATAGTTTTCAAATGAGAAATCTATTAAAAGGTGTAGGCCAACAAATGAAATGGTCTGTTAGAGATGAGTCTTTGCATAGTAGAATGGGATGTCAACTATTTAATCATATGTGTGAAGAATACCCAGAACTTAGACAAGAGTCTGAATCTTCTATCTATGAAGCTGCAAGGCTTATTGTAGAATTAGAAGAAAAGTTTATAGATAAAATGTTTGAAATGGGCGACTTAGAAAACTTAACTGCTTCAGACTTAAAAGAATTTATTAAACAAAGAGCTAATGAAAAACTAAAAGAGCTTGGTTATAAACAGATCTTCATAGTTAATCAAGAGCAAGCAAGTAATTTGGAATGGTTCTACCACTTAACAGGTGGAGTTACACATACAGACTTTTTTGCTATAAGATCTACTGACTATAGTAAAGCAAGTGAAGATGATAATTGGGACGATATATTTTAAAAGGTTATAGATGAAAAATCATGCAAAACATTTAGGATGGGAAGTAGATGTAGATTTCCCGGGTTGGGCGAACACGCCAGTATATGTTGCTACTATAAGCAATGGATATTTACAAGATGGTGAAACGCCAAAAGATGCTTACTGGCGAGTATGTACAACTGTAGCTAAAAGACTGGAAAAACCGGAATTAGCTACAAAGTTTTTTGATTACATATGGAAAGGATGGTTATGTCTAGCTTCTCCAGTATTATCAAACACTGGTACTGAAAGAGGACTACCAATTTCTTGCTTTGGTATTGACGTAGCAGATTCTATCCATGATATTGGAAACAAAAACTTGGAAATGATGCTACTAGCAAAACATGGCGGTGGAGTTGGCATAGGTATAAACCAGATAAGACCAGCAGGTGCTAAAATTACCGGAAATGGTACTTCTGATGGTGTAGTTCCATTTTGTAAAATATTCGATTCTACAATCTTAGCAACAAACCAAGGTTCTGTACGTAGAGGTGCTGCTAGTGTAAATCTTAACATAGACCATAAAGACTTTGACGATTGGTTAGAAATTAGAGAGCCCAAAGGTGATGTTAATAGACAGTCTTTAAATATGCATCAGTGTGCTATAGTTGGTGACAAGTTTATGCGAAAGTTAGAATCTGGCGATAAAGAGTCTAGGCAAAAGTGGATGAACCTTCTAAAGAAGAGAAGACAAACAGGTGAGCCTTACATTATGTATAGAGGTAATGTTAACAAGCAAAATCCTGAGGCGTATAAGAAAAATGCCTTAAAAGTTTATATGACTAACATCTGTAGTGAAATAGTACTTCATACAGATCAAAACCATTCATTTGTTTGCTGTTTAAGTTCTTTGAACTTATCTAAGTATGATGAATGGAGAGACACAGATCTAATCTATACAGCAACTTGGTTTCTGGATGGAGTATTAGAAGAATTTATACAGAAAGCAAAATACAGACAAGGATTTGAAAATGCAATTAGAAGTGCAGAAAAAGGTCGCGCTCTTGGTCTTGGGGTTCTCGGTTGGCATACTTATTTACAGCAACGAGGCATCCCGTTCGAAGGACTTCCAGCCCAATTCGAAACAAGAAGAATATTTGGCCAAATTCAAACGGAATCGGAACAAGCATCGAGAGACTTAGCTACAGAATATGGCGAACCTCTTTGGTGTGTAGGTACAGGAATGAGAAATACTCACTTAAGGGCAGTAGCTCCTACAGTTTCTAATAGTAAATTATCTGGGGGTGTTAGTAGCGGGATAGAGCCTATACCCGCAAATGTTTATACTGACCAAAGTGCTAAAGGAACTTTCATTAGGAAAAATAGAGAGTTAGAAAAAGTCTTGCGAAAAATTGGTCTTAATACGAAAGAAGTATGGGATAAAATTTTAGAAGATGGTGGTAGCGTGCAGGATCTAAACCAATTAGATTCTTGGTGTTATGTATTAGGAAAGCTTGTTAAAATAGAAAATACAACAGACTTGGACGAAAAAATACCTGTAAAGGATGTTTTTAGGACCTTTAAGGAGGTTAATCAGTTGGAACTTGTGAAACAAGCAGGGATTAGACAGCAATATGTAGACCAAGCCATTTCTTTAAATTTAGCATTTCCTAAAGAAGCAACTCCTAAATGGATAAACCAGGTTCACTTGGAAGCTTGGAAGCAAGGCATAAAAACACTATACTATGTAAGAACAGAATCTGTATTACGTGGAGATATAGCAGCAAAGGCTATGGAAGAATGTGTAAGTTGTGAAGGATAATACCCTTTAAAATATTTTTTTATTTAAATAAAATTTGTTATATTTAGGTTATGATAAAACTAATAGAAGGTGCTAGAAATTCTGGCAAAAGTTATTTACTTCAGTGGGCTAAAATTAAGCCTTATAAATTTGACTTTCCCCATTGGTATGGTAAGTTGAAGTTAAACAATGAAGACCGTGAAACCCATTCATTTGCATTAAGTAAAGAAATACTATTACATGAATTAAATCGTGATGGTTTTTTATGTGAAGATGTTTATGTTGATAGAGGAATTCTTACTGTTCTTACTTGGGGTGTTTTAAAAGATAGAATATCTATGGATGAAGCTATAAAACAGCTTTGGCATTTCTCAGAAGCTGGATTATTTGATAATTGTGAAATAATTTATATTTCCGGTAATAATCCTAGGGAAAGAGGTGCTAAAGATTTATGGGACGATTCAGATAAAAATAAAGAAAAGAATATCTATGAATTCCTTTTAGGTGAACTTCGAGAATCTGCACCTAAGTGTAAAATAACTAGGTTTACAAATGATTTCAATCTAATAGACGCAGTGACATTCAGAAATAAAATAATATTAAATCAGGAATATTAATATGTGTGGAATTTTAGTAACTGCTACCGAACCTCGAGCATATTCTATTGCACATAGAGGTACTGAATTCAAGTCTGTAAAAGCTGGAAAGGTAACTTTAACCCATTACAGATTGCCAATTCAAACTTTAGATAATGATGAATGGGCTATGCCTTATGAATATTTACCAGGTAAGTACTTACTTTTTAATGGTGAAATATTTAACTATGATAGTAAGTTTGGTTCTGATACTGAATACCTTGTGGACTTTTTCAGAAGAGTTGGTGATATTAATATAGAAACTTTATATTGTCATAGACCTGAAATATGGAATTGGGATGGATTTTGGTCGATTGTTTTATTTGATTCTGAAAATAGGAATGTAGTAGCTTTTAATGATCCTTTAGGTAAAAAACAATTATATGTGAATGACCTAGGTGAAATTTGTTCCGAAGTAAATCCTTTGGTTTTACCCTATGATGAATTAGATCCTACATATTTAAGTACT
>VMHT01004471.1_pt1 | contig 11731 bp, 13 predicted proteins | sample 4693611 | NCBI WGS metagenome assembly VMHT01 (sample SAMN12280063, study PRJNA550983) | marine metagenome | isolation source: seawater sampled from same location over 5 years 0.02-0.2 micron viral filtrate | place: USA: collected off the coast of southern California halfway between the port... ...
AGTTCCTGCTAGTGTGCCACCTGTTACTGTTCCTGATGTTGTTATAGCAGAAGAACCAACATCTATGCTTCCAAAACCTGAAGTTATTGATCCACCATCTAAAGCACCAACACTTGTTATTTGAGTTTGAGCAGCATCTACTGATAATGAATGTGCTATACCTTCACCTGAAGTAGCACCTGTTGATGTAATGCCTGTACCACCTGTTATTGTTCCAACATAATTTCCTGTAGTGTCTGTTCCAAGTGCAACTGAATTAGCTTGAATGGTTGTAGATATAGATATCCCTGCTGTTCCATCAAAGTTTGCAGTACCTACTACATCTCCTGATAATGCTACTGCTCTAGCTGTTTCTAATGCTGTAGCTGTTGCAGCATTTCCTGTTGTGCTTCCTGAACTGCCTGTTACATTACCTGTAACATTACCTGTAACATTACCCTCTAGGTTAGAAACAAGAGTTCCTACTGCATAACCTGTTCCTGAAGTATTAACTGTCGTTGTTGGCTCTACTTGTAAATCTTTAAATAGTTTAAACTTACCTGAATCATTAGCATCTCTAAATAAACCTGCATATAAATCTTGCGATCCTGAAGTGTCATACAATCCATAAAAACCTATATCTAGTGAATCAGCACCACTATTAGCTTTTGCTAATTTAATTAAAGGATCAGTTACAGATAAAGTATCTGAATTAACAGTAGTGGTTGTACCATTAACTGTTAGATTACCTGCTATAGTAACATCATCAGGTAGTCCTATTGTTACTGTTGCAGTTTCACTCCCTGAACCTGATACATCTATTTCATTAGTTGTACCCGCTATAGTTGAAACATAATTGCCTGTAGTATCTGTTCCAAGAGCTACGCTGTTTGCTGCAATAGTTGTTGATAAGGTTATATTACCTGTACCATCAAAGCTAACACCTGTAGCTGTTACATCTCCTGATAGTCCAATTGTTCTACCAGTCGCAAGTGCTGTAGCTGTATCAGCAACGACACCTGATAAATTATTTATAAATGTATTTGTTACTCTAGCATCTATAGCAGAGTTAGCTCTTGTATCTGTATAGTAAAGATTACTTGAACCCTCACTTAAATTATCAGTATCAAATGGTGATAGCGTTATAACTGGTGTTAATGTTCCAGCACCATCATTATAAGTAAAACTTATACCAGTTCCATTTTGTATTAATGTTGCAACTCGATCATCAGTTCTTTCATTTGTAAAATACAAATTACTAGAACCTTCACCAATATCATCTGTATCAAATGTATGTGATCCACCTAAAGATATAGCTTGTGAATTTACAGTAATACTTGAATTAGCTAATTTAGCATTTGCTATAGAACCAGCTAACATAGTGTTTGTAATACCACTTGCCTTTACTCTTAGTGCATCAGAATTAATTTCTATTGAAGAATCATCTACGCCAACAGCTAATGTAACATCTCCTGCTGTACCACCACCAGTTAGACCATCTCCTGCTACTACAGAAGTTATATCAGCACTATTAGTATTCGCTATTGTTAATGTTCCAGCAGTATCATCATAAGTAAGACTTATATTTGCACCTGCTGTTAATAATGTATTGACCTGATCATCTACTCTTTCATTTGTAAAGTATTTATTGCTTGATCCCTCTGTTAAATTATCTGTAGTTTTAGTTGCAAGTCTTGTATCAAATCTAGCGTTTGTATAATATAAATTACTTGATCCCTCACCTATATTATCTGTATCTAAAGTTATATTTGAAGTTCCATCAAAACTTACTCCTGATATTGTTCTAGCTGTAGCTAATGCAGTTGCAGTAGAAGAATTACCAACTAATGCACCTGTAACCTGATTAAACACTACATTGTCTGAAGTGCCTACAGATTGACCTATAGAGAAAGTTACGCCGTTACCTGAAGCTGTTGATGTAACACCAGTACCACCCAAGAGTGATAAAGTTTCAGAATCAAGATCAATAGCAATAGTAGAAGAACCATCTGTAATATCTAGGTCTTGTGCTGTAACTTGGCTATCAACATAAGCCTTAATTGATTGTTGCGTTGCTAATGCTGTTGCAGAATCACTAGCTAAATTATCTTCATCTAATATAGAAGTTACTGTTGATCCTGAACTAAAACTAAATGATGTAATACCATTAACAGTTCCAGCATTTATATCTATTGTGTTATCAGCAGTTATGCTAAATGGCATTGTTATCCAAGCATTATTGCTACTGTTTCTTAATTTTAAAACATTGCTTGAAGTATCAATCCACCATTCATAAGCATACATAGTTGATGGTTCACTTGAACCACTATTATTTGATGAAATAGCAGATAAAGCATTGTTTAAATCAGTTCTAAAGTTAGCACCTGTTTGGTTTGCTATGTTGTAATCATGTTGAGCCATATCTAAATCCTCTTGTATATCTTAAATCATTCAGGTATTGATGGAAATATAACATCATCAATATTATCTACTTGATTATAAGTTTGTGGTAAATCTCTTAGTTCTTGTCTATATTCTTTATATTTTATTTTTGTTGTTTTAGGTACATCTTCTAATTGTGTCCAATCACATTCCATTAATAATCTGTTTCTTGCATTTCTAACATTTATCCAAAAATCAATAACTTGTTCTACTGGTTGATTATCTATAATTTTATAATTATCAATTTTATAAACACCCTCAATAATAGATTCATCATTGTTAAGTATCAATGCATTAAGTTCACAATTAGTAGTTCCATTAGAAACAATATCTCCTGTTGCTGTTTTATATATTGTGTAATCTGTATATTTCATTATTGTGTATTGTCTATAAACACATATAAACTTAAATATGTGCTTCTATGTTTTGTTACAAATCTTACTCGCCAGTTTGTAGTTGTTGCACTAGAACCTAATCCTGTTATCGTGCCACTATAAACAAAAACATAAGTTCTAAATGTACCTGCATCCATGTCTATATCTTGTATGCCACCTGCTGCTTGTGCATAAGTAGAACCACCATCAACAGAATATTCTACAAAAATACCTGTATTATCACCAAGAACACCTGTAAATATTGCTTGATACTTTGCATTATTTCTTACATTACTTATTGCCAAAGGTAAGAAGTTACCTGTAGATGTGGTCTGTGTTGTAAAGTCTGTTGAACCTCTTTGAAAAGCAGAGCCAAAGACTGATAAAGGAACTCCTGATCCTGTATGAGCTATTATGTCTGCTGAAACATTTGCAAAATGTTTTACATTTAGGGTATCAACATTAATTCTTGCAGAATCTAAAGTATCAGTTGTAATGCTATTAGCACTTAAATTATTTACCTTTGCATCTGTAACAGCATCATCTGCTATTTGTGTTGTACCTACACCACCAGTTTTTACAATTAAATTACCACTTCCATCTGTATCAATAGTCACATCATCAATTTGTAGATTATTAGCATTTAAAGTTCCTGTTGTAATATTATCTGCATTTAGGTTTGATACTGTTACATTAGAAGCATTTAAAGTTCCTGTAGTTATATCATCAGCAGATATTGTTCCAAACACTCCTGAAGCTGATGTTAATGTACCTGCTGCTATATCACCTGCAACTATTGTGTTTGATGCTATATTTGCAGAAACTATTGTTGATGCAGCTATTTCTGAAGTGGTTATTGTACCTGCAACTATTTCTGAAGCTGTAACAGCATTAGCTGCAATACTATCTTGATTAACTGCATCACTTGCTATTAAGGCATTTGTAACAGCATCATCTATAATTTTTGCTGTAGTTACTGCATCATCTGCTATTTTACCACTTGTTATTGATCCATCTTTAATATCTGTAGCTACTGTTGGTTCATCTCCAACTGTAAATGTTAATGTAGCTGGAGTTGATTCACTACCTAATGGATTTAAAGATGAAACACTTGCAACATAGTTTGTACCTTTTGGTATAAACATTAGATCAACATTTTCTATATCAACAATTTTATTTACAACTTGATTGCCTGAAGCATCAACAACATTTACTCTATATTGATAATTTGGAAAATCAGTTGGCTCATTCCAAGCTAAAAAAGGTCTACCAGTAGAACTAGAATCAGTATCAGTAAATGCTAATCCTGTTGGTGCTTTTACTGCATAAGCAGATGGTAAGTTTGCAAGTTCTTCTACTGGTTCTTGTGCTGGTACTTCCCATGTATATACATCAAAATATTCTATTAGACTTACAGATACTAAACCATCTGATTGAAGTTCTAATGCTTCAACTCTACATACCTTGCCACTAAATCCTAAACCTGAATAAGTAAATGAAACAATATCACCCACATTAAGTTTATACATTTCAGGCGTTCCTAAGAACTGTATAGTAGTTTGGGTTCTGCTTCTAGTTAAAATTGCCTTACCCATATTATGTGCAATATAAGGATCAGTTACATAAGGAAACTCTGCTTTTATTTCTAGTTCTTCACCACCATCATCAGAAGTAAAATCATTTGCATCAGTTGTAGCAGAATGTAGAACTATAGCAGTATCTAATTCATATTTTTTATTAGCATTAAAAAACTCAATAATCACCTTGTTAGCTCTTTGATCTTTATTGCCATAATCAACTGATATACCAGCATCAGCTATGACATGATCATCTGTAATGCTGAATGTAGAAGAACCTGTATCTTCTATTTGTAGTTCATATTTGCCATCAACATAAAGAAATATACCTCGCATATTTGCAAGTAATTCTTTGGCATTATCCATAACAGTTTTATTTGCATCTAAGTAGCCATTACAATGAAATCTTTTTGTTTTTACAAGATAAGTACCTGTATTAGAAGAATAATCAGCACCTAATGTATCATCTACATAAACTCTATAATCTTCAGTATTATCAAAAAATTCATCACGCCTAATATCTTTTATATTTTTACTATCCAAGATAGTTGTGCCTGAAGAATTAATTAATGTTATTTGTTCTCCTATTTTATTTTGAAACCAATCTCTATTAGCATTAGCTCCTAATACGCTAATAAAATCATCACCATTACTACCACTCCATGTAAGAGCTTGTGCTGAACCATTAAAAAATGGTTGATCGACTAAAGTATCAGCAATATTAGCAGCAGTAGAAAATGTAGATGTGTTGACTTTTGCTATAGGCAAACCTTTACCATATTCATCATTTGTTATGTAATCTAAAAAACATAATGCAGGATTATCTGACCACTTATAGGTTGATACAGTTCCAAAAGTTTGGTTGCCATCTCTAGGATCAAAAACCTTTTTACCCTTAACTTGTACTGTTAATTGTGGAACACCTGACCAAATACCCTCTTTATCATAACCATAGTGTGCTGCTATATAACAAACTCCATTTAGTTTATGTGCTGAAGTCCAATTAGACATAGAAGCAACAAGCATAGGATCAGCAGTTTGTGTAGCTGCTCCATGATGTAAGTTCATAACATATCTGTATTTAGATGTTGGTGAAGTTCCAAAACCACCAGCACCAGCATTTATACCAGTACCATTTTGTGAAACAGTATTAAGAGAACCTGATCCTGAAGAAATTTTATCTGAACCTATATAACCACCATCTCTAAATCTAGCAGAATCATATAGAGGGTTGCCATCTAATTCTATTGTTCTTCCTAATATTTCTTCACATTCTCCTACAGCTAAAGCATACACAACATACAAATCTCTTGAATCATTAGCGTTAGTGTCCATGTAAATAATTTGTGTACCAACTCTACGAGTTCCATAAATGACTGGTAACTTGCCACCAGCAGATGTTTTATTAGCAAGTATGTCTTGACCTTTTGCCAACATTTGTCTTGCTTGTAAAAAACCTTTAACACCAACAGCAAGTGTTATAGCTTGTATTGCGTAACCTATTTTTTGTAATGCAGATGCAGCTTTCCAAGCTGTTCCTACTGCTTTGAAAAATCCAACAATAGCACTAAAAACACCCATTATTGCCCCCACCTAACATCTTCTTTAACTTGGGTGGCAAACTCCATACCTTTATCACCACTACTAAATGCTTGTTGAGATTCATCTGAAAAATGTCTGCCTTTTGTTAAATTCCAATTTGACCAATGACTAGCAACAATCATATTAAGAACAGAATCATTTATATTTTCTTGTATAGATACATTCCTTATCTGACCTGTAAAATAATTTATAGCACCTACAATAGCTTCGTTAGTATCAAAGTAAGCTAAATGTATTTCTACTTCTTTATCTGTAAATGCACCACTTTGCACTAAAGACCTAACTTGATCTGTAATATTAGAAAAACCTATATTTATTTCATCTACTTGTAATTGCCCTGTTTCAGCAGTTGCATCAACTGTTAAAAAAGAACCACCAGCCTCATAAGTATTAGAATCAAAAGTAACATTAGTATAATAATCAGTAAGTCTTATTGTTGATGATAAATTAAGTTCAACTAAAAAAGCTGTTTTAGTTGCTGTTGATGATACTTGTGTTTGTAAAGCTGTTGATAAACTTCTAGGCATCAGGTTATAACCTCTCTAACATCAAATGAAATAGTATATAAACCACTAGCATTTGTTGAATACACTATTTCATTGTTTTCAAGATATACAGTAAAACTTGGTTTATTTACAGTTACAGCTTCATTATCTGCTAGAGCAGCTACTAAATTTGGTGATATTAAAACAGTTAATGCACCTGATCCATCTGAATCAATATCACTCTGAACCATATAAACTTTTGAATGATTTGCAAACTTAATTAAATCACCTGCTTTCAAAGCACCAGTTGTACTTGCAGTAAATCCATCAAGAGCAATAGAAGCATCAGCAGCAGTATGAGAACCAGCAACTAGAATATCTGTTTCACCTTTTGATGCACCTAAATTATCTAATGGTGCTTGTATTGTAAAATCCTCAAAAGAACCTTTTTGTTTTTGTAGAAATGCAAATATTTCCATAGCTTTTTCTTGTTGCATGGGTGGCATTTGTGCTGTAAATGAAAAGTATTGTGAACCAATTTGTCTGACTTGTTTTTTACCTGATAGTGTTTGATTTAACAGCGTTGGTCTATTGTCTTGAAAATTTAAAGCTGTAAATAATGGATTTGTTGGGAAAGCACCTGACATTATACAACTCCCATTTTACCTTGATTGTTCATAGCATTATTTATAATACTTGTAATCAAACCTTTTCTTGATGCTAAGAGTTGATCAAAACCTGCTGCATCTACTGTTGATATATTAAAGTTGACTGTAGTTCCCATACCTTGTCCTTTTGTATGATCTATAACAGTTTCATTTGGATGTAATATTGCAGGAAAACCACCTTTACCATCTATACCACCTGCTCTTGCTCCCATGCCTGTATAACCACCACCATCACCATTAAATAAAGAGCTTGTAAGTTGTGCTGCTTTTGAAGTAGAACCATCATCTTTTAGAAAATCACCAAAATCTGTAAGACTGTTACTAATCATTCCTACTAACTTTTGAACAATAAAAACATTTATTAACTCATTTAAAACTGCTCTAGCCACACCAGTTGCTAAATCTTGAAAATCAAGAAATTGTTTTGAAGTGAAATCAAAAAACTTTTGAAATGCGTTTGTTAGTTGTCCTTGTACTGTTTCAGCAAAAGTCTTTACTACCTGTATTGATTCTCCGACTTGCTCTTTAAAATCTGTTAAATTTTGATTGAAATTAGAAAAAGATTCTCCACCTGCATCTGCTTCTTCTTTGAGTTCTATAAGTGCATCTCTGTTTCTTAAAAGAACTGCTAAATGTTCTTCTGTAAGTTTTATTTGTACGCCATCTGTAACCTCGATCATTCCTGTAGCTTGTGCATCTTGTATTCTTTTATCAAGATCAGCAATTTGTTCATCAAGTGTTTTAGTTTCTTTTGTTGCTATTTGTATAGCTGAAACTACTGCTGTTAAACCTACAGCAAAAGCTGTTACTGGATTTGCTAACATAGCTATTCTTAAACCATTAAGCATTGAGATTAATTTAGGTATTGCTGTAAATGCTAAGACTGTAACAATGCCACCAAGAATTTCTAAATTATTAGCTAAAATACCTACAGCGTTTGCACTTTTACCAAAAACACCTGTAGCATTTTCAAACTCACCAATAAGAGTAGTGAAGTTAGTTCTTAATAAAGTCATTGACTGACCTATGGTTAAGTCCATGTTTTGAACTGTTTTTGTAGTTTCATCAACCGAATTGATAAGAATAGGTAAAATAGCTTGTGCTGTAAGTTTTCCCTCTTTACCAAAATCTCTAAGTTGACCTATAGTTATTCCTAATCCATCTGCTAGTAAGTTTGAAAGTATGACATTATTTTCCATTACGGATCGTAATTCATCTCCTCTTAAAGCTCCTGAAGCTAAACCCTGAGCTAACTGTCTTGCAGAGTTAGCAGCTTCAGATGATTCTGCACCAGCAATAACAAAGGTATTCGCTACTGTTTGTGTTGCTTTTGCTATATCATTTTGTGAAACACCTAATTCTTGCGTTGCTATAGTTAATCTTGTAAACAGAGTTCCTATTGCATCAAAATCTGATCTTGATTCATTTGCAATTCTTTTCATGTGAGCCATAGCACCAGCAGTTTTTTCTGCTGATCCTGAAAGAGCCATCATCCTATTTTGTACATTAACAAATGTATCACCTGCTCTGATAATCTCTCTGACACCAAAAGCAGCTATAATTTGATTTCTTAAACTTGCTATAGCATTTTTAGTAGAATCAACATCACCTCTAAACTTTTTAAAAGCAGCACCAGTCTTGTTTTCACCAAGTATTCTAACTTTTATATCTGATCTAGCCATTTTGTTTATTCATTTCCTCTGCTTGTATATTTAGATAAGCAATCCAACCATTAAATTCCTCTAAGGGCATTTGTTCAATTTCACCAACAGTTTTATGCAATCTTTCAGCTAAAGCATACATTGAATATAATTGCTTATCTTCAACTACTTTTTTTGCATTTGTCCTTGTGAAATATTACCCATAATTTCTGTAGCCACTCTCACTAATACACTACTATCAACATTATTAAGTAGATCATTTTTATGCTCTACTGTATAAATTTTCTCTCCTGCTTCATCTAATGCTTTATAAATTAAAACATAGACAAGCATTTCTACCTCATCATCTTTAGCTAGATGCATAAATCTTTTCATTTCCCTAAGAGTGATAGGTTTGGAAAAAATTTTTAAAGGTTTTCCATCCCCATCACCCCATTCAGGAACTTCAATAACTTTAGTTTCTATGCTGTTGTAATGATTTTTTGCATTATCTATCGCTGACATAATTAGTATGTAGTAGTTGTAAGACCACCAGTACCTTGAACAGTAATAGTAGATTCTACTAAACCATCAAAAGATGATGTTATAGATTTACCAGTTACTATAGCAGTACCAGTTAGCTTGACATCGCCACTAGCCGTTCCTTCAGGTGCAAAGTTTAATGTTACAGATGAACCTACTGCTAATGCAGTTTGACCATTTGTATCAGCTTCATCATAAAGCACATCAACTGATCCACTAAAGTCTTTGATAGAAGCTAAGTAAGATTTTGAAGCATCGCCCATTGAAGTATCTTCAACAGTATCAATAGTTTCATCTATACTAAAACCTCTAATCTCGCCAATAGCATTAGAGCCAACTTGTACTGTTCCCTCTTTTCCTAAGTGAGTTGCCATATTTATTCCTCGTTTTTAGTTTTAGAAGAAGATTTAGGTTTATCTTTCGATGGGATTGCTTCTTCTTTCCAACCCTTACTCAATAAATACTCAACACTATCAGGGTGAGCTTCGATTGAACTTTTACCATTTGGTGAAATCATTTTCATAATTATACCTCGTTAAACTGCTACATCAGGAGCCGTTTCCTGTACATAGTAGTTAGTTAAAAATGTGAGAACAGCAAAACTCAATGGTTGTTCTCCCTCTGTATTATATTCTATACTTGTTGATTGTAAAAAACAGTCTTTTGCAAGTCCATTTAATGTTGTATCAGCACTTATAGCTATTTCAACTTCTTTACATATCTTATCAATTTCATCATCAAAGTTGCTTGTTTGTTTTACATATATTTCAATAATTAATTCTAATTCTCTGCTCATTAACCTATTTGTACTTATAACTATAGGTTCAGAAGTTTCATCTTTGGTATATATGACTAATGCTGGTAGGTTAGTATTTTCTAAAGGATAAATTCTAGTTTCAAATACATTACTTCCAGTAGTAGTTAAACCAGTTAAAACTGTACCTGCTCTTTCTCTTATCTGTTGTCTAATATGATTTGCCACTATATTTCCTCTAACATCAATGCAGAAAAGCCTGTTCTATCTGATTGCACATTAACAATAGTGTAATTTTGTGCTGCTTTCAAAGTATTACCATCAACATCTTTGATAGCTGATACATTAAGAGTATTACCAAATGCAACACTTGGAACATCTATACTTCTACAATATGCAATAGGTTTAAGTGCTTCAACACCTGTTCCCTCAACTTGTTCAACATACTCGTTATTTATAATTATATTAATTGTTGAGGATGATCCACCTACTGTATATGTAGCAGTTACTCCATGACCAAAATTTATGTCTAGGTAAGCACTCATATCTTCTTCTGTTTCTAACCTATATTGGGACATTAGACTTTCTCCAGTATTACGCTGACATAACCTGTATTATCAGGCTCTACTGTTTTGATAAAAAATGATGTTTCAGGCGTAAGAGTATTGCCTTTGTTTGTTGTTATTGCATCAACAACTATTTTATCTCCTTGTGTAATATCAGGTGCATCTGTAGCTTTTAATATTGCAGTAGGTTGAAAACCCTCAACTGATATAGATTCTCCCTCTATGCTTATGTAAGGTTGATCTATAATAAGATTTATTAATACTGAAGAACCATCATCTATTAATCCTAAAGTATCAATTAAAGGAAAATCATCAAATAATTTTCCTGATTCAAAGTAAGTGCCAGTAACTCCATGCCCTGTTGTGGCATCAAGAAAAGAAGTAAAATCTCTAGCACTCTCAATAGCCATTTTTACTTACTTCTTTTTTTGACTTTTGATTCTGATTTTTCTAAACCAACACTTCTATTTGATTCTTTTTTTGGTTTGCCTTTGTATTCTTCAGCTTTACCATAACCAACAAGTGATCTTCCCTCGTCAATAGAAAGTTCAACAACATCACCTGCTTTTACTTTTTCTTTGTTAGCTATTGTATCTTGTAAAATTAAATATTTCATTTTTCCACCTTTTGTAAGATGGGTGGAAATTAATCCACCCATTTTGTTTGTACTAAGTACCATTAACTAGCAGCACAGAATGAAACTGCGTGTCTTACAGCTACATCTACTGATTGTAAAGCTACTATTCTAACTGTACCTGAACTTGAATTGCTGTATGGATCAACAACTAAGTCTAATCCACCAAACATTCCAACAAGTAAGTCATTAAAGTTACCAAATACATAATTGTTAGCAGTTAATTGAGGTGAAACAACAACTTTATAGCCATTGATTTCATCATTAACAGCTACAAATTGTGCTGTATTTGTTGCTTTTTCTGTAGTTTTTAATGTTCCATAGTTAGTTGGATGCACTATGTAAGCAAGATCACCAAGTAATGCATTATCAACTCTTACAGCAGTTTCCATTGAAACCATTTCTGCAAATGTTGGAGCAGCAGCACTTGAAAGTGATACAGAGTTAATACCTGAAGTATTAGTAAT
>VMHT01011512.1_pt1 | contig 11731 bp, 26 predicted proteins | sample 4693611 | NCBI WGS metagenome assembly VMHT01 (sample SAMN12280063, study PRJNA550983) | marine metagenome | isolation source: seawater sampled from same location over 5 years 0.02-0.2 micron viral filtrate | place: USA: collected off the coast of southern California halfway between the port... ...
AATAAAAAATTTAAAGATATATCTTTGGGGAATATTAAAATAACATGAGCTTTCATTCTTTTGACTTACAAACAATACTATATTCAACCTTAAATGGCGACAGCACATTAGATGGTATTGTTGGTAATAACAAAATATTTGATAATGTTCCACAGAACACATCTTATCCATATGTTGTGATTGGCAATATAAGTGTTATCAACAGAGGAACAAAAACTGTAGATGGAAATGAGTATGATGTAGATATTGATGTTTGGTCAGAATATAGAGGAAAAAAAGAAATATCAGAAGCTATGGAAAGAATTTATGAGTTACTACACGACACCACATATTCTGTATCTGGTGCAGACATGGTAGTAAGTCAAGTAAGGAACACAATTACACTTGTAGAAAATGATGGAATTACTAGACATGGGGTGCTAACATTATCGGTGATTGTGTATGATAGTTAATTTTAATGGAGATATATTATGGCAGTACAAAAAGGAAGTGCGTTACTTGTCAAAATTGGTAATGCTGGAAGCCCAGAAGCATTTACAACGGTTGCTGGACTAAGAGATACATCAATAAGCCTTAACGCAGAAACAATAGATGTAACAAATAAAGATTCATCAAAAGTCAGAACATTATTAGCTGACGCTGGAATCCAAAGTTTTAGTATAAGTGGCTCTGGTGTATTTACTGATTCTGCAAGTGAAGCAAGTGTAAGAACAGCTTTTTCAGCTTCTACATTTAGCAACTTTCAATTACTTGTGCCAGACTTTGCAACCTTTACAGGTGCATTTCAAGTAACAACTATTGAATATGCTGGAAGTTATAATGGTGAAGTAACTTACTCAATGTCTTTTGAATCGGCTGGTGCGATCACATTTGCAACAGTATAACTTAGGAGATTATTATGGCTTGGGAATTAAAAGCTATTGAAGTTGGCTCTAAGAAAATAGACGCACAAGTAAACATTGGCGAAAACAATGTTGAAATTGAAATACCTTATTACAAGGGATTCAAAGATACAGATGTAATCAAAATTGACAAGAAATCTTACACAATCAACTTTGCTAAGAATCTTGGTGATAGAGATGAATTAATTGTTATTTTAACTAATACGGAGAAAAACAATGAGCATAAACAAGCTGAAAGCAGAAAAGCTACTAAAGTTTAATGATGACGAGTACAAGGCAAGAATGAGCCTTGACACGATTATTAGGATAGAACAAGCATTAAATTGCAGTATTTTGAAGCTAGGTAACAAGTTGGCACAGGCAGATATTACTATGACAGAAATTATATCTGTTATAACTTTAGCTCTAAGGTCTGGTGGAAATAATCTACAGGACAAAGAAGTTAAAGGAATGATTGCACAAATTGGCTTGTTAGAAGCTATTAAGATGGCTGGAGAGTTGGTAACTTTGGCTTTGAATGTTGATGACGATACTGCTGACGAAAAAAAAAGTCCAGTAGAGGAATAGACGAAGAAGCTGATCTACCATACCAAAGATGGATAGAGGTATGTGTAGGCATGATAGGTATTAATCCAGCAGTATTTTGGGATATGAGCATTACCGAAATAACTCTAGCGATAAAAGGATTTAGTGAGTTCAATGGTGGCAACAAAGATAAACCAATGGATTCAGACGAGTTAAACGAACTAATGGAGCTGTACCCAGATAACTAATGGCAACTGAACTAGACAAGCTGGTAGTCAAGATTGAAGCTGACCTATCTCAATTAAAAAAAGAGATGGGAAAAGCTAATAAAGAAGTACAAACATCTTCTCAAAAAATCAAAAAATCTTTAGGTAACATTGGCAACACTTTTGCAAACATAGGAACAAAAGTCGCTAAGTTTGGAAGTTTGTTAGGTATTGCTTTTGGTGCTATAGCCATAAAAAAAGTTGTAGATACAGGCACTCAAATTGAAAATTTACAAGTTAGATTAAAAGCATTGTTTGGCTCTGCTGATGAAGGAGCAAAAGCATTTGATACTATGGTCAAGTTTGCAAGTAAAGTTCCTTTCACTTTAAACGATATTCAACAGGCTTCTGGAAACTTAGCTGTGGTAGCTGATGATGCAGACCACTTAGCAGAATTATTAGAAATAACAGGTAATGTTGCTTCTGCTACAGGGCTAGATTTTAAACAAACAGCAGAGCAAATACAGAGGTCTTTTTCTGGTGGTATTGCAAGTGCTGATATATTCAGAGAAAGGGGAGTTAGAGCTATGCTTGGGTTTCAAGTTGGTGCAGAAGTATCAATAGATGAAACCATAAAAAGATTTAAAGAAGTATTTAGTGAAGGTGGAGAGTTTGGAAATGTAACAGCAGATTTTGCTAAGACATTAACAGGTACTTTATCAATGTTATCCGATAAATTATTCCAATTCCAGAAAGCAATAGCAGACGAATTTTTTGCAGAACTTAAATTAGCTTTTGGCGATTTAAATGCAAATCTGGAAAAAAATTCTGAAAAAATACAAAAATTCGGTAGAGATGTAGGCAGATTTTTAGCAGATTTAACAGTAAGTGTTGTTGAGAATATTGATACAATTAAAAAAGCCCTTATGAGTTTAGCTATATTTTTAAGTGTTACTTTAGTTGTTTCTTTAGCTAGAGCTATAAAAAGAATGGGAATGTTAGGAAAAATTTTAACAGGTATAAGTATTTCATTAGGATTTGTAATTGAAGCAATACAATCTTTTGAAACTGAAAATGAAAAACTAAATAAACAATTAGCAGAAGGTCAAGGCTTATTAAAAACAATGAATGAGTTATATATTGACACAACTGAATCACAAGAAAAAAATAATCAAAAAACTGCCGAAGCAACAGAAAAATCTAAGGAATATATTAAAGCTCTAAAAGACCAGCATAATTTACAACTAGAAATGTTTGAAACTGCTAATTCAGAAATGCAACCTTTCTTTGATATTATAGATGGTGCTGGTAAACAAATATCAGATACTTTTGGAAAAGCTATAGCAAGTGGAGAATCTTTTAGACAATCAATGCTTGATATTTTCCAAAGTGTAATTGCACAAGTTATTTCATTAATAATTCAATTAACTATTGTAGAACCATTATTGCAAAGTATAAGAGGTGCTTTGACAGGCTCATTTGGTGGTGGCTTTGCTGGAGAACCTTCTGGCTCTATGGTGTATGGTGCAAGGGCTATGGGTGGAAATGTAAATCCAAATATGCCTTATATGGTTGGAGAGAGAGGTGCAGAAATGTTTGTACCTAAATCTGCTGGAACAATAGTGCCAAATAATCAAATGGGTGGTGGAATTGTCATAGAGCAAAACTTAAACTTTGCTACAGGTGTATCGCAAACAGTTAGAGCAGAAGTGATGAACTTACTTCCAGCAATACAACAATCAACATTATCAGCAGTTCAAGACGCTAGATTGCGTGGTGGAACATTTGCTAAAGACTTTGGAGCATAAATGCCGAATCCTACATATCCATTGACAATGCCAACTACTCCAAACTTTATTAGAAGTGAATGGGGTATAGGTAAAGCTGTTGCACAAAGCCAAAGTCCATTTACCTTCTCAACTCAAGTGCATGAGTTTACAGGTGCTAAATGGTACAGCACAGTTTCTTTACCACCCATGAATAGAAGCCAAGCAAGTGAATGGCAATCTTTTTTTATGCAGTTACATGGTAGCTTTGGAACATTCTTGATGGGTGATCCAGACGCAATAGCATTAGGAGTACAAGGCACAATATCAAATACGATTGCTGTTAGTGCTGACCATGCTGTCGGTGCATTTGATGTAACAGTTGATGGTGCAGATACTTCTGAATCACAATTATTTAAGAAAGGTGATTATGTGCAGTTTAATTCTGGTGCAACCAGCAAACTACATATGATAATTGCAGATGTGGCAAGTGATGGAAGCGGTAACGCAACCTTGACTATTGAGCCACCTTTATCTGCAACTCTAGCTAACAATGCAACAGTAACATATGCAAGTCCAAAATGTGTTATGAGAATGACAAACAATGAGCTAACTTGGAGTGCGAATCACATTAGTTTATATGGGGTATCATTCACATGCGAAGAAGTTTTATAGTCTTTTTATTTTTAATGATGTTGGTTTTAATCTGGGCTTCAATGAAGTCATATGGAGCAGACAGTACCGTTAATTATAAAAATCAACCACCACCATCAGCCATAGCTCCAAGTGTGCAAAGTTATAGTCAAATGATTTGTTCTTTTCCTGTTGTTGGTGCTGTAAGTACATCTGTTGTTGGTATATCAACAGGAACAACTTTTACTGATTGGAATTGTGAACGCAGAGCATTAAGTAATAGCTTGAGCAAGGCTGGACTTAAAGTTGCCAGTATAAGTGTATTGTGTGCTGGGAGCAAAGCAGTGTGGTCAGCCATGTTACATAGTGGTACACCTTGCAGTATATGGAACGGCAAGAAAGCACTAATCGGCAAAGAAGCTATTAAGCATTATAAAATGATGGGGTATATAAATGAATACGGGCAAATATTACGTTATCCTGACTATCTCGGTGCTAATGGGGTTGTTTCTAATTTTAGCAACTCAAACAGTCAGAGCAACGGAAACAGAAACAACAAATATCCTAAATAACGGAACATTTGATGGCAACACTAATAGCTGGACTTTAGATGGTACAGCTACATATGATGGCAATCACTATTCTGGAAGCGATTTAAATAAGACAGTACGATTTAGTGGTGCAAGTGGTGGCTCTGTTTCACAATCTATAGATTTAAGCAATCTATCAGATGAATCAAAAAATGTGGTAAAAATAGAAGGCTCAATCACATCTTATGGGTGCAATAATAAAGGCTCTAGCTGGTGTTACCAAACAGGCACAGCAAATAATCTTGATCCTGTCAATGCAACAATAACATTTACAGATGGAACGCAAACAGAAGTATTATCTTATAATTATACAAGTGATTATAATGATGGAGTAATCACAACTGAATATGAAATCAATCTTGACAAAGAATTTGATACTACTATCACATCATTAAGCTATAATGTTGCTGGAGCAGATACAGGGGATTGGTCTGGACAATTTGGCACAATTATTGACAATTTAAGCCTTGTCTTAACACTATCAGATGTGGTTGTAGCAGAAACCATAGAAGAACCCCAAATAACGCAAATAAATGCGTCTGACAGCATTGTTCAGCAAGTAATAGAGCCAGAAATAATAGAAACTGTGCAAATTGGCTCATTAGACGCAACATCAATAGCAAATACAATTTCTACAGGAGTAATTGATATAAGTCCGCCAGAAGATATGCAAATTGCAAGTCTAACTTCATCAATATCTGTTATCTCTGATATAAGATCAGAAGAAATGCACTCTGATATTGCAGATGTTGGATTAAATAATGAAATGCCAACACTTATAGACACAGGAGCAGAAATTCCTGTTGAAACAAATTTGCCAGATATGGATTTGCCAGAGATAGATATAGATATTGAAATAGAATCAATGAATGAGCCAGAGCCAGAAACATTACAAGAAATTAGAGAAGAACTTCCAACAGAACTAGAAGAAATAAATATGGAAGAAGATTTGAAGGAGAATGAAAATGAACAACAAGAGGAAGCACCAGCAGAGAATGATGAAAATGCTGGAGAAAATGAAGAAGGCGAGTTATCAGACAACACAACAGCCGAAGAAAAATCAGATGAAAAAGAAGAATCAAGCGAAAAAGAAGTAAAAGAAGAACCAACTAAAAATGAAGAAAAAACTGTACAAACAACAAAAACAGCTAAATCAGAGAAAAAACAAGGCTCTGAATCGGAAAATAAGGGCGATAAAAAAAGTTCTGCTACCAAGACTACCCAAGAAATTAAGTCAGATATAGTTGTTCAAGAAATTGACATAAAAACAATTGTCAGCTTTAATAAAGAATATTTTGAAGTTAAGATAACAGATACATTAGATTTAACAAAAACGGAGATAGACTTTTATGACGGACAAGGATTCAACGATTCAGCTTACGCCCAAAATAATATTGATTTTTTTGCTCTCGATTGCAAGTCCGATTGCTGGGGGAATATATACCTACGCACAAATGCAATCCAGATTGACAGTTTTAGAAGATAGCATATCAAGTATTCCGAGTGGCGATAATTCTGCAATATTAGAAAGAATTACGGCTGTTGAAATAAACTCAACCAATAATAAAACATCTATAGATAAGATAGACGCAGATATAGATAAGATTGTTGAGCATGTTGATAAATCATTTAAGACGGTAACAGAATCTATGAACGCAAATCCATTATCATTAGGAAACTAATATGACATCAGCAGAAAAAGAATGTTTGTTAAGGTTAGAACAGAAGTTAGATTTTGTATCTAAAAATGTAGAGAACAATTCTAAAGAAATGATATCAATAAAAAAAGAAGTATCTGATCTTAAGGCAACAGTCAATATGGGTAAGGGTGCAGTCAAAGCATTAATATGGATTGGCAGTTCCTTAACAGTTATAGCTGGATTGTTTAAATATGGAGATGGCATATGATGGGATTAATTGTAAGTGGCTTATCAAAAGCAGTAGGTGGTTATTTTGAGCATTCTGCTAAAAAAGCAAAAGCTAAATCAGATTTAAAGATAGCAGAAATAGACGCTAAAGTTGCCGTACAAAAAAAAATTGTAGAAGGCAAGGTCGAGTGGGAAACTGCTATGGCAAAAGCAAGTGACGATTCGTGGAAAGATGAAGCATGGACTATATGTTTTATAGCAATTATATGTTTTAGTTTTATCCCATACTTCCAGCCATTCGTTGCTAGAGGAATAGAATTTTTAGCAACATTTCCAGAGTGGTTACAATGGTCAATCATGGCAAGTATTGGAGCTTCGTTTGGCTTAAAATCAATAGGCAAATTCACTAAGTGAGGAGCATATGATAGATAAACTAAAGCATGGGTACGAAAAGATAAAAGATGTGATAGAAGATATTTCTTATAATGTTCCAGATGGAATGTGGTTTATAATTAAATCTTCTGTGATAACTATTATCTGGATAACCATAATCACTTAATTGTTTGACATGGAACAGTAGAGAAAAAAGCTCAATCCATGAGCTTTCTCCTACTAGGATCGTATTGCCATTATAACAATTAAAATCATAAAGGCTAAAAGTATTAATTGTTCCATTTTAATATTGTATCTCAAAACCAATTTCAGCATTGTTACTTGTGAATATTTTTTGTGCAACAGGGATATCATCATTCCAACTTAATAAATCATTTGGCAATTCTTCTCCTTCTACAATTACATGCCATTCATTTCCTGTTGGAGTTTTACCAATTCCATCTGGTCTGTATTCAATTACCTTATAAACAAACACTCCGTTTAACGGCTCATAATAACCACCAAAATACCAAATGTCATCCTCGCTATACTCAAGTTCTCTTTCGTATTTTTCTTGTTCTTCTTTTATACATCTTTCAATATAAGAATCATACGCACATTCGTATTTAAAAGTTTTGTCATTTCTTAATATGTATTTATATATTTTGCTCATTGTATCTCCTAGTAAGTGGGAGCATTTCTGCTCCCTGTTAATTTATTATTCGTAATAATTATCACTATCAGTTATCTCTGAATATGGCTTACCTTTCCAATTTGCTAATCTTCTTTTCGCATTAACTTTTCTCATAATTTCAGTTCTATATTCTGGATTTATTCTAATTTCTTCCATATTAAAGTTATCCTCGTATTCAGCTAAATCATGCAAATTCCATTTTTTTGCAAGTTTCATAGCTTCTTTAAAGTAAGCTATAACTTCATTTCTCTCTTGAACGTTTTTAATATCATCTTCATAAATAATATTAAGAACTGCTTTTTGCATATCATTAAGTATTTTTTCTCTTGCTATATCTATATTTTTCATTTTCTATCTCCTAGTTATTTATCTTGTTCTTTCAGTTTTTCTAATAAAACATCAAATACTTTATCAAATGTCTTTGCCATACTTTTTTCCTCTTTTTCATCTCCATCAAGTCTTGTATCGCTGAAAACATTTAATGCCCATCTCAAATTATTAATATCTTTTTGTGTTACTTTTAATTTGCTCATTGTATCTCCTAGTAAGTGGGAGCATTTCTGCTCCCTGTTAATTTATTTATTTAAACTAGCTTTATAAGCTCTGACTTGTTCTATTAAACTTCTTTTATCTAATTCTTTAGCAACTAACATAACATGCTCTTTCAATAAAACTTTTTTGTATTCGTTAGCTTTATTATGATAATCACCAAAAAAATCTTCTAGCCATTCTGTGCTTTGTGTTTCTATAAATTTTCTTGTAAATGCTCTCATTTTCTATCTCCTAGTTAATTTAAGTTTTATAAGTTATTACTAACCTATAAAGACAGTATATATATTAATTATATATATGTCAAATATATATATTAAAAATATACAGCTATAAGTGATTGATTTATATATAAAATATAAATTATTTTAATTTATTTTAAATTTATTTTTAAATTATTCTTCTTTTTCTAAAGGTTTAATAGTGTTTAATAAGGCAATACTCTGATTAAGATTGCTCAAGATAATAAAATAGTTAGATAATTTTTTAATGTCTGGATCATCTTCATTCATCAGATCATTAATAATTTTTAAAGTAGAGTTTATCTCTTGTTGGATTCTTTCTTTGCACTTGTCATATATTACTTGGTCTTTAATTGTTGTCATATTATCTCCATGATTCACCGAACACCCATGCAACGATACACTTCCTTATGCCTTTGGTTACAGGCGATATCTGATGTGGTAAGAAGCTCGTAAATGATACAAGTTTTTGAGGTGTAGAATTATAAGTAACAATTTCTCCACCATCTGCAAAAAATTGTAGATCACCCCCCTCAAACCCTTGATTTAAAACCCAGCTAATAGATATTTTTCTCATACTTGCAACTCCAGAACCAATATCAGAGTGCCAATCATATTTTCCGCCTTCATGGTATTCCAAATATTGAATGTCTTGTATACCAGATAATTTATAATTAAATGTTTTATTAATATCTATTAATGCGTGGCTTATAAGTTCAGATGTAATAGAATCTTTTTGATTTAATCTCCAGCAATCAACACTTCTCATATGTGATAAATTTTTATCTGTGGTTGATGTTTTGACTTCTTCTCCATATTGCATGACTTCACTCAATACAAGATCAGTAGAATTTTCTGGCATTTCCAATGGCACAATTCCATATTCTGAATCTTGATTTTGATTGTAGACAATGTTGTCTGTAAAAAATTCTTGGTTTAAATGTTTAAGTTTGCCCATTTTTTTTCCTTGTAAAAAACTCCCACCATTTCTGATGGGAGAACTTAAATGCCTTACCATTAGGAGCAAGGACTTTTAGGAAACTACAATTATTTAATGTAAACATAATTAAAAAGGAATGTCATCATTAAATTCTTCTTTCTCATTTTTTGAATGAGCCTTATCAATTATCTTCTGTGCGTCTGCTGGAGATAATCCAGAATCTTTACTAGACTTTTGTCTTTCTATAGCTTCACTAAAATTTGAGCCACCTGTCATTCCATCAGTTACAGGCTTCCAATTATTGACCTCGCCATACAGTTTACCAGAACGTGCTGTTTTTAAATCAATATTAATCCATTCATCATTTTTTGTTGATAGCCATTCAATAAACTCTTGCTTTTTAATGCTAATCTTACAATGTATAAAATCAACTTTAGCTTCTTTAAATATCATTCCTTGTGGAAATTCTTTTTCTTTTATATCAGTCATCTTGATTGCTCCTGTTTTTAATTGCAGTATTTGTAAATTGCATAATTGCAATATGTTGTGATTGATTTAATTTTTTAGATTGTTTCATGTATTCCAATGCAAACGAAAAAGACTTATGAACATCTATAGAAATTGCTAAATGCTTATCCACTTCATCTTCTAATTTTTGTAAATGCCTATCTTCATCTTCATGTAGTTGTTCTAATTCTTTAGCATAATGCTGTTCAGCCTGTTCTACGTTATCGTAGCTTTCATCTTTATCCATTATATTTTTCCTCTTTTTTCAATTTCTTCTAATTCTTGCGTTCTATCAATAATTCTTTCTATTGCTATTTCTTCAAGTATGATTCGAATATTTTGTAACATACTGTCAGATGATATATGGTCTATTAATTCTGCAACAGACATTTCATGCTCCAGTTCTTTTACTTCATCTCTTACTATACTGCTGTGTATACCCATTTTATTTCTCCTTTCTTTTTATTTTATGATAGCGTTCATTATCCCATTTGATTAGGATTAAAAGTCCTAAACCAGCGACTATCAACCCTAAAGCAAATCCAATAGATATTAACATCAAGTTACTCATAATCTATTGACAGACTGTTGTGCTACATTTGCGTCATCATCATCATCTCCAACTATCATTAAAAGATTTTGATATAAGAATCTTTTTGCGTAGGTCATCACACTTCCGATTGGTTGTGGTTTACGTTCTGAAAACATAGTTACAAAAGTTTCAAAATATTCTCTGGTTTCAACATGCGTAATTCTCATTCTAAAGAATACAGTCGATTCTTTGCTACCATGTATTGTTTCTTTATCATAAGTTTGTGTGAACGTAGTAACTAACCCATGCTTCAATAATATTGGCTCGCATACAGTAATAATTTTATTTAATGTTGTGTATGTATTTCCAAAGTGTGGGTTTTTACCATCTTTTGACAAACCAGCTTCCTGTATTTCTATTCTAGCGTTAGCAAATGCAGTTAGGTGGTCATGTGGTGGTACGAACTTAGCAACCTCGTTTTTTTCAATGCTCATTGTATGCTCCTATTAAGTTTTTGTAATCTTTCTGTTATTAAACCCTGTATATATGACTTCTCACCTTTATTAAGGTTTTCCATCAAAGTTCCTCTACCAAATAAAACTATCACATAATCTATAAAATTATTAATTCCATAGTCAGCTTGAGATAAAAATTCAGAGTACATTTTTTTGCTACCCATATTTGAAATAAATTTTACCGTCATAAAGTGATACAAACTGTTACATAGTAATATTGCTGGTTTGTAAAACTTATAATCATTAAAAATGTGATCGGCAGAAACTTCATACTCCATTGATATTTCTTTGATTGCATCTTCAATATGATTATCAAGCATCACACCTCTGGCAACAAAGTCTACATGTTTTATATTATCCATATTATTGTTCCGAGTTAATGGGAGCTATTTCTAGCTCCCTGTTTTTTTAATTAATATAAATCTCTTGTATCTTGCAAGAGTGTCATTTTTTTACCAGATAATTTTTCAATCAGTTCTTCTGCAAATTCAGCTTTACCAATAATTTTAAGATTGCTCATGTTTGGATTACCCTGTTTTATTGAGTGAATTGCTTGTACGCCTTCTATAACTGTATTATTCAAAGTTGTTAATATTTCTGTTTTTATTGCTTTCATTTTATTTTCCTATTTAAGTTTTTAGTCTTAATCATTATATATATTATTAATGTATATGCAACTATTGTTTTGATTTATTTTATATATATGGTAATATTACCATACCAAAATAATGCAAAAAGGAGATATAAATGACATTCAACGATTTTTTAAAGGAAGAACAGCTTAGTATTGCGAGATTTGCTAGGAAATTAGATATATGCGAATCCACAGTTACCAAATGGAAATATAATGATGTTATTCCGAGAAAAGAAGAAATGCTAAAAATATATGA
>VMHT01195584.1_pt1 | contig 11731 bp, 6 predicted proteins | sample 4693611 | NCBI WGS metagenome assembly VMHT01 (sample SAMN12280063, study PRJNA550983) | marine metagenome | isolation source: seawater sampled from same location over 5 years 0.02-0.2 micron viral filtrate | place: USA: collected off the coast of southern California halfway between the port... ...
AATTTCAAAGATTTAAAAGCTTCTGATGTACAAGCATGGGTTGAAGCAGTCTTTGGAGCTGATGATGTTAAAGCTAAAAAAGCAGCATTAGATGCTAAAATAGCATTGTTAATCACACCTACAAGCGTTACTAAAACAATAGGATAAACACTATGGAACTAACACCTTACTTGTTCTGGAACATCTTCATAACATTGGTGTTAGCTCCAGTGCTTTACAGTATACGAGCAAATTCAGAAGAGGCTAAACGCCTCGACATTCTCTTAAATAAAACACGTGAAGAGATTGCAAGAGAGTACGTAACAAAGAACGAATTAAAAGATGACATGGGTAGACTCATGGACAGGATGGAAAAAATCAGTGAAAAGCTTGACAAACTCTTTGAAGTCAAGTAAAATAGGTATATAGATTATGAAAAAGAAAACAATGAAAAAGTATAAACCACGAGTTCCTTTTGCTAAAGGTGGAGTAAACACTAGACGTGCTGAACCTGATGATAGAAGTATAGGAAAAAAAGTAACTAAACCTGTTAACAAACCCACAGAGCCTACAATAACTAGAGGAGCTGGAGGAGGACCAAATTTTAATAAACCTCCAACAGGCTCAACAGGTTCAAGTGTTTTACCGGGACAACCAATAAACAAAGGTCCTAAACCTATTAGAGAACAACCTATTTCTATTGGTGGTGTTGGTGGTAACGACAATGCGACACCTGAACCTACACCTATAGGAACAACAACTCCAGAAACTCCAGCAGCTCCGGTATTAAAACCAGCTTCTGAAGAGGCTATGAGAACTACACAACGTAAAGACGCAGACCTAGATTTTGATGCGGCTAGACAAGAAAGAATAAGAGAAACAGGATTACAAATAGAAGCTTCAGCTACAGGTGATGTTCCTGATGCTGTTAAAATACCTGCAGCTATGAAAGTAGGAGTTGACGCAGAAGGTAAACCTTTAAAAGGTCAACAGCAAAAAGTAACAGAAATGGCAGACCCTACAAAAGTAGATGCTACAACTGCACAAGATATCACAGAAGAAACTGTTTCAACAGTAGACCAAGTTAAAGAAGGTGTTGTAGATAAACAAGTTACAGCAGCTACATTTGATGCTATTACTAAGGAACAACCTGCGGTAGTACAAGCAGCTATAATGGATTTAACTCCCGAAGTAAAAGATAGAATAACTGCAGAAGTTCAAGACGCTGCAATGTCTGACCCTACAAAGGCTGCAGAAATAGCTCAACAAGCTATACAAGATTCATTAGCTCCTGAAGTAAAAGGAGAGTTAAGACCTATTTCACAAGTACAACCTATAGCACCTAAAGAAGCTGTTGAGGTTGCTCCTATCACTGATGCTGATGCTTCAACAAGACAAGCTCAAATAATAAGTGAAAAACAAAAAACAGATATACTTCAAAATGTTACAGGTGAAGGTGTAGACTTAGAGCAAATACCTCAATACGAAATAGCTAAACAAAGAACTGCACAAGTTGCAGAAGCTACTACAAAGATAGCACAAGAGCTAGGAACAGCTCCAAGCATGGATGCAGCAATGAGAGAAGCTATTACTTCTGATGGAGTTGCTAAAGGTGATGCTGCTCAGATAGGTGGTGTACCTACTTTTGAAGCTGCTTCAAGACAAGCAGTAACTAAAGAAGCTCGTAAAGCAGCAGCAGCAGATATGTTAGCTGTTGTAGGTGAAATGCCTGAAGAAGTAACTGCAGCTATTCTAGAAGACCCTGCAACGGTAGAAGCTCAATTAGATACTCAACCTGTTAATGTTCAAGCAGCAGTAGCAGCACTACCTAAAGAAGCATTAGTTTCAACACAGATGGAAGGATTGTTAGGAGGACTAGAAGAAGGTAAGACTCCTGCATGGGCTAGACCTGCTGTAGACGCAGTTAATGCTATGATGGCTCAAAGAGGTTTAAATACTTCAACAGTCGGTAGAGATGCTTTGTTTAATGCTATTATTCAAAGTGCTATGCCTATTGCTCAAAGCAATGCACAAGCTTTACAACAAAGAGCTTCACAAAATTTAAGTAACGAACAACAAGCAAACTTACAAAAAGCTAGTCAAGTCATGCAACAAAGAATGACTAACTTGTCTAATCAACAAACAGCAGCTTCACAGACTGCACAAATGGCACAGCAAATAGTAGTTAAACAAGGTGAGTTTGACCAACAAGCAGTAATGACTACAGCTCAACAAGAGCAACAAGTCAGAATGACTAACATTCAAAATGAGCAACAAAAAGCTCAACAAGAGTCAGCACAAAGACAACAAGTTGCTATATCTAACTTAGATGCAGGAACTAAGATGGACTTGGCTAACCTTACACAGCTTAATGCAGCTTCAAGAGAAACGATGTCTGCAGAACAACAAGGCAGACTAGCAGAGTATCAAGCTAAAGTAAATAGAGATGCTAGACAAGCTATGCTTAATCAAGAAATGGAAAAAGCTAATCTTGATAGTAGTTTAAAAGTAGAACTTGCAAACTTGTCAGAAATGAATCAAGCTGCAAGAGAATCGATGTCTGCTGAACAACAGTCTAGGCTTACTAATCTTAATGTTCTTGTAGACTTTAAAAAGACTGATGCTAGTATGGCACAGCAAATGGATATGGCTAACATGTCTGCTGAAAACCAAGTAGAACTTGCAAACTTATCAGAAAGAGCTGCTGCAGATAGTGCAAACTTTTCAGAAGCTAATAAGTTTAGATTACAAGAACTTACAACTACTGCTAGTTTCTTGTCGCAAAATGCAGAGATAAGACAAAAAGCAGAAATGGCTAAAATGGGTGCTGAAGAAAAAATAACACTCGCAAACTTAACAGTTAAAAATCAAGCTGATAGTGAAAGCATGTCTGCTAACAATCAAATGGAACTTGCAAACCTTAACAAGCGTTTAACAGTTGCACAAAAGAATGCAGACTTAGCACAGCAATTAGGGTTAACTGAATTAAGTTTTGAGCAAAACTCAGCTATGAATAATGCTCAAATTAATGCTAACATGGACATGGCTAACTTTAATGCAGAACAACAAACTGCTTTAGCTAATAGTAAGTTTATGCAAACAGCTACTTTGAGTAATTTTAATGCTGACCAACAAGCTATTATGCAAGATGCAACTACATTAGCTTCAATGAATTTAGCAAATTTAGACTCTAGAACTAAATTAGCTGCACAAAATGCACAGGCTTTTTTACAAGTAGATATGGCTAACTTAAGCAACAATCAACAAGCTAATGTTTTAAAAGCTCAACAAGACCAACAAAGGTTGCTAAGTAATCAGTCGTTTGAAAACGCTGCAGCTCAGTTTGGTGCTGCTAGTGAGAATCAAACTAATCAATTTATGGCTAATCTTAATGCACAGATGAGTCAGTACAATGCTTCACAGACTAACGCAATGGGTCAGTTTAATGCAACTCAAGAGAATGCTGCAGAAGCTAGAAGAGCTGGTAGGGATGCTGATAAAGAAAAGTTTAATGCTCAGCTTACAACTCAAGTAGACCAGTTTAACAGTCAGCAAGACTTTGCAAGAAATAGCTGGAACGCACAAAACGCTGCTGCAGTAGAGTCTTCTAACATACAGTGGAGAAGACAATCTAATACAATTAATGTTGCTGCACAGAATCAAATTAATATGCAAAACTCACAAAATGCTTATGGTATGACTATGCAGTCTCAAGCATTTTTATGGCAAGAACTAAGAGACCAAGCTGATTTTGATTTCAGAGCTTTTGAAAATGAACAAAACAGACAGGCTCAAATAATCTCTACAGCTATTGCTAATGAAGGTAAATCAGGTCAAGTATATGATGATTATTTAACAGGACTTGTAAGTTCACTAAGCGGTTCTTTTTCTCGTGGATATTCTGGCTCTGGTAGCGGAGGATACGGAGGAGGTTACGGTGGTGGCGGAAGTGGTGGTGGAAGCCAAATAAAATAATAAGGAAACAGTATGGGATTTTTAAGAAAAGTAGGTAGAAAAATAAAAAAAGGAGTTAAAAAACTTTTTAGCTCTAAACTAGGTTCTATTGTAGGAATGGTTGGTTTATACTTTGTAATGGGAGGAGTAGCTAAGCAATTAAGTAAGTGGGGTAATAGTATTTTTGGAGGAGAGGCTGCTGCTGCTGAAGCTGCTCTCTCATCAACAGAGCTATCTAACATTGCAAAAGGAACAGATACTTTATCTTCAAGTGTAAAAGCTTTAACAGACGGAACAACAGCTAAAGGAAGTACTGTTTCAATAGATACTATGTTAGGACAAGCTGCTACTAATAGCGACAAAGCTAATATATTTATGTCTGCTCAAGAAAGTGCAATACTAAGTGGAACATCACAGCCTACATTAAACACTACACTAACAGGAGCTGTTGAAACTGCTTCTAACAGTAGTTCATTATTTGCACAAACAGGTGCAGAAGTAAGTAAAAATTTAGTACAGCCAATAAGTGATACAGCTCAGTTAGCTTCAGATGTTCAACAAGCTAGTGGTGCGTTACCTACAGAAGCTATTGATTTTGCAGACTTTGATACTATAGAATCAGGACAAATAAAAGGCGTAACAAGAACTGGAGAAGCAATAACTAGTACAGCTCAACCCGGAAAAGGAATGCTTACACCTAAAGAAGGATTTAGTGTTCAACAAGCTGCAGCAGACCCTGCAAGATATGCAACTTTAGGACCTGACGCAACTATGGGAGAAAGATTAAATAGATTTGCACAAGACCCAGTAGGAATAACTAGAGGTAAAATACAAAACGTAGCAGCAGATACTGCAGCTTATGTTACTGGTCCAGAGTTTATACCTGAAACAGTTCAAGGACTAGGTGCTAGTTATGTTGCTAATGTTCTTGCACCTGACATGGAAGAACCTTTTAGAAGTGCAGGTGTTTCATCTCAACCTTTCCAAGAACAAGCTCAAGCAGCTCATATGCAAACAGTTGCTCCTCAGTTAGCTGCAGCAGGACTAGGAAATGTAAGAAGCTTTTCAGATTTAGCAAATCAAACTTTATACGGAACAGGTACTCCAAACTATATGCAAGGAATTTATCAGCCTCTTCCAATACCAACTTTAGCAGGATAATATTATGGCAGTGACAGACAAAGCAGTAAACTTTATGCAAGGAAGCATGGAAAGAGGAAGACCTATTCCGGGTCAAAGCCTTACAAATGACCCTAGTCAACCTTATAACTGGGAAAAACCTGCAGAGTATACTAACCCTAAAGAAGCTATGTTATTTGTTTTTGAATCTTTAACAGAGCCTGAAACAACTGCAAATATTTTGTTATCGTTAAGTAAGGGTGTCGGTGTTATTGACATTGCTTCTATAACATTGTATACTGGTTTTCTTGAAGGCAAGTGGAATCCTGATTTAATGACATTATTAATGGAACCCACTATGTATATGGTAATGGCTTTAGCAGAAAAAGCAGAAATAGATTTTGTTATGGATGCTGGAGATGAAGTAGATGAAGAAGAAATATTAGGTGACAAAGCTGTAGCAGAATTAGAAAAGGGTGTGGGGTCTTTAGAGGCTATGAGAAAACAAGCAGCTCAAAGAGTTAGTCCACAATCTGTTCCACAAGAAGTTAGAGAAGTTATCGAAGAAAAAAGTATAGAGCCTAGTATTTTAGAAAGAGTAGAACAAGAGCAAAGTAAAAGCCTATTAAGCAGAGAGGTATAAAATGGCAAGAGAAATTTTAAACAGTTTATTACAGAAACAAAATCAAAGCGGTTCTTGGAAAGACTTGGCTGCTGGTTATTTTTCTGGTACTGATAAAAGTAAGAATAGAATACGAAATATGATAATAGGTAAAGCACTCTTCGGTGCTAAAGAAACCGACATGGAAAACAACGTAATAAAAAATTTACAAGCTTCTGAAAGAGAACGTGTATATGAAATGGCTAATTTAAATGCTAAGTATGAAAAATATAATCAACTTGTAACAGATGATGAGGCTTATAAAGCAGACCCTTTTTACTTTAGACAGAAATCTGAAACTGAATTTAATAAAAAAAATCCTAATTACTTTGAATCCTATGGTGTAACCGCAGACTCTAAACTTAAAAAGAAACAAGAAATTACTGAGTATGAACAAGCATTAATAAAACTTCATGAAGAAAAAATTAAGACAGGAAATATAACTAAAAGAATGACTAAAGCACAATTTTACAAACCTTTTGAAGATTACTATAGTGCTAAAGCAGATGAAATAGCAGCTCCTAAAAATTTAAGTTTAGTCCATAAAGGATGGGATAGATTAACTAAAGGAAAAACAGTTCCTTTAACACCTAAAGAAGTACAAACTAAAAAAGACATGGCAAGTAGAAGTGTTTATGATTATTTATTAGACCCTGTTGAATTTACAAACGAAGAACAAATAGAAATGTATAGAGACCCTAAAACATTTACATATACTCAAGATGAAGCTTTAGTATATTTATCTGAAAATGTTAATCCTAATGACCCTGCAAGAAGAAGTATTATTTCATCTTTATCAGATAGTAAAAAAACAAGCTGGAGTAAAGAAGAGTTAAAAACTCATATGGTTAATTCTCAGGTAGACTTTAATCCTATTATTGAAAAAAACAAAACAACTATCATTGCTTTTAATAATGAATGGACTAAAAAAAATGATAAAAGTATTCCTGAAGTAAATACTCCTGAGTATATGAATTATTATCTTGAAAGAGAAAATGTAGTAGATGAAGCTAACGGAACAGGAGATGCTAAAACTCGTCAGCTTCGTAGAAATATTTTTGAACTTGCAGATATTAGTAAAATAATTAATGATTCAGGTAAAGGTAAAGAGCATCCTATGAGTCCTGTCAAAAAGAAATTAGAAAATGATATTAAACTTGCTGGTGTAGATTCTGTTAAGTTTGAAATGTATAAGATGGTAAGTAATAGATTAGGAGACCCTTTAAAAGGACCTATGATTCAAGCACAAATAGCTTCAAATGCTACTGCTGAAGAAAAACAAGAAGAAGGAAGAACTTGGAAGTATTCTACAACTGGAGATTACTACACAGCAGCAGTAAATGAATTAATGTCAGGATTTAATGTAATCTTTGGAGACTAAATGAAACGATATAAATTTGACCAAGAAGGTAATTTAGTCGAAGCAACTCAAGAAGATGAGTTAAACGAAGAAGAACAAAAAGCCAATACTTCTAAACTAAATCAGTTTGTACGTACTGTTCCCGGTATTGCTACTGATTTAATTACAGAAACTGTAGACCTTGGCAGACTACTAGCAGATGTAAAACTTCAAACTTCTCCATTAGGTAGGTCTCCTTTAGTACAAAAAGCTAAAGAAGCTACATATACTAAACAAGACGAAGCTATTAAAACTGTATACGAAACTGTTTTAGGTAAGGAAAATATTGAGATGGTTCAGAGAGGAGAACGTCAAGTACCTGCTGTCAAAGAACCTGAAGGTTTAGGAAAAGAACTTACAAGAGATATAGGTGGCTTAGCTGCAGCTATTTATGGAGCTGGTAAAATTAAATGGGTTAAAGATATTAAAAAACGTCCTATTACACAAGCAGTTGTTTCAGGAGAAGTAGGGTCACAAGTAGGTTTTAATCCTTATGAAGAAGGTTTGATTCCTGAAGCTTTAGGAAGCTTAATATCAGACGACAACGAAGCATTATCTGATTTAAAAGAATACTTAGAAGGAGATAGACAAGAAAATTCTCAACTACATAATAGAGTACTTATGTTAGGAGATGGTTTAGTAGCTGCTGGAGTTTTTGTAGGTGGTGGTAAAATGTTAGGTGCTGCTGGTAGAAAAACAGGAGCTACTCCTTATTTAAAAAACAAAGGAGACATCACTCTTACTAAGTTAAAAGAAGGAAGAGAAGCTTTTGGTACTTTTTTAAAAGACATTAAAGAAGGTGGACAAGAAACAGTAGATAACTTTTTATCTAATCTAAACGAAAGTGTACAGATTAATAAAGCCCAAAAAGATTTAGCTTTAAAACATAGAGAAAAAGATATTATAGAAGGTGTTGTTAGTAAAGAAGCTGTAGGCGATGTAGATGCATTAAAGCCCGGATTTATAAGTAAGTATGTTTCTGATACTAATTTAATGTTTACTGCTAATCCTATATTACGTAATATGGAATCAATACGTAGAAGAATACTTACTACAAAAGGAAACAGAACAGTTCAGCTTTACGAAAAATATTTAAAAAGTGAAAACTTAAAAGAAAAATGGAATGATACTATTACAAACGTAGCTTTTAATTTAGAAATGGCTATGGAAGATGTATTAAAAACTACTAGCAAGTTTAAAGATAAAGATGATTTAAATGAACAAATAAGTTATGTTTTATTTACAGACTTTAGAAGTCCTACTACAGTTACAGCAAGTGGCGGAATACGAGTAGGTAGAACACAAAAAACAACATTTAAGAAAGAAGTTAATAAACTTCCTGAAGAGTTAAGAGAACCTATTAAAGCTGCACGAAAATTACAAGATGATTTGACAGAACAAATGATAGACACAGGAACTCTAACAGAAGCTCAAAAGAAAATATATAGAGAGCAAATGGGTTTTTATGTTAGAAGGTCTTATAAACTATTTGAAGACCCTAATTATATTCCTACTAGAAGTGTTAAAAAAGAAGCATCAGATTTTTTAACAGAGCAATATAGAATAAACGAACCAGCTTTAACAGACCAAGAAAGATTAGTAAAAGTAAATACTGATATAAATGAAATACTTAATGTTAAAAAAGGAACAGATTTTGCAGGTAGTAAAGATACCTTTGATAAAATTAGAAAAGAAATTTTAAAAGGTAAAAAAGACATAGATTCTCCTATAAGAAAACTTATGGGTGAAATAGATGACCCAACTCAAAGTATTATACACTCTACAATTAAACTAGGAAACTATGTAGAAAATGTAAAGTTTTATAACGAAGCTTTTGAAGGCGGAGCAGGTATTTACTTTAGAAAGGATGCTGAAGGTTTATTTGCAGAAGTTATACCCGAAGGATATGGAAAGTTATCTGGAAGATTTACAACTCCTGAATTAAAAAAATACTTTAGTAATCATCAAAGTATATCACAAAAAGTATTAGCTGGTCAGAATACTGCAAGTGCTATATATAGAAACTTAGCAGTATTAAAAGGTGTATCACAAGCTGCTAAGACTGTTTGGTCACATACTACTCACGTTAAAAACGTAGCAGGTGGTGTTCAAATGTCTCTTGCAAATGGTGTTAATGTTTTTGATTTAAACCAAACAAAAGATATAGTAAAGATTTTAAGAGCTAGAACAAGAAACAATAAAGAATTACAAGGCTTACATGAAGAGTTAAGTGGTTTAGGTTTGTTAAACAAAGGAGTTGTAGCTAGAGATTTAAAAGGTTTAGCTAAAGATTTAGAAGCTATTAAAACTAAAAATCTAGCAGACTATCCTGCTAACTTAGCAAAGAAATTTTTAGATAAAACAGGAATAAGTAAACATGCTGAGAAATGGCAAAATGCTTATATAGCTGAAGATGATTTCTTTAAAATAAATATGTATTTTCAAGAAAAGAAAAACTTAGAAAAAATTAATAATATGTATTCTAAGGAGTCAGGACTTAAATTAACTGAACAAGAAGTAAAAGAACAATCAGCTAGAATGGTTAGAGATGTTTTACCTAACTATGATTTAGTTCCTGAAATGCTTCAAGAGTTAAGACGAACTCCTTTCTTTGGTCGTTTCTTTTCATTCATGGCAGAGTCTGTAAGAATATCAGGAAACTCAATATATAATGGAATTCAAGAAGTAGCTAAAGGAAGAAGACTAATTAAGCAAGGCGAAAAACAAGCAGGTAATGAATTTGTAAAAAGAGGTACATTGCGTTTAGGTGCTTTTACTGCTGTTGCTGGAGGAGGTGCAAAAGCAGTTGAGTCTACAAGTAAAGCTGTTACTGGTTTAACTACAGACGTAGTAGATGCTATTAAAGATTTAGTACTTCCTGATTATATGCAAAACTCTAATGTAGTTCTTTCAATAGCACCTGATGGGTCTCCTGTTGTTGCTAACCTAAGCAGCTGGGATGCTTTTGATTTTCCAAAAAAACCTTTTCAAGTTTTAATTAATAAATATATTAACGAAGACACAATAGATGAAGATGGATTAATAGGTGATATTTTAACAACTACATTTACAGAAACTGTTTCTCCATTTTTAGGAGAATCTATTATACAAGAACAACTATCTAATTATGTTTTAAGAAATGGTAAAACTTTAGATGGTAAAGCAATGAAAAATCCTTTTAATAGATTATCTAGATTTAACGATAAAGGAAACTATGCAGCTAATATGTTTGACGGAGAAAACCTTACTATCTTAGCAGCTAATATGTTAGAAAGTATAACACCGGGTTCTATTACAAGAGGACAAGACTTATACAAAACATTAACAAATAAACATGGTAAAACTCCTTACAACCAAGATGAGTATGAAGCACAAGCATTTTTAAAATTTGTTACAGGCTGGGGAATGCAACCTATTAATCCTGAATACATACAAAAAATGTATGAATTTAAGTCTAATGATTTAATGAGAAGCAAACAAAATAGCCAAAGAGCTATTACTAGTTCTATAGGGCAAGAGCTAGACCCCGACACATTTACTAATGAATATTTAAAAAGGAATCAAGAACACTACAAGAGCTATATAAAGTTTTATAAAAATACAGAGTCTTTAAAGAAGCTAGGTGCAAATCCTTTTACAGCTTTAGATAATACTAATTTATCTACTAAAGATAAAATTTCATTATTGACAGGAAGACATTACGAACCTATAGGATTAAGTGATAATTTAAAATTAAAAATGTTAGAAGCTTCTCCAAGTTTTGAAGTATTTGAACAAACGTATCAAGATATTTTAGCTATTGATAGAAAGATGAGTAGACTGCCTGTTTATGCTAGTCCATTATATTATAAGAAAGAAAAACAAAAAGTAAAAGAAATTAAAGAAGAGCTAAGAGAAAACTATAAAACAGGTGGGATAGTCCCTAACGTACAAGAAGACCCTGCAGATAGAGTAGACCCTTTTACAGGTGAACCTTACTCAGAACAAATGGATAGAATAGGTTTGAGTAAGGGTGGAAATATAGATGAGCTACTTGCTAAAAAAATATTTAATGTAGATGCTAAATGGCAAAGAAAACATGAGGCTGAAACAGCAGCTTTAGTAAACTCTAAAATAGATGAAGGTGTTTTTCCTGAGAGAGGACGAGTACCTATAAATCCTAATACAGGAAATGTTGAAGGTAGAATTCCAGACGAAGAAATATTTAATAAAATAAATCATCAAAGACTTGCGTATAAAGTAGGAGATAGTCCAATTAAAAAAACTGGATTACAATTAAGAGAAGGTTTATCTGTAATTAAAAATACAATTAAAAGAGTATCTGGAGATTATTCTAAAGAAACATTTTTAAGAGAAAATAAAGATGCTAAAGTAGATTTTTTAAACAATAGAGTTGGTTTTGATTTAAAGAATCAAGGATTAACTCAAGAAGAAGCTGAAAATCAAATTGTAAAAAACACAATAGAGGAATTTAACTTAGGAAAATAATATGAACGTAGAATTATGCAAACAAGATATTAAACGACACGAAGGCGAAGTCCTTGAAATCTATGAGGATAGCTTAGGCTATAAAACTCTAGGGATTGGACACCTCTGCCAACCAGAAGACCCAGAATATA
>VMHT01014084.1_pt1 | contig 11730 bp, 6 predicted proteins | sample 4693611 | NCBI WGS metagenome assembly VMHT01 (sample SAMN12280063, study PRJNA550983) | marine metagenome | isolation source: seawater sampled from same location over 5 years 0.02-0.2 micron viral filtrate | place: USA: collected off the coast of southern California halfway between the port... ...
ACTAGTAGTAGTGTTCGTTATGTTACTGTCCTCCGCTAGTAGCAAGCTGCTAACAGATATTAATGCTACTCCTATGATAGCAAATTCTCGTAGGTTTTTAATCACAACAATCTCCTATTGTGGTTTAGTTAAACTATCAGGGATTCCCCCTCTTGCTGCTAAATCTACATAAGCATCTATTTTCTTTTCCCAAGTTTTTGTTCTAGACATTCTTTCACCTTCAGTCATATCTCCGTATACTTCTCTTAGGCTAGGCAACATAGTAATAAGGTAATCTTTAAATCTTATTTTTTCTCTTCTCTTTAAAGTTTTACCATTAGTAATTTTAAACAAAAGAGAAGCAGCATCTGGGTCGGTAAGAACTTGAACATACATTTTTGCATTTGTGTTTGCTATATGTGTTCTTCCAAGTTGTGCTGCAATCCATTTACTACCTACAACTCCTCTAGCCCAAGCCCAACCATAAGATTGATATGTAGAAAATGAAGTAGGTGAAGGTACATTACGTATGTTTCCTTTAGGTGCATTTCCTCTTTGAGTTATACTACTTCTTGTAAGAAGTTGTATATCTTTTAGTAGTTCAGCTTCTTTTCCAACAGAAGGAAATATAGTTTCAAGATATTCTATTATATTTTTATTATCGGCTAAAACTTGTTGATAGCCGTCTGCTTCTATATTTAATTGTTCTATCCAACCTCTGTCGTCTTTAGTTAAGCCGTCTTTACCTACTTTACTAACCTTGGGAATTACCCTAGCTGTTTTGCTTTTGGCTCTGAATTGCAGTTCTAATTGTTCTTTTACAACGTGTAATATAGCATTATCAAAATCTGCTTCTGTTAAAGTGCCACTATAACCTCCACCAAAAAAACTTTCTTTTAATTCATTAATACCATCTATACCATCATTGTTTAATCGTTGATAAAAACTAACTTTATCTCTTCTGCCTTTTCCAATATCCATGCCTTTAAATATTATTTGTAAATTACCTTCATCTTCTAGTCTTGCAGCTTCTATATTTTTAGCACTTCTTCCATATCCTCTTATGTCTGCACCTACCTCGTCACCTATTCTTTGCCTTGCACCATACATGTCTTTTAAATCTTTTACTTTACCACTAAATTGCAAAGTTTCTTTTCCTAGTATAGGAGTTTTAGTTACAGGATTTACTGATAATAGTTCTCCACCAGAAGTTTCAAATCCCTCTGCTTGAGAAAAGAAATAATCTATTTTAGAAAAATCGTCTTCACTAAACTTTCTACCCATGTGTATTCTATGAGCTAAAGCTTTAGTAAGATAATCTATACCTGCTTCTCTTGAATCAAAAAAAACATCTAACTTACCTGCAAGCCTGTCAGGATCAGCTAACATACCCTCTATAAGTGTATCATATATTGTAAACCTAGTTTCTATTGGAGCACCTGAACCTGTTTTATCTGTGTCCATATATTGTCTACCTATACCCCCTTTCCAATTTTCGGAAGCTTCTAGATATGCTTTATTAGCCGCTTGTAAATCTTCTCTTGTAGAATCATCTAAATACCTAGTTATATCTATAGCATTTTCTCCTGCATCATGCCCTTCTATACTTGTTAATTTTTCTTTTTGGATTGTTCTAAACTGAGATCGTACCCTCAGTAAGTCATCCATAGTAGTATCTACGTCTACATATATTTCTATAGGCTCGCCAATAGCTTTACCATTAGCATCTGTAGGAGTAAATGTACGTTTTACAGGAGCACCCCCTTTTTTAAATAAACTATTTATACCTTGCCAATGAGGGTCCATAACAAGTTGTGCGTCTGGAGTATCTGTACCTTCTCCTGCTAAGGCAGCTTGCTTTACTCTACGCATAGCAGGCGTATCAAAATCTAATATTTTAAGGTCTTCATATACAAAAGTACCTTCAGGTTCACCTCTAGCTTGTGTTTTTACTTTTTTTACATTATTATATAAATCTTTCATAGTTCCTGATTCACCAAAAACATCGTCATATCTAGCTCTAATAACTTCTAAAATTTCTTCTCCTAAAACATTCATGTCTGTTTCTCTAGTGCTCCTAGAACTACCAGTAATTTTAGTATATTTGCTTTCATACTTTTTAAGAGAAGGTATTCTTCTTACATCTATTTTTCCTATAGAGCTTTCAAGGTCATATATATCGTCTATGCTAAAACCTTGCATCTCACTGTCAGTTCTAATTTGTAATTTATCTAACTCAGCATCTATAAAATCGTACTTATCTTGAAATTTTGCAGTTTGTAATTTTCTACCATCATCTAATTTTGTAAGTACTTCTAATACTTCAGTGTTAGGATTACCTGCATCGTCAACACCCATAGTCTTTACTATTGCTGCATGCATGTTAGATAGTTTTGCTAAGTTTCCTTCCATAGCACCTAGCATTTCTAAATAATCGTTGGCAAATAACGAGTCTATATTTTTACCAAATATACCTAAGTTAGCTGCTTCTTGCATCATGTCTGTAAATTGAGCTAACATAGTGTTACCCATGTACATGTCTAAATACATATCTAAATCTTCTAAGTCTTCTGCATTTATAACAGGTTTTCCGTTTGCATCTAATGTTTCATATTTTGGTTTAAGCCTTCCGTCAGCACCAAAAAAAGCACCTCTTAATGTATCTATATCTTTATTAGTAGCTTCTACTTCTGTCATTAACCTTTCATAAAGTGGTTTTGTTTTTGGATCATCTCTAAGTTTGTGTACCATAGATATAAATTTAGAAACATTTTTTACACCTTTATCATTCATACCAATTACATTCATTTTTTTATTGTAAGCTTTTTGAGCATTAGCGTATGCAATTTCATCAGCAGTACCATAGTTTATAGTGCCATCTGGATTTAGTTCTTTAGTATTAAGCCTAGGGCTGCCTTTTATAAATTCATCATGTAGATAACCGTCTTTATATATTTTGCCATTTTCATTAAACCTACCTGCAGGAATAGCACTGTCAGGCATAGCATCTATAGTACCGTTTAATTCATCAAGTAACTCAGGGGGCATTTCTTTATTGTATTGTAAATATCTATCTGTTCTCATCCTTAAATTTTTTTGAGTACCCAAAGGATTATATGATAAATGCACAGCAGCACTAAATTTGCTAAAGCCTTGAGACATTGCCATACCTAAAAAAGGAGCAGACGTACCACCAAGCAAACCTGCACCAACAGTAAACCAACCATTGTTTATCCACGTAGATTCAGGGTTTTGTAGTTGAGCTACGTAAATACTAGTTCCTGAAAGAGCCGCACCTAAATTACCATACTGGTATAACCTTTGTGAAAATCTTTTTGCTTCTGGACCATACACTCCTGCCATACTAAACAAATGATCGTGTCTTGCAGCCTGACCTACAATAGGTAGAGCTTTATATCGCCCTGCAAAAAACCCAGTAGTACCTGCATCTTTAAGTGTTACTAGTCTTTGTTTATAAGTTAAACCTGCTAACTTGCTTATTTCGGCTGTTGCTGCTGTATTATATACACTATCAAAAGTTGCAGGATTTCTAACATCAAAAATACTTTTAGGATTTTTAATCATCTTTGGAAGAGTTAAAGAATCAATAGCAGCTAACCTATCCCCCTTAAAAAGAACTCTCCCTTCAAGTAGCTTACCAAAAATTGCCATTTCTCTAACAGTTTCAATAGCTGCAGACTCTGTATGGCTACCCATAAGAGCACTTCTATAAGTTATATGATTATCTATATTTTCTCTTTTGTCTTTAGCTAATAAATATCTTTCTTTTGATAAAGCCTCTGACATTGAGGCATCAGATTCAGGGTTATAAATAAAACCGTTAGCAGTTGTTTCATCAGCAGCGTCTTCTCTTCTTTGTTCTGCTGAAGGGTTAAAATAATCTTCTATTTTTTCTCCTACCCCCTGTACTTTACTTTTAGCAAGTAATCGTAACGCATCAAGCTCAATAGCCATACTAGGAATATTTCCTAAAACTTTAGCTGCTGTACCTATTCCTGCATCAGTTAAAAAATCTACACCTTCTCTAGCCCCTCTAACTCCTGAGTACATGTAACTTTCTCTGTATTTAGCATCATTAGTAGTTTGTAAAAGTTCTATTCTTCGTTTTATTTCTTCCTGTATTTCTGGGGAAACATCAGGCAATGCATTTTTAAGGTCTATAGTTTGATTAACTTGATTAAGTTTTAAATACTCATTTATACCATCGTAATCATATTCTTCTTTCATAAATTCTGTTCTTTGTGCATCGTCAGCTACAACTATGTTACCATCGCCCATATCTTCTGTACGTATGTTGGCAGAAGCTCTTCTGTAATTATACCAAAGGTTAGTGTTTTCATTGTATTGATTTATTTCAGGATTAAAATAATAATTATTTAATTTAGTTTTATCTATATCATTTATATTATAAACATCTTCTGTAAGATATACATCAGCTCCTTTATCAGCCGCAACATTATCCATATGCCTTTCATATAACACTAAACTAGCAGGTTTTGGTCCTTCTTGTCCTCCCTCCATCCATAAAGTAACATCGCCTTTACCACCTGTTCTTTTATCTAATTGGTCTGCAGCCGCATACAGGGCAGCTCCTTTAAGGGCATATTTTGATGCTTGTAGTATTGACATGGTATACTCCTAAGTTCTTTCTTTAGAATTAAATTTAGTTACGTCAAACCTATTACGACTAAAGAGATTATCATCAGACGTTTCTATAGACATAGCAACTGGTTCTGGTTGTGGTTTTTCTTTTGGTATAACTACCCTAGTTGTGTCTGTTTTATCTACTTCTTCTTTTATAGTAACACCAGGCATTGTATATATTTCAGCAAACTCATCTTTATATATTATATTTTCCCATCTTCTAGCTTGTACAGCTTGCCTATCATCTACAAGCAACATAAAATTAGAATATTGATATGGGTTTTTTGTAGGAACGTTTAGTTCGTCACCCATGTTTTCATAATATGTAGGCTGTGCATTATAGTAAACACTAAAATATCTTTTTGCAGTTTGAAATGTATTTGTATAATTCCAACCTTGATTAGTATCTACAGCTTGTAAAGCAGCATATTCTACAGCATTTCTTCCTAAAAAATTATAAGCAAGCTGCATCCTATCTCTAGGTTTTGCAAATGTAGAGCCTGAAGTCATAGATATACCTGCTTCTAAATCTTTATCAGATATTCTAGCTGATTCAGATTTTCCACCTTGAGTAATTAGAGCTGCTGCATAACCATTCATAACTTTTAATGCTTCTAATAATTCATTAGCTGTAGCTGTTTTACTAAATATAGTTGCATTAGCTTGCGTTATTGCTGTTACAACACTATCTTCAGCATATGTTCCTAGCGTTTTTAAAAGACCGTCATTAGCTTCTCTTATAGCTAATACTTGATCTGCTTGACCACCTTTACCAAAAATGTTACTAAAGAAAGATACTATTCCACCTGTAAACCCTTGAGGGTCTATAAAACTATCCGCACCTACAAACTGATTAAAGCCTTCTGCTGTTACTAAATTTGCATATATGTCTAAGTATTTAGCTAGACCTACTCTACCATCTTCTATTTGTGCTAACCTGTCAGAACCTGCTCTATAACTTTCTTCAGCCTTTCCGCCACCATTATTATAGTTTTTTTCAGGTAAAGCAGTAAACGTATTATTTCTTGTTTCAGCAGCAGAATCATGGTTTGCATGATATATATTATTTCTAAAAGTTATAGAATCAAAACCTGATTTAGCAGGCACTAACTCTACAGCACCTGTAGAAGGGTTATATGTAGGCATATCTATAGTACTTGTTAAATTAGCATTAAATACACCTTTTATAATGTTTACATTATCTAAATTATTAGGACTTATTGTTTTAAACATAGAGTTTAGCAAGGCAGGAACAACATCTGTTCTTGTATATTTGTCTTCTTCATTTATTGAAGAATTTTCAAATCTATTAAAATTATCAGGTTGATTTCTTTTAGGATTTACGTATAGGTTAGGTCCTATACTTGCTTGTATACCTCTAGTTAAATCTAAATCTCCTTCATAATTAGCAGCATTTTGATCTGTAATCCAAGAGTAATCACCATTATCATCTATTACAAATGTGCCGTTTTGCCTACCCTGATTATATATAGTAGTGTCTCTACCATCAATAGCTGTTAAATATTCTCTATATATATCTTTATAATTTTTTGAATTACCCATCCATGAATACCTTGATGGTTTTACAGTAACACCAGTAGCAGCATCTTGATATCCTGAAGTCCTAGACATTAAATAACCTTCTGTTATTTCAGTAAAATAATTTTCTCCAAACGCTTCTTTAGCCAAACCTAACTTTTTTCTATTAGGGTCTGTATCTAAAGAAAATAATTGTTGATTTACTTGTTCTCTTTCATTTTTTGTAAGATCATAACTTAATAATCTTTGTAATTCTATATCTCTTTTTTCTGTAGACATACTTTTCCAAGTAGAAGGTTTTGGTACTTGTATTTCTCTAATGTCTTTTCCTTCACCTATTTGTATTCCTGCAGAAAGTCGACCTTCTGCTTTTGTAACGTCTTCTCTACCTGTTGTTATTTCTAGTTCACGTTCTTTTAACTTTGTTTGTAACTCTCTATTAAGTCGATTTTGATCTGCAGTAAAGGCTCTATCTCCTTGTTTTGTTAAACGGTCTTGCTCTGCTTTTAAATAAAGTAATTTTAAATCAGAAGCAGTTTTTGCTTTTGCGTCTTCATCCTTACTATAACCTTCAATGCCTGCTGCTATTGCTGTTAGTGCTCCTAAACCCATTTTACACCTCCTCCATTTCTAAAAAACTACCATCTGATTCCATAGGCATTTCTTCTTGTCTTCTATTTATTTCTTCTCTAGCAATCATCTTACCTTCTTCTTCTTGTGCTCTTTGTGTAAAATCATCTACAAACTTTTTACCTTTAACATACCTAGCTCTTTCAGGTCTTAGGGCTTCCATGTTAGACATAGTTTCAGCTTCTAGCTGTCTATCTCCTTCTTCTTCAGACATAACTTCATCTGTAAATGGAACTACAGGTATTTTTAATTCTAAAGCTGTTTTAATTAAATACAAAGCTATTACAGGTTTAATTATCTCTGCTACATCAGGAGTAAACTTACCTTCCGCAACCCCTGCTACAGCTAAACTATTAACAATAGCCTCTACAGGATATCCTGAAGCAATAGCACTCATCATCTGTTCTTTAATTTCAGTCCTTTCAAATGTAGCTAGTATTTCGTCTACAGCTTGTGCAGGGTCTGAAGTTTGTGCAGGTTGTTCAAATGATGCATTTTTAGGATCATCTGTTAAAGATTGCCCAGGAACAGGATAATCTAAAGGGTCTAATTGACTTACGTCAGTTTCTCCGCCTACAGCAGATGGAGACATTGTTTCTGGTCTAGTCTGCATTATTAATCTCCTAATTTAATTGTTAGATAACCCTCTGTATCTACTTGAGGGTCTACGGATATTGCATCTTGGTATTTAAAAAATTCATTTTGTCTTGTCATACCGCTTGCAACACTTTCATTTGGATTAAGTACTTTATTAGTTAAATTTTCTATAACAGCTTGTGTAGCAGCTGCACCTGCACCTGTTGTAGTATTAGTATTTAAACTTACCATTCTTGCATCTACGCCTTCAGGAGCTATACTAGAACTTAAAAAACCTTCATCTGCTTTATTCATATCTGCTTGATACAGAGCCTGCTGTTGGCTTAAAGCTAATTGTTTTACCATTTCATCAGTAGCATCAGGATATTGTTGTCTTATCTGCATTTCAAGTTCGTTTATACCTAAAATCTTACCTGAAGTATTTAAATCAATAGCTCCATCAAGAGTGATTACATCTTTAATACCTCCTGCAACATCTTTTATAGGGTCTACTACATAGTCTACCACTACATCTTTTATAGGTTTAAAAAAATTATTTATACTGTCTCTTAACTTTCCTGCCATTTTACTTTCCTAAAGTTGTTTTACCCAATCCCAAATACCACCGCCTATTTTACTCCAAGCATCTACTTTTACTTTTTCGTTAAATAAACGATTGTTTACATCACCAGTTAATCCTATTTTAGCTAACTCATGTGCAAACTGTTCTCTATTTAATCCTTTTTGATTTAACCAAGTAGACTCATCTCTGTAAGATTGCCACACTCTATTTAAAGCATTTTGACTTACGTTTAACGTATTAAGAGCATTTTGCCTATTAGCTTCATTTTGTGTTGCAGTATTAACTGTATTTATTTGCCTACGCCAAGCTGCATTAGACTGATTAATCTGTGCTTGCATTGTAGAATTAAATTTATCTCTAGCATCAACAATAGATGTATTATATCTTGCTTGAGCATTTTGTTCGTTAACATTAAACTGCCTCATAGCCGCTACTCTATTTTTATTTTGATCTATTACAGTAGCTCCTAGCTGTTTAAAAAATTGTTCCACTTGATTTTCAGACTGTGCATTAAATTGTTTTCTAGCATTATCTGCAGCAGCATCCGTAAACAAAGCTTGACTTTTAGCTTGATATTTCATTACTTCACCTTGCTGTTTATTAGTAAGGTTAGCCATATCTAACTGTAAAAAAGCTTGAGCATTTAAAACTTCAGCTTGTTGTCTATTGTTTAAGTTAGCCATATCCATACTTGCATAAGTAGCAGCATTTGTAAGTGCAGCTTTCATATCTGCATCTAGGTTTGTTAATGTTAAGTTTTCCATAATCTTAGCATCGTTTAAGTTACGTGTCTGCTCTTCTGTAAATGTAAGATTGTTTTGTTCTGCTAACCTTGAAGCATTTACAACTTTTGCTTGTTGTGCATTAGTAAGTTCTTGACCTCTAATAGCAGCTTCTACTTGAGTGTTAGCTAAAGCTGTTTGTTGCTTATTACTTAAATTAGATAATTCTACTTGTAAGTTTGCAGCAGATTCTGTTAATCTTGTTTGTTGTTCATTACTTAAATTTATATCGTTTAACTCTGCATGTCTAGCTGCATTTACAAGATTTGATTGTTGTGCAAAACTTAACTCTTTATCTTGCAGTGCATATTTTAATTGTGCGTTGGCAAGTGCAGATTGTTGCATGTGAGATAGGCTAGTAGATTGTAGAGTAAAAGCATTAGTAGAATTTTGTAGTGCACTTTGTTGTCTATTATTTAAATTTGCTAAACCTATGTTTTGTGCAGCAGCAGCATTTGCTAAAGCCACTTGCTGTTTATTATTTAAATTAGTTAAGTTAATCTGTGCAAACATTTGTGCATCTTGTGCAGCTACTGGAATAGATGATTCCATTGCAGCTTGCATAATTGCAGCACCTGCCATAGAGCTTGCAGATAAACCTCTTTGTGCCATAACTGCTTCAGCATTTCTTATTGCAGCAGCAGCATATACTGGTGTTTTGCCATCTGCAAACTGTGACATAAGATTTGTTAATTGACCTTGTACAGTAGCTTCTACAGGTACTTCAGACATTTGTTGTTGTTGTGCTTGTGCTTGTGTTCTAGTAAACTCATCACTACTTGTTTGAGCAGCAGTCATCTGTGCTTGTGCATTTAAATCAGACATTACTTTTGCTTCAGCTTGTGCTACACTTTCTGGTAGTTTTTGGGCTGTTGCTAATTGTTCTGCAGATACTGTGCCTTTTGCTTCATTTATAGCTACATTGTAATCTGTAGTTACTTGGTTTGCTTCTGGTATTGCTTCGCTTAATGTAGCACCAGACATGTTTGTAGGTTCTTTTGTAAGTTCAGCTTTTTTAACAGCTATACTACCTGCTTCAGGTTTCATTCCTGCTAGTGTTTCAGCACTTACTGTAGAGGCAGCAGTTAAAGAACCTTCTTCAGCCGTTGCACTATCTGATAAAGCTGTTGCTTGTGCTGATGAAAGAGCTAAATTATTTATATTTGTTTGCGTATTTGTTGTTCCCTCTACAGTGTTTGCATTAGTAGCTGTAGGTACAGTAGCAGATAAATCTCCAGAAGCTGCTATTTTTGTAGCTGCAGCAGGGTCTGCTCCTAATTGTACACCTGCAGTAGTTTCTAATTCACCAGAAAGTACACCCATATTTTGTGGGGTATATGTTTGACCTGGAGCTAAGGTAGGTGCTTTACCTGTAAGACCTGCATATTGGTCCATTTGGTTTATTACGTCTGAGTATGCACCTTCAATACCTGTTCCAGTACCTCCTCCTGAAGAGCCATCGCTGTCTCCTCCATCGCCTGTTTGCTGTACTCTAGTTATTATTTTATTATACGAAGGAGAATTAGGATTTTGATCTTGAAAATATACTGTTGTAGTCCCATCACCATTATCTACTCTGTTTATTTCTGTCCATCTAGGATTTTTGTCTACACTACCAAATTGATTACCTGTAACATTTGAAAGCATACTTGCTGCTGTTGTATTGTCTGTTATAGTTTTTACACTATCTCCTGACGCATCTTTTCCTAAAACTTGTTGACCGTCTATAGATAAACCACCAAACATACCCTGATCGTCTGGAGTAAATTCACCCTTTTGCATAAACATATCTGTTATACCTGCACTAACTCCCCCAGGGTACATAGCAGTTAATTTTGCTTTTGCATCTTCAAAGTCTGTAAAACCAAAAGCAGTAGGATCATCTTGTATACTACCTAAATATTGATTTGCAGCTAAACTTGCAAAACGTTTTGCTTGGTTTCCTTTTAGACCTTTTTCGTAAGTAATTTCTGCAGGAGTAGCAGGAGTAGCAGGAGTAGCAGGAGTAGCAGGAGTAGCAGGAGTAGCAGGAGTAGCAGGAGTAGCAGGAGTAGCAGGAGTAGCAGGAGTAGCAGGCACAACTGGTGTTACTGGTGTTACTGGTGTTACTGGTGTTACTGGAGGAGTAGGAGGAGTAGCAGGTTTATTAGCATATAAATTAGGAGGAGAAGGTTCAACTGGTGCTACTGGAGGAGTAGCAGGAGTAGCAGAAGGTTGATTAGCTTGATACTGTTTAACCATATCTCCTATTTGAGATTGAGTCATACCACCAAGAAACATGTTTTGCCTAGCTAAGGCTCCTGTTCTCATTTGCTTTTCTTTTTTTGTCAACGGTTTCTTTGGCATATCTCTTTCCTCTAGCCTACAATTATTTTAATTAGTAATCCTATTACAGAGACACTAGCCCCTATAAGTATTTCTTCAATTCTGTAAAGCCTACGATCAATGGCTTCATACCTACTCGTACAAGCATCTACATGGTCGTCTATCTTTTGGTTTACTACACTTGTTGTTGGTTTAGTAGGCATGGTTTCTCCTTACTATATTTGTGTTACAGAATTGCCAGAGGTATAACTTGCAGCATCAGTTGATGCAGTTCCTCTAGTGCAACCTGTAAGATTTGTTCCGTCTACTCCAGTGTATGTAATTTTTTCATCACCTATTTGTACAGTACCAGACGCTGTAAATGGGTTTGTATTACCGACAGGAATAGTTGTTACAGAGTCATTAATATCAGATGTAAGGTAACTAACACCTTTAAAATCTGCATTAACTGACCATGAAGAACCATCATGTTTATATTTCCAACCCCACCAAGTAGCTTGTGCATCTACATCTGTACGCAATGTTGCGTCACTTGTAGTACAATCTTGGATGATAAGTTCTGGCGTACCGCCTTCACTGATTGTGGTTTCTGTGGAAGTAATATCTACAGTTTTACTATCGGTTAGATAATAAAGACTTACATTAGTTCCG
>VMHT01179483.1_pt1 | contig 11730 bp, 7 predicted proteins | sample 4693611 | NCBI WGS metagenome assembly VMHT01 (sample SAMN12280063, study PRJNA550983) | marine metagenome | isolation source: seawater sampled from same location over 5 years 0.02-0.2 micron viral filtrate | place: USA: collected off the coast of southern California halfway between the port... ...
TAACAAGAAAATGCAAATGGCTCAAGTTGCAATTTCTACTGCTTCTGCTGCAATTGCCGCATATGCTCCACCTCCGGCAGGCTCTGGTCCTTTATTAGGTGGCTTTCTATCTGCAGCTATCGTTGCTATGGGTGCAATGCAAATGGCAGCAATTGCAAGCACAAGTTATCAAGGCGGAGGTGGTAGCCCCTCTGCAGGCTCTGGTCCAGCCAGGGCTTTAAGCATGGGCAAGCGTAGTAATGTAGTCGATGTATCTCAGAGAGCGAGTGGAGGGGAGCTTTCATACTTAAGAGGTGCTCGAGGTTCTGGTACAAATGCAAACGATTTTACTCCAGCTTTCTATGGTTCGAAGAAGATGAGAGCAGCAGGTGGATCAGTTGCAGGTTATACAGTTGGAGAACAAGGCCCAGAGTTATTTGTTCCGAGTGTACCTGGACAAATTGTACCGAATGATGATGTTGGTTCCGCGCAACCAATTAATGTAAACTTCAATGTACAAGCAATTGATTCTTCAAGTTTCAATGATGCACTTACAGTACAGCGAGGAAATATTATTAGTATTATTCGAGAAGCAGCAAACGGCTCAGGAGAAGGCTTTCTCGAAACAGTAGATGTAGAATCTCTGAAAATGGAACGATAAATGGGAACTTTTAATGCTTTTCAAAATATACTGCCTGATCCGAATAACTTACTTTCGGAAGCAGGCTCTGCAAGCAGTTCGGAAGCAGGTGCTTCTGCGGGTCCAGGATTTACAAGCGTAAAGTTTACAGCAAAGCAGCCTGTAATGATGAATCGTACAAATAGTGGACGAGTAATTACTCGCGCTGTGGCTGCACATTCCTGGGACATAGATATTAGTTATAACTCTCTTACTCGTGCAGAGTTTGAGCCTGTTTTTTCTTTTCTTATGTCAAGAAATGGAAAGTTAAATCCTTTCTTTATAGAACTTCCTCAGTATCTAACTGCTCAAGATTCAACTTTTGCAGCGAGTGTTATATCAAATCCTCCGACTACTTCTGTAAAGATAGCAGAAGGCGGGGCTGTGCCTGCAGGAAGAACTTATTTTCGTACTTCATATACAGGATCAGGAACTCCTCGGCAGGGAGACATTTTTACTATTTCAGATGCAAGTAACTCAGTTCATACAAAAGCATATATGGTAACACGAGTTGAAACTTCTACTGATTATAATACAGCATTTGACGCTTCAACAAATCCAGGAAGCAACCAGTTTCGATTACATTTTAGTCCTCCTCTTGTTTCTGCTACAAGTGATACTTCTCCTCTCGATTTTACTGAACCTAAAATTCGTGTAATACAAGCTGGAGACGTTCAAGAATATTCTCTTGGTGTAAATGGTCTATATAAGTTTGGTTTAAAAGTTGAGGAGGCCGCTCCATAATGGCAAGATTAGATGGAAATCCTACACTACTAAATGCACTACATAATAATACTCCTTTTGTATATGCACATTTAGTAAAGTTTGAAAGACCTACAGCAACTCCTGTTGCTGGATCTATGGGTGTCTTTTCATTAGACTTTGCAGAAAATTACGCATATTTTTCAGATGCTGCTTTTGATGTTGTTTTTGATGATGGATCAAAGAATACGAATGGAACTTCAAACGGAGCACAAACATATATTGCAAATAAACTTATTTCAATAGGTAATATTGCAGATAGTACTGAAGTAAAAGTAACGTCAACAAGTCTTACACTCGATGCCACTCCAGTAGATGCTTCTTTTACAGATTCAATAGCTATTACTTTAGTAAGTGGAAATCTTACTATTACAGCAGCAAGTACAAGTTTTCCTGAAGCCGGATTTAGAGTTGGAGATGTAATTAGTTTTTCTTCAGGAGTAAATCTTGGCTGTGACTTTCAAATAGATCGAATAGTTACCGATAATTCGGTACAAGTTACAACAGTTACAAAAGCAGAACTAGTCAAACCTGCAAAACGAACTGCAAGTGGCGCTTTAAATATATTAACATTAAATGAAGCAACAGCACCTTTAAATATACAAGTAGGAGATACGGTTGTAGGAGAAGGAATACCAGCAAATACTACTATACTTGCTACAAATGGTACTCATTCTTTTAATGTTTCAAATAATATTGATAGTCTATCGCTAACAGAAAGTACACAGGTTACTTTTTTAAATCCAGGAAGAACTCATTCTTCAACTTCTTTAACACTTTCTATGACTGCTGCAGAAATAACTGGGCTACTTCATTCTTCTGCCGCAGATAAAGTTAGTTTTGTAAATAGACGCATAACTATTTACAAAGCTTTTTTCTATGCCGATAATCCCCATACTTTTATAGGCACTCCTCTCAAAATTTTTAGTGGAGTAATAACGAACGCTTCATTTGAAGAAGATCCTGCAAAAGGGGCAAGAGTTACGTGGAATCTAAGTAATTTTCTAGGAGACTTTCGACGAATAAGAGGAAGGCTTACTTCTCATGAAGCTCATCAAGGAATTACAAATACAGGAGGAGTAGACTCAAAAAATGCTCTTCGTCCGGCCTATGCAGAAGATAGAGGATTTGAACATTCAGAACTTTCTTTTAATATGATAGCACAATACGGTGACTATGATAAAGAGCCAAAATATAAGAAAAAGAAAGTAGGAGGATTTTTAGGAATAACTGCTCTTGGTGGTCAAAATATACAAGTTCCAGATGGATATAAATATATTCCTGTAACCCGAGAAGTAGATATTCGATTCGATTTAGATGCAAAATATCTTCCAGTAGTTTATGGTGTTCAACGAGTAAAAGGTATTCCTGTTTTTGCAGATGTTGATAAAGATTTGACAGGAGACAGGCAATCTTCAGTTTTTACTGCAAATGCTATTTGTGAAGGTCCAATACAATCTGTACTCAATATTTATATTGATGATAAAGCACTAAGCTGTACTTCAATAGATGATGCGAAGAAAAGAAATCCTTCTGCATCAGGAAGTACTGCAGCAGAAATAGAAGAAGCTCAAAACGCAGACGTAAGATGTATCGGTCAGGCAGATCAAGGGATAGTTTTAGAAGGAAATGCTCCTAGTACCGCTTTTAGAGCAGCACATCCAGTTACAAACAACGCTTATCAGACGTATGGATTTACAGATGGAACCGGATATGGATTAGCGGGCGTTGGATTTTCTTCTTCAGGTATGGCGTTGCAATGGAATACTAGTGGCTTAAGTTTCCAATCAGGTGCAAAAGGAATTACACACGAAAAAGCCATTTATATAACTAGTCCTATGACTAGTTATGTTGAGATTCATAATGGTCTTTATGATCAAAGAGCATCAGCTCTTTTAAGTGATCAGGCTGCTACTGGAGGTGGTTTTATACTGCAAGACCAAGCAGGACTTTTAAATGATCCAGAGAAATATTGGGGTTCAAAACATAGACTACTTGATACAGCCTACTCTGTAAATAACTTTGTTATTGGTGAAGAAGAAACTTCTATTCCTTCGATAGAATATGTAGTAAGTGGTAAACTATTAGAATGCTTTAATTATGATGGAAGCTATATTCATTCTTCTTTACCCACATTTTCTAGTGAAAATCATGCAAACTTTAAAGAAGGTAATGTTGTTGAGATTAGAACAACTTTTAATTTTACCTCCACAACTACGAAACTAAATAGCTCTGGAGAAATCGTATTAATCGGGGATGGTGTAGGTTCGGGTGAAACTGCAATTTCTCTTAGTGCTGATGGTCTTTTATTTTCTACAACAATTATTGATAAATTCTTTTACAGAGATCAGTATGGAGATTCTAACTATAGATTTAGGTGGGATTTAACCGCAGCACAGCAAACATTACTCTCTGAGACAGGCTACTTCTATATGAAACTTGGCAGTAATGACTGGCATATGTTAACATATGATGCACAAGACGTACCTAGTTTAGCTCAAATTACAGTAGCAGAAATATTTACAGCAGAAGTAACACAGACTTCTTCCGGTTCTTCTGCATTTACTGGAACTTTAAGTGATGTTAGTTTTGCTTCTGATTCTGCTTATAACTTGACGAATGCTGATCTTATGTTTTTTCAGCCAAATGGCGGAGGACGAGAGGGAGGCCCAGATGACTATCTTACAAGAAGTGCGGTAATACCAGGCAATATCACTCAAATTACCGGCGGTAATGGAGTTACAATCCCTGGAACTACAAGTACAGATGCACTTGCTTCTGGTACTAAAGTTACAATTGTAAATCAAGTAAAATTTAGTTCAAATGCAAGTAATGTAGATAATATTTACAACGGTAAAAAAGTAGTTTTTACTCGAAAAACAACACAAGGAGTAAATATAGAAAGAACTATTGTAGATTATGATGGTAATACAAAAGTAGCTACTTTAGATAGTGATCCCTCTTCGGGTCTATTAGAGGCTGGAGATATTGTAAATTTGACTGCACAAAGTTCTGATAGACCTCAACGAGTTTCTGGTGAAACTCTTGGAGCAGGAGATTTACGCCCTTCAAATAATTTTGCAATGATAGCTCTGGATTATATAAAGAGTGAGAGATATGGGTTAGATATTGCACAGACAGAAATCAGTCTCACAGATTTTCAATTAGCAGCGGTAGAGTGTGATACTCAGTCTGATGTCGAAGTAGAGTTTGCAAGTAGTGTAAGTCTGACTGCAGGAACAGTATACAGAAGATATCAAAATGGTCATGAAAAATGGCGAGGAACTGTCGTAGCTACAGCTACAGGTACTTCTCATACATTTACAAATATTACAGGAAAACTCGCTAGTAAGTTTAATACTTTTTCAGAAAGAAGCTCGGGAGACTTAGTATATGAGGGCACTTCTCTTTTCAGAATAGATTCCGATGATGGAACTGCTACGGGTGGAAACTTTCAAACAGTAGTACAAACTTCTATTAGTAATCATGCTGACTTTATAGCTTCTCCTACAATATTTAAAGTTGGCTCAGGTGCTGGGCCTTCTACACTAACTATGGTGGGACATAATTTTACAGATAGAACTACAGGAAACCCTGTTAATAGCTATTCTTTATATGATTCCGATGATATATTATATTGGAAGTATTTAGGCTGGACAGAACAAAGACAGCGATATGTTACTCGACATCAAGGAAACTTAGTAGTAGATACTTCAAATCCAGTTTTAGATAATTTAAAAGGAATTTTAGCACACTTTAATGCTCTTATATACTTTGCAGATGGAAAACTAAAACTAAAAGTAACTGCTGCAAGAAACTCAGAGGGGCCAGAAAGCGATTCAAATTTCGACGATTCAAATCCAGATGTTGATGTTCGAGTACGATACATTACTGATGAAGATATTATTGGTAAAATTAGTATAAAAGATGAAGGATTAAATAAGTCGCACAATACAATAAGCGCTTCTATTCCTGATCCTGCTCTCGACTTTAACGATAGAAGCATAACTTTTATGGACTCTATTTTCAAAAAAGAAGATAGAGGAGTTACAAAGTCTGCAAACTACAGTCTTCCCGGAATCACAAACTACTACAATGCAAGAATGGGTGCTAAACAAGCTCTGAATGCTTCTCGTGTTTCTCGTACTATTTCTTTCACAATGCGGCCGGCAGGAATAGCTATTCTTCCTGGTGAACTTATTCGTGTAAATTATCCAAGATTTGGTTGGGGTACAGGGACAGAAGTTTTATTTAGAGTGAAGTCTGTTGGAATTGCAAAAGACTGTTTAGTATCAATTACAGCAACTGAACACGACGATAGTGTTTATGTAATAACTAAAAATATAAAAAGTGCTTTCTTTAAAGATGAGATCGTAGCACAGGCAGCAAGAACTCCTGGTGCTCCTACGATGCTTACTCCTCAATCCGCATCGACTGCAAGTCCTAATAAAATTCGATGGTCTGCTGCTTCCGGAATATCGCAAAGTACCGGTAGATATGAAGTTTGGAGAGCAGCAGGATTTTCTGGAAATGCTGCAACTGCAGTAACAGCTCATGCAGAGCTTATAGATGACGTGCCGGCTAATCAAACAGAAGTTATGGATTTAAAGACAACTTCAACTACTTCCGTTAGTTTTATTTACTGGGTGCGTGCTTATAATGTAGAGGCTCCTCAAACAACTTCTGGCATACGAAAAGGTGTAAAAAAATACTTTGGTCCTTTTAATGATAATTCTGATTATGGAGGTGTTGGGCAATCTGCAGCAGCACGATTAGCATTAAAAGCTCTCGAAGAACCTATTAGTATGAATTTTTCTACTAATGGTATCACTGTGCCTACTGATAAAGATGGAAATAATCCTGTATTTTCTGCCGTAAATGGTTTTATTACGGTGGAAATAGGAAATACTGATATTACAAATCAGGTCACGGGGTTTAGTCTTTCTAATTTAAGTAATTTTTCATCAGGACAGTTTAGTATAAGTGGAAGTAACTATACAGTTACAGGAATGGGTGCGGATACTGCATCTATAGATGTTACAGCAGCTATACCTGCTAATAGTACTACAGGACTTTCTGCAGGAACTACAATTACTAAAAAGTTTACTTTAAATAAAACAAGAGCAGGAGCGGACGGAACCACAGGATCAGATGGAGCTACAGGAGCCGCTGGAGCCGCTGGAGTTGATGCTTATACAATAAATGGAACAAATGAAAATCATACTTTTGTAGCAGATACAACTGGTGCTGTTTCTATGACAGGATTTTCTTGTGTTTTTACAGTATTCAAAGGAACTCAAGCATATAGTTATGATTCAAGTTCTCCTTATGATGCAAACTCTTTTCGCTATGGAAGTATAACAGCTACAAATGTTACACAATCAGTTGCAACAAATGGAACAATATCTCTTGCAGGCGGATCAGCAATTGCATCTGGATTAACAGTTATAACAGGCTCACTTTTAGTTCCAATTATAGATAATGCAACAGGTACAACAGTAGCTACTAAAACAATTACATTTTCAAAATCTATAAAAGCCTCTCGTGATGGAGCAATTTTTACTTTTGAAGAGAGCACTAATTCAAATATATCAGCAGCAAATGCTTCTGATTTTGCAGGAAGTCTTTCAAATGCAGCCGCACAAGCAGCAGCTACAGCCGTTATTGCAGCTTCAATAGATGGATTTCTTCGAGCAAATGATAGAGTAACTATTACAGATAATTCTGCAAATAAAGCAGGAACTAGAATTTTTACAGGTACAGGAACAGCTTCAGCCGCTTCTGTAGCAGCTTCTGATTTTGGGCCTTTAGTTGTAGAAACCTTTAATGGAAGTGTAATTGTTGAAGGCACACTAAGTGCAGATAGACTTGCTGCAAATACTACTACAACCAATACTTTAAATGTTGGAAGTAATATAGTGCTCAATAATAATGGAAAATTTTATACACAAAACAAAACTGCTTTTACAGATAATGATGCAGGTTTCTTTTTAGGATATGATTCTACTGCTCATAAATTAAATATTGGAAATGCAAGTAATTTTCTAAAATGGGACGGAACAAATGTTCTTATAAGTGGCAATATTAATTTTACAAATGCGGCAAGCATAGATCTAAGCGATTTTAATAATGATAGTGGTTTTACTGATGATACAGCAGCTAATGCAGCCCAAGGTACAGCAAATACTGGTGTAGCAAATGCAAGTACTGCACAGGGAACAGCAAATACTGCAAATAGTCGCGCCCAGAATTTTGATACCTCCGGAGATATTTTTCAAGGTATTAGTGTTGGTACAGGAGGTCATGTTCGTGGAGGCCAGTCTGCATTCAATAACGGAGTAGGTTTCTTTTTAGGATATAGCGGCTCAGCATATAAATTTAGTATTGGTAATTCAAGCGGAGGATTTTTAACTTGGGATGGAAGCAGTCTAAATATAAATGGAAATATTTCTTTTGCAAACTCTCCAAATATAAGTAGCTTTACAAATGATACTGGTTTTACTGACGATACAGCAGCTAATACAGCTCAAGGCACTGCAAATACTGGTGTAGCAAATGCTGCTACAGCTCAAAGCACTGCTAATACGGGTGTAGCAAATGCAGCTACAGCTCAAAGCACTGCAAATACTGCAAATACTGCGGCGGGTACTGCACAGGGCACCGCAAATACTGCAAATAGTAGGGCTCAAAACTTTGATACTTCTGGGGATATCTTTCAAGGTATAAGTGTGGGAACTGGAGGCCATGTGAGAGGCGGCCAGTCTGCTTTTAATAATGGAACAGGATTTTTTCTAGGATATAGTGGTTCTGCTTATAAGTTTAGTATTGGTAATGCTGGAGGACAGGGACTTACTTGGGACGGAACAAATTTAACTGTCGTTGGCAGTATTACTATTCAAAATCCAAGTTCTATAAATTTGAGTTCTTTCAATAATGATAGCGGTTTTACTGATGATACAGCTGCTGCTGCTGCTCAAAGCACTGCGAATACTGCTAACACCGCAGCAGGTAATGCAAGCACTGCAGCGAGTAATGCAAGCACTGCAGCGAGTAATGCAAGCACTGCAGCGAGTAATGCAAGCACTGCAGCGAGTAATGCAAGCACTGCAGCGAGTACTGCACAAGGAACTGCTAATACAGCAAACAGTAGAGCACAGAATTTTAATACTTCTGGAAATATAAATAGTGGTATTACAATTATTAGCGGGGGATCAATTACTGTAGGAAATATTGTAATTGATGGAAACAATAGCAGAATACTGATTTCGGATTAAATCATGGCAAATAGAGTATTAGCAGGTAATCATCCAAGTTATGGATATGGAGTATTTGTTTCAAAACCAGGAGTAGATGTAACTACTGCAGCAGAAAAAGATCTTATATATGATTCAAGAACCTATAGATCAGGAATTATTTATCAAACTTTTAGTCCGAGCACTACTGCAAACTTTACATGGACTTCGAGTTCTCTTGGGTATATTCCTGCTGTAGTTGCTTCTGGAGCGAGGCCTACAAATTATTTTGAAGTAGAATCGCTTGGTTCAGGAGAGCCTACTCTTACAGTAGATTTTCAAACCCCGCCTTTTGTAGAGCTTACAGAAACTACTATAAATGATAAGGGCAAACTTTCAAGAGGTGGGAACCAAAACTCAAATGTTCATACTTCAAATTTTTTTACAACAAATGTCTATGGATTTCTACGTTTTCCCTGTCATTACGGAAAAATGGGAAGTAGCACTCTTTTTGGAACAAGTTCAGATACTTTTCCTGCTTCTTCTACATCAACAGATAGAGTTCTAATAGGTAATCATCCTACTTATGGACAAGGAATGTTTATTTCAAGACCGGGGGTAAATGTTACTACAGCAAGTGCTGATCAGTTCATATTTAATACTAGTTCAACAGTTGCAGCAAATCTTTCTTCTGTAGTTAAAGTTCAGTCAGTAACACTTACTCGAGCTTCTTCAAACTCAAGTAGTGCGAATGATCAGACGATTACATATTCAGATACTGGAAGTGTACCAGGAGTAGAAATACGTGTTCCTTCTGGAAGATATAGTCAAAATGGAGTCAATATTATTTCTCAATCTTCTACTGCAATTACACTAAGACTTCCAAGAACTATTGCACAAGGAAATAGATCAAATTTATCTACATATCGAAATCCAACTAGTCTAACAGTAACAGTTTTAGTTATAAAAAGAGGTTAATATGTCAAGAAGAATAGTATTAGGAAAAGTAAACTCTTCAGATCATGGGCTATTTGTATCGAAATCCGGAGTAGATATTGTTGATTCAAGTGGAAATCTCACTTCAGCAGGAAATCAACTTTTTAATAGTAAGTTTGGAGACGGAAATTTTACTCTAAAAAGAAAAGGTCAAGTTGCTATTAGTGGGGGATCTTCGTCAGGCACAGACACAATAATAACACATAATCTAGGCTATAGACCTCTTACATTTATTCAATTTTGCTATGGAAATGAATTGAGTTCAGGAGTGGCTACGAAGATGAGGACACCTTATATGCACCTATATGATGCATCAGGACCTTTGGTAAGTGGTAATTTTTTAGGAGGATTTTTTGTATATAATTTTGGACTAAGTGTGACAATTAATACAAATAATATAAAACTAACAAATCATGGATATAATTTGGGTTCAACTAGTAGTACGACTGTTGGAAAATATGTTGATAGCAATAAGACGGGAACAATTTATGTTGCATATTTAATATTTGCAACCTCGGTATAGGAAAAGAAAATGTATTTATTTTATAACACAGAACTAAGATTTATAATTTCTGTTTTTGACTCAGATTTATCTGATGAAGAAAAAGAAGGTTATAAACCGGAAAACTCCAAAGGATTAGAAATTGAAGAAAGCGACTTTCCTGGTGGCTGGCCGTGTGAATTAGGGGACTATTATATAAATGATAGTGAAGATATAGTAGCAGCAAGTACTTATACAGAATTTAATAATGCAATTACATTAACAGCAGATCAAACATATACTTGGACTGCAAAAGAAGATTGTACTATTATTGATGTAAATACAGATGAAACAAACTCTGTTTCTTCTGGAGAAGAGATAACTTTTACAGCAACAGACCCCGGAGTTTATATTTATAATATAAGGTCCAAAACATACAAAGAAGCATTTATAGAAATAGGAGTATCAATGCCATGAATATAGAGTTAAAATACAATAATTCTCTTACTTATGGAGAAAAAAGACAAGGATCATATCCTCTAATAGCTGAACAATTAGACATGCTCTGGCATGCTATTGATTCCGGTACTTTAGATAAAAATTCTGATTTCTACACAAAGCTAAAAGCTGTAAAAGATAAATACCCCAAGGGGTAAACTTAACCACCAAAAAAATACTTCTTGACAGTTCATGTCTTTTTGAGTATAATTTATCACATGGAGAAATAAAATGGCAGCGCCGAAACACAACCTAACAATAGACCAGGGTTCCGATTTTGTCTTTGATTTAGTGGTGTCTGACAAGGGCGCGGTTAAAGATTTGACAGGGTATGGCGCTCGCTCGCATATTCGATCAAAGAGAAGCTCCTCCACTCTCGCAGCTTCATTTACTTGTACTGTAGTTTCACCAGCCACACAAGGCGTAGTAAAAATGCAACTCACAAACGCTACAAGTTCTGCGATGACACCCGGACTTTATTTTTATGATTTAGAAATCTTTACCGCTGGGAATAGTTTAGTAAAAAGAATTTTACAAGGAGAGATAATACTAACTCCAGAAGTGACGAGGTAATAGCATGGGCGACGTTTTAAATACTTTTCGCTTTAATGCGACCGCAGGACAAACTGTATTCAATGGAAATGATGCTAACGGAGCACTGTTAGTATACATTGCCGATGCCGTAGAAGTTTACTTAAACGGTATAATTTTAATTGAAGGCAGTGATTATACAGTAGGCACAGACTTACGAACAATCACCCTAACAGAAGCCGCCTTAAACGGCGATCAAGTTACAATTGTTGCATATCAGCGACAAGTAGCTGGAGACTTCGGAGATACTGTAGCTCTTTCAATTTCTGAAGGAGATCAATTTACGGTAGATATAAATAATTTTGCTGTTCCTACTCCCAGTAATGATGCAGCAACAGTAACCATAACGCCTACAGGTATGGTAACAGCAACCACGCTTCAAGGTGCAATCGAGCAACTTGCAGCAAATCAGTTTAAATCAAATTCAGCTCCAACGGTTGGAGTAGACGAAGGCGATACTTGGTACGATTTAGATGACAATCAGATGAAAGTCTATCGCGAGACGAGTACAG